>Ga0256826_1000772_pt1 | contig 19793 bp, 17 predicted proteins | sample CV79metaG_FD_185975 | JGI IMG/M metagenome (GOLD analysis project Ga0256826, IMG submission 185975) | Hydrothermal vent microbial communities from East Pacific Rise, Pacific Ocean - CV79 | ecosystem: Environmental > Aquatic > Marine > Hydrothermal vents | place: Pacific Ocean: East Pacific Rise...
TTGGTTTAAAGATACGATTTTTGTAATTTTAGCTGACCATAATGGTGGAAGTGCTGGAAAAAATACACTTCCAACATATCGCTATAAGATACCTATGATTATCTATGCACCGGAGATTATTAAGCCAGAAGTTATAAATAAACTCTCTTCTCAAATCGACCTTTTTCCAACACTTTTTGCAATGATGGGATGGAGTTATGAGAGTATGTTTTATGGAGATGATATCTTAAGTGATAACTTCAAGGAGCGAGCTTTTATAGGAAACTATCAAAAACTTGGACTTATAAAAAATGGTTTTTTATATGTACTAACACCTGATAAAAAGATTCATAAGTATAGAGTTGTAAAACAGACACTTTATAGTGTAAAGTATGAAGAGATGGATGATATAACTCAAGAGGAGATTCTCCAAACTGTTACATACTATCAGAGTGCTGCTTATTTTTATAAAAACCATTTAAATAGATGGAAAAAGTAGTTAAAAAGTAGATGGTTATACTAGGAATAGACCCCGGAACGAGAAATATGGGCTATGCTCTTATAAATTTAGAGAAGGGAAAAATCTCTTTAGTTGCAGCAGGACTTATAAAGATGAAAGCGGAAGATTTACAGTTTCAGATACCTCAAATGGTAGAGGGAATTGGTCAACTTTTTGATAACTACACCATAGATGAAGTAGCAATGGAAGATATATTTTATGCACATAATCCTGCTACAACCATTAAACTTGCTCAGTTTCGTGGGGCTATTATGCTAAAACTGCTCCAAGAGTTTGGGCAGTTTCATGAGTATACTGCCCTTCAGGTGAAAAAAGCACTCACAGGAAAAGGCAAGGCGAGTAAAGAGCAGGTTAACTTTATGGTAAAGAGACTTTTAAACATAAAAAAAGAGATAAAACCTCTCGATATAAGTGATGCTATGGCAGTGGCAATAACACACTCACAACGTGTACGATTAAAAAATTCTAAGTAGAGTAGAGATGAAAAAACAAGAAATAAAACTAACACAAACACAACTTATCATAATAGTTTGCCTTTTTTTAACTCCTTTTTATAACTATGCATTTACCATGCAAACAGTTGATGCTTTCCCTTTTGTTTTAAGTAACATGGCATTTTTTGCTTCACTCTTTTTTGTTATAACATCATTAAATATATTTTTAAGTACAGTTGTTAGTAATCACTACACACTTAAGGGGATGTTTATTCTTATATTTTTAGTGACATCGATGACGAGTTATTTTACAAACAGTTATGGTGTTGTTATGGATAAAAACATGATTCGTAATCTTGTTCAGACCGATATGCATGAGTCACTTGATCTTTTAAGTGTGAAGCAGGTTGTCTATTTTATAGTTTTTGGACTGATTCCTTCATTTTTTGTTTACAGAGTAAAACTTGTAAAGCGAGAGTTTAAAAAAGAGATAGTAGCTAAACTCAAACTCGGCATCTTCTCACTTCTCTTTTTAGCAGCAAATATCTTTGCTTTTTCTCAGCACTACACCTCTTTTTTTAGAGAGTTTGGGGAGCTTCGAACCTACATAAATCCAACCTATTGGATCTACAATAGTGTTGCTTATGCTTGGAGTACAGACTATACAAATGTAGTAGCTGCACCTATAGAAGATGATGCAAAGATAAAAGATACAAACAGTTCTAAAAAGCTACTTATTATGGTTGTAGGTGAAGCTGCACGTGCAGACCACTTCTCCCTAAATGGATATAAGAGAGAGACAAATCCACTACTTAAAAAAGAGGATATTATCAACTTTTCGGACTACAGCTCTTGTGGTACTTCAACAGCCTATAGTGTTCCTTGTATGTTCTCTATCTTTGGTCGTAGTGATTATGACTATGCAAAGGGTATTAGTAATGAAAATGTACTTGATGTTCTCAACCATACAGATAGAGTCTCCATTCTTTGGCGAGACAATAACTCAAACTCTAAAGGTGTAGCCCTGCGAGTTCCCTATGAGGACTATAAGTATGACACTATAAATAGTATCTGTGAAAATGGTGAGTGTAGAGATGAGGGTATGTTAGTTGGTTTAGATGAGTATATAGAGAAACATAGTGATAAAAATATCCTTATTATTCTCCATCAGATGGGAAATCATGGCCCCGCTTACTACAAACGCTATCCAGAAGAGTTTTTAAAATTTAAGCCAGTTTGTCAGACAAGTCAGCTTGAGGAGTGCTCACAGGAGAGTATAAAAAATGCTTACGATAATGCACTACTCTATACAGACTACTTTTTAAGTAAAACAATTAATCTTTTAAAAAAGTATGATGGAGAGTTTGAGACAGGACTTATCTACATGAGTGATCATGGAGAGAGTTTAGGTGAGCATGGCGTTTATCTGCATGGACTTCCCTACTCTATAGCACCAGATGCACAGACAAAAGTTGCTTCTATAATGTGGCTAGGTAAGAAGAGTCAAAAGAGTTTTGATGTAGAGAGTTTAAAAAAACGAAGCGATAAAAGTTATTCACAAGATAATCTTTTTCATACATTGCTTGGATTTTTTGGTGTAGAGACAAAAGTTTATGACAGTAGTTTAGATATTTTAAAAAGATAAGGGATAAAAATGAAACGAGTACTCCTTTCACTTTTTGTAGCAGTTACTTTAAATGCCGGCATGAGTATACAAGAGGCTTGGCACAATGTAAGTGTGAAAAATGATGGTTTAAAATCTACAGAAGATGATGTAAAACGGGCCAAACTCAAGTCTGAGTCTGCAGCATCTATGTATCTTCCCTCTGTAAGTATTACAGGGAGTTACACACACTTGAGTGAACCTGTTAACATAGATACCTCAGATGTATCAAACCTCTTAGCTTCTCTTCCTATACCTCTCCCTTTTCCAACAGAGATAGATTTAACAAAACAGGATATTTTTTTAGCAGACCTCCATCTTTTATGGCCTCTCTATACAGGTGGAAAGATAGATGCTGCGCAAGATATCTATGCTTCTCAGGTGGATGAAGAGAGAGCAAAGCAGGAGATGAAGAGAGATACTGAGTTTTTAAAACTGGTAAAGTACTACTACGGTGTAGTGGTAAGTAAATCACTTCTAGTAACACGAGAAGAGGCACAAAAAGCACTGCAACTGCATTATGAAAATGCACAAAAACTGAAAGAGCAGGGACAGATAGCTAAGATAGAGTTGCTTAATGCAGAGGTAAAACTTGATGCTGCAAGGATAGAGACGAGTAAGGCAAAACATAAGTTTGAGATCGCTGCATCAGCACTTGCATCGCTAACTCATACCTCTCCATCTCCAAGCTCAAAACTCTTCGTAAATGCTACTCTTGAAGATGAAGATTACTATAAGAGAGAGACTAAAGAGAACTATGCGGGATTAAAAATTCTTGATGCAAAAGAGAGTCAGAGCAGGGCTCTTGTAACTATTAAAGAGGCTGGTTGGCATCCTGAGGTATTAGCTTATGGGAATGTAAATCTTTACAAAGATGATAGCCCTATTATGGAGACTATTCCTACTTGGTTTGCAGGTGTTATGGTAAAGATAAACTTACTGCAGAGAAAAGATAGAAGTCAGGAGATACAGATAGCAGAACTTTTAAGTGCAAAGGTAGCACACCTTCGAGCACAGGCTTTAGAAGATCTTGGACTTTTAGTGGAGAAAACATATAAAGAGATGCTCTCAGACTATGAGGAGTTTAATGCTCTTAACTCTTCTGTATCCCTAGCAAAAGAGAACTATAAACTTCGTGATATAGCGTTTAAGGAGGGACTCTCAACATCGGTAGAGCTTGTAGATGCACAGATGTTTCTTCTAGGTGCAAAAACAAAACGTCTCAACGCTGCTTATAACTTTGTACAGAAGGTTTCACAGCTCTCTGTCTTAAGTGGTGATAGAGAGAAGTTTTTTGAGATACTCAATAACTCAGAGGAGATAGAGTAGTGAAAGATAAATTAATCATAGTCATAATGGCGTTTGTGTTAGCGTTAGTTGTTTGGGTGAGTTATACTTTTTATGAGGCTTACCAACCAAAACCTCTTATACTTCAAGGAGAGATAGATGCTCGTAGTTATAACATTAGCTCTAAACTTCCTGGACGTATTGGTGAAGTGTTTGTAAAAAAGGGTGATTTTGTAGAGGTGGGTGATAGCGTTTTTAGTATAAACTCTCCAGAAGTACAAGCAAAACTAAAACAAGCAAAAGCGGCTCAAGATGCAGCAGGTGCGCAAAAGTCTCAAGCAAATAATGGTGCAAGAAAAGAGCAGATTCAAGCGGCTCACGATCAGTGGCAAAAAGCAAAAGCAGCAGAAGAGCTTATGTACACAACCTACAAACGTGTGCAAAAACTTTATGATGAGGGTGTAGTGTCTCAGCAGAAACGTGATGAAGTGTATACAAAATACAAGGCTGCAAAATACACATCAAATGCTGCAAAACAGATGGCTGTTATGGCAAAAGAGGGTGCTCGTGTTGAAGTCAAAAATGCAGCAGATGCACAAGAGAGAGTCTATGCAGCAAAAGTAGATGAAGTAAATGCCTACATAGATGAGACTATGGCTCGCTCTTTTCATAAAGGTGAAGTCTCTCAAGTGCTTATTCATTCAGGAGAACTTGCACCTACAGGGTTTCCTGTTGTGAGTATTATTGATATCGAAGATTCGTGGGCAAAATTCGCTGTACGGGAAGACTATCTTAAAGAGTTTACAAAAGGGAAAATTTTTAAAGCAAAAATTCCAGCACTTGGAAGTGCTGTTTATGAGTTTAAAGTAGCACATATTGCTGTTATGGGTTCATTTGCTACTTGGCGTGCTACAGAGAGTGGTAAGGGGTATGATATGAAGAGTTTTGAGGTAGAGCTAAAAGCTGTGAAACCCATAAAAGATCTGCGTGTTGGAATGAGTGTTCTTTTAGAACTATAATGGAGGGTTGGTGTGTTTAAGGCTTTTAGTTTTGCATTTTTTCATGAGTTACAAGAGATAAAAAACTCATGGTATAGACTTATACTACTCACACTTTTGCCTATCTTTAGTTTCGGATTTCTTGTAGTTATATTTTATAAGGGTGTTGCTACTGAGCTTCCTATTGTAGTAGTGGATAATGATAAGAGTGATATAAGCCGTAGAGTCCTTTTTAATATAGATGCCACTGCAACAGTAGAGATAAAATACAGAGTCACAGATATCTCCTCTGCACTTCATCTTATACAGACATCAAAAGCCTATGCACTAGTAGAGATACCTGCTCATTTTAAAAGAGATATACTTCTACAGAAACAGCCCAAAGTAACAGTGATGTTAAATACACAGTATATCTTGATTGGGAAGATTGTAAAAGCTGCCCTTCTTGAGTCTATCATGCACTCAGCAGGAGAAGTGGAGTATCTCAAAAACTTAGTGACTACACAAAATAGTGAGGAGAGTATAAACGCCATTACTCCTATAGGCTTACAAGTTACACCCTTTTATAACACCTATAAAAATTATTTCTTATTTCTTGTCTCTGCTCTCCTTCCTTCTATTTGGCAGATCTTTATTGTGATCGCTACTATTGTAAGTTTTGGAACTCTTTTTAAAGCAGGTAGGGAGAGAGAGTTTTTTGGTTCAGAATATATAGGGATGAAGATACTAGGGAAACTTTTTCCTTATACTATAGTCTATTTTCTCCTTGGTGTTGGGTTTGTAGCCTATATTTATGGAACATTAGGGTGGGTTTTTCAGGGCTCATTTACTGTAACTTTTTTTGCTATTTTTCTAACAGTTATCGCATACCAGTCTGTAGCCCTTCTCTTTTTTGTAACGGGATTTGATTATGCTAGAAGTTTGAGTTTAGGTGCTGTTTATACTGCTCCTGCATTTGCATTTTTAGGAGTGACTTTTCCCGTAGATAGTATGAATGGGTTTTCTGTTTTTTGGAGAGATTTACTTCCTGTATCACACTATATGGAGCTACAGATATCCCAAGCAAACTATGGAGTAGATATTTTTATGGAACTGGATAAACTCTTAGCAATAGCCCTCTTCTCCTTAGCACTTATTCCTGTATATTTTCGTTTTAAACAGAGGTTGCAGGGATGAAGTTTATAGAGGTACTCATAGCAGAAGCAAAACTCATTTTTACAGATGTGGCTATAGTCTTGACTATTATTGGGGGTGTTATTCTTTACTCTTTTCTCTATCCACAGCCCTATGCAAAAGAGAGTGTGAGCTCTTTGAGTGTAACTGTAGTGGATTTAGACAAGAGTAATATCTCTCGTTCTATTATTTTTAAGTTAAATGCTACTCCTCAGATAGATGTTGTTCGTCAAGATAACTCACAAAGTGATGCTCTTGATGCACTCGAACATACCCTTGTTAAAGCTGTTGTAATTATTCCTGCACATTTTCAACGTGATCTTACTTTGGGAGTAAGCCCAACTATTGCAGTGGGTGCAGATAGCAGTTACTTTCTTATCTACGGCTCTGTTTTAGAAGCAGCTATGAGAGCAGTTCTTACAGAGGGAGCAAAGATAAAAGTAGCAAATCTACTGAAACATCAGATGCCTCTGAGTGGTGCTAAAGATGCATATACTCCCTTTAGTATTAACTCTATTAACCTTTTTAATAAGAACAATAGCTATACACAGTATGTTATTCCTGCAGTATTTATACTTATCCTTCAGCAGACACTGCTCATAGGCTTAGGGATTTTTGGCGGGGGTATAAATGAGCGTATGAGAGCGGGTGAGTATGGTATCTATAGAGATGCTAAAACATATCAGCTACTGCTCTCAAGAGTAGTTATTTTTGGAACTATATTTTTTGTTCATATGCTCTTTTATTTTGGCTTTAGTTATGAGAACTTTCATATTACTCACATTGCGAATATAGGAGAGTTACTGAGCTTGGGAATACTTTTTTTACTTGCAACGGTGATGTTTGGTATCTTTCTTGGTTCACTTTTTAGTTCTCGTGAGATAGCAACACCTGTGATACTCTTCTCTTCACTACCTTTAGTCTTTAGTGTGGGCTTTATATGGCCACTTGAAGCTATCCCCTCTTTTGTGCATACTATCGCTTTAGCAGTTCCTGTAACCCCTGCAATACATGGATTTTTAGAGCTCAATCAGATGGGAGCAAGTTTTGATGGTATTAGAGAGTATGCTTTGATCTTAGTAGTTCAAATAGCTATCTATGGATTTTTAGGGTATTATTGTATAAACAAAAATAGGAATTTTAATGAGCAAGTTTGAAAATGTAACAATCATAAAAGAGGCAAATATTTACTACGACGGGAAAGTAACAAGTCGTACTGTAGAGTTTGGAAACGGTGAGATAAAATCTTTAGGTATTATGCTTCCAGGTGAGTACACTTTTGGAACGAATGAAGCAGAGATTATGGAGATGTTAAGTGGAGAGTTAGAGATAAAACTTCCAGGTGAAGAGTGGAAAACACTCTCTACTCCTGAGACATTTAATGTTCCTGCAAATGCATCGTTTGATTTGAAAATTAAAACTGTTACGGATTACTGCTGCTCGTATATAAAGTAGCTTGGAATGAAAACAAATAATAACTTCCATATTTTAATTGTCGATGATGAGCCCTTTAACATAGAGCTTGCAGAAATTTATTTGGAAGAAGAGGGGTATCAAATCTCCTCTGCAAATGGTGCACAAGAGGCATTTGATATTATTGCAAAAGAGAAAATCGACTTAGTTTTACTCGACATCAATATGCCAAAAAAGAATGGCTTTGAAGTATGCCAACTCTTAAAAGCAGATAAAAAAACAGCAGATATTGCAGTTGTTTTTTTAACTGCGCAGACAGATGTAAAGTATATCTCTAAAGCTTTTGAAGTTGGTGGTGTTGACTATCTCTCGAAACCATTTTTTGCACTAGAGTTAAAAGCACGTGTAAAAACACAGCTTCAAAATATAGCATTTAGACAAGAGGTAAAACTTAAACAGTCAAAACTAGCACAGTTGACTATTACAGACCCCGCAACAAAACTCTATAATTCACTCTATTTAGACTCTCAGATTAAAATGTATCAGATGAGAAAAGAGGATTTCTGGATTATCTATCTTAAACTTAATAGATTTGAGAAAATTAATCAGCTTTATGGTTACTCAACCGCAAATAAAATTATTAAAAAATTTGCAAATATGCTACAAGATGAGGCTTATAAAAGCGCTATTGTAGCGAGAGTATATGGTATTAACTTTGCTGTTTTACTTAAAAACTATGATGTAAATAGTATTAAGTCTTTTTATGAGGCACTTCACAAAAGAGTCTCTGCAGATAAGGATCTAGGAAAAATTCTTAGTTTTTCTACCGTTCTTTACAATCCAAAAGATAGTGGACTCTCAATCCCTGTTATCTATAAAAACATTGAGTTAAATATGCAGAAAATTCAAGAGACAAATGGAGATAGACACCTATTTATTAATTAGGTCTATCTGTGTTATTATATTTTTTAAGTGTGTAATTAAGAGTGTTTTATTTTTAAGATTCTCCTCTTCACTCCAGCTATTTATACTCTCTTCAAAAGTTTGTGTAAGTTCATAAAGGTTTTCAAAGCGTAAATTACCACTCATACCTTTGAGATTATGAAGTATATCTTCATCAAGTAGTTGTTTATCTAATGTTTCTAAAATTTTTCTTGTACTTTTGGCAAAAGAGAGGAGGAGCTTTAAAATGACTTTTTCATTATTGATAGAGGTGACCTTAGCAATGTGAGCAAGATTAATATTATCAAAAGTGACTACTTTTTCAGGGGTAGATAGTCTGTTTGAAGAGAGATACTTTACAAGTATTGCATCAAGTTCATTAGGAATAAGTGGTTTATTGAGTACATCATCCATTCCTGCTTCATAAAATGATGTAATATCTGACTCAATTACATTTGCAGAGAGTGATATAATAGGTTTACTATAACCATTAGCTCTCAGCTCTTTAGTTGCTTTTATACCATCTAAAATAGGCATATTTATATCCATGAAAATTATGTCGTAAACATCATTTTTTTGAACTTCCTCAAGTGCTACTTGACCATTATTTGCGATTGTATAGTTAAGGCCTCTCTCCTCAAGCATGATAGAGATAAGCATCTGATTTGTCTCGTTATCCTCTGCAACAAGAATATTACCACTATAAATACTCTCCTTTTGTGTATAGTAAGTTTTATCTTGAAGGTTATAGTTACTCTCTTTATTTGCAAAAGTAATTAACTTGTCAAAGATTGCAGAACCTGTAAGTGGCTGTTCAATAAGATGAAACTTAGGGTGAGAGCAGCTAAAATTATCTTCAATACCTTCAATATAGAGGAGTTGGAGCTTTTCATAATTATCTAAAACAATTTCACATCTCTCTCTGTCAAAAAGTTTTGCACAGATGATTAGAATATCGGTATCTTCATCAACGTCATCTATATTGTAAATTTCACTATAGTCACACTGCCATTTACTAAGATATGTAGAGATATTTTCATTAATTGCACAAGTATTAGTATCTTTTGAATAGAGAATTTTAATATTTAGTTGTGAAGTTGTGACCGTTTTGCTCAGTGCTTTATTATGATCTACGATAGGAAGAGTAATGGTAAAGTAGAACTCACTCCCTTCCCCTTCAGTACTCTCAACTAAGATAGAGGTTCCCATCATATTAATATATCTATTTGAGATAGCAAGGCCAAGCCCTGTACCTCCAAACTCTCGGCTTATGGTGTTGTCTGCTTGAGAGAACTCTTTAAAAATAGTAGGAAGTTTCTCTTTGGCAATACCAATACCACTATCTTTTACACTAAAACTAATACTCGCTTCGTTGTTATTAATATTATCTAGTACAATTCTTACAGTAACTGCCCCGCCTTTTCTAGTAAACTTCATCGCATTACTTATCAGGTTATTAACGACTTGTTTAATGCGCTGTATATCACACTCCATAATTTTTGGAATATTAGGATCAATATATGTGTAGTACTCAACTGAGTTCTTCTTAGAGAGGGATGAGAATGTTGCTACTGCTGCTTCCATCTCCTCAAAAAGATTTGATGGTGTCTCATAGAGAGAGAGTTCACCACTCTCTATTTTAGAAAAATCTAAAATATCATTGACTACATTAAGAAGAGTCTGACCACTCTTGTTTATAATCTCTATATAGCGTTTAGTATCTTTATCTAGATCTTTTTTGGATAAAATATCTGTAAACCCTAAAATACCATTAAGAGGCGTGCGTATCTCATGCGACATATTTGAGAGAAACATTGATTTTGCTTGTTCTGAGGAGTGGGCTTTTGTTATGGCAGACTCTAACTCTGTAATATCATAGAGGTTGATGATATAGTCACTATTATCTATCTTTTTAATTGCTAGGTTAAATGTGTGGATAGTTTTATCTTTAATGTACATTTTAACCTTAAAAGTTTCATCCTCTTTTTGAGAGATTATATCTAACCAGTCAGGCATATCTGTAGGATTAATATATCCTACTTCCTTTAGAAAAAGGTCACAGATACATTTGTTTTTCTCTTTAAAGTCCTCAAAGTTTTCATATTCAAAAAAGTCAAAAAGTTTTTTATTAACAGCTTGCATACCATTTGTTTTTGAGGCATGAATCACTATACTATCTTGATTATCTAAGATTGCTTTTATCAGTTTCTCTTTCTCTTGAAGACGTTTTTTTGCTTTAATCTGTTTGGTAACATCTCTGCGTATAGCAATATACTCTTTGATTTTATTACTTTTGTCAAAAATTGGCATAATGGTAGCTTCTACATAATAGACTGATTTATCTTTAGCTCTATTTGACAAAGTACCTTTCCAAACTTTTCCTTTGTGTATAGTATCCCAGAGCTTTTTAAAGATGAAAGAGGAGATATTTGGGTCTCTAACAATATTGTGATTACGGCCTATAAGCTCTTCTCTCGTGTATCCTGAGATCTTACAAAAGTTATCGTTGACATAGGTGATAAAACCATCCTCATCTGTTTTAGAGACTAATGAAGAGTTGTCTACAACATCTTTATACTGGTTGAGGAGTTGTATATTAGAGTGGAGCTCTTTTGCAGTCTGTTCTACAAAGTGTGAAAGTGCATTAAATGTAAGTTTATCAAAACTATTTTCTTGAATTGTTTTTGTTTTTTTTGTTTTTTTAGCTTTTTTCTTACTTTCAGAAAGAATGAGTATCGTAGTAGTACAGTTAAGCAGAGCATTATTGGCACTTGTAGAGTAAAACTCTCCATAGGTGAAAAAGCCAGCAGTAGGAGCGACATCTTCAAAAGCAGAAAACTCATGTTCTAAAACTTTTCCAAGAAGAGTCTTTCTTGCAATACAAGAGTAAATATAGATCGCTTGAGCTGGATTATTGAGTATGGTTCCACCAATATCTTTAGAACCATTAATGACAGCAGAGGCATTTGAAAATCCAAATTGTACTACTTGGTTCTTCTGTATTGGGCCAGCAAAGATAATCTTTTCTCCATCGACAGCAAGAGGTGTTCTTGCTACAGTTGTCTCACCCTCTTTAAAAAGAAACTGAAAGTCCGGAAGTGCTGCCGCATTGTTCTCAAATATCTCTTCTCCTAGATAGCGTTTAAAGAGGCCAACTGCATCTTCATCATCTATTTTTGAGACAACATTACCCTCAACTTGAGTTACTGTAAACTCTTTACCAATTGGGGTCCAGTTTAGATTATATTCATTATTTGCAAAAAGATTTTTTGCACTAAAAGAGACAGAAACAGCACCTGAGTCATAGACTTTATCTTGGAGAAAAATAAAAGTATTTTTTAGTTTAAAGTTGTCTCCTGCTAGACCACCTGCAATAATGAGTTGAGGATTTTTCTGTTTTATCCCTTTAATAAATCCTTCATAATCTTTACCTGTTAGACCTTCACTTAAGACAATAGCTGCTTTAGTATTTTTAGAGCATATCGAATCTGATATATCGTGTCCAGATTTTTTTGTAGTTTTTTGAACATAATGTGTTTTAAGTTTTGTCTTTTCAAAAAGAGAGAGACTGATAATTGTTGAATTATCATGAATCTTTGCATGGGAGATCTCCCCTGCAGTAGTTGCCCCAATCAGCGTTGCTTTTGGAAATTGCTTTTGTAGTTTTTGTAAAGTTTTTTTAATCTCATTTTTATTTGTAAGAGATGTAAAAACTTGAATTAATTGAGATTTATATTTTTTATTTTTCGCAATTTTAATTGCATTCTTTATCTCTTTTTTATCTGTATAAATGAATGAAAGATGTTTCATATGAAGTACCTTTTTATTTTATTCTGGGTATTTATCTTGTATTTCTAAAAACTTCTCTATGTTTGCAAGAAAAAGTTCTATGAGGTGTGGATCAAAATGTATGCCTGCACCTTTTTGCATAATGTTGAGGACCTCTTCTATCTTCATAGGTTCTTTGTAGCATCGTCTAGAACTTAATGCATCAAAAACATCGGCAATAGTTACTATACGAGAGTAAAGATGGATATCTTCACCTTTAATAGCATTTGGATACCCTGAGCCATCATACTTCTCATGATGCTGTAAAGCGATTATTCGTCCCGCTTTAAGTACAGGGTAGTTATCTGCACCCTCTAGCATCTCTGCACCTAATGCAGCATGAGTTTTCATGATTTCAAACTCCTCTTCTTTAAAGCGACCAGGTTTTAAAAGTATTTTATCGGGGATTCCCATCTTACCTATATCGTGGAGGGGAGAAGCGTAGAGAATTAATTCAACTTCGGTATCATCTAATCCAACAAGTTGTGCCAAAAGCTGAGAGTATAGACTCATTCGTTTAATATGACCCCCAGTCTCAGGATCTCTAGATTCACTTGCTTTACCGAGTCTAGTAGATATCTCAAACTCTGTCTCTTTTGAGATTTTTAAAGCATTTTCTAAATCCTGTGTACGTTTAGAGACCTCTTCTTCTAGGTGAATATTTTGATGTTTTATCTGTTGTGTGAAGTAGTTAAGTTTTGCATAGTTGATAGTTCTTGCACAGAGGATATCTATGTCATAAGGTTTAGAGATAAAGTCACTTGCTCCAAGAGTAAGAGCATCTTTCTCTTTCTCTTTATTTGCAGTTACCATTAAAACAGGAAGTGTTTGGAGTTCACTTATCTCTCGAATCGATTGGAGTACTTCTAGTCCATTCATAGTAGGCATACTTATATCAAGTAAAACCACATCCATTGAAGATTGATGAAGGATATCGAGTGCTTCTTGACCATTAGTTGCATATGTGATTTTTATATTTTCATAGCTCTCAAAAGCTGCTTCAATCAGGTCAAGGTTAAATGGTTCATCATCTACTGCTAATATCGAATACTCTTGCATTTTGACCCTTTTTGAGAAGCACTTTTATTTATTCTATAAGATTATAACTTAAACTTCACAAATTCTATATTAGTTTGTTAGTTGTTTTGTTAAACTCTTAAGACTAGAAGCATCAAGTGCACCACTCACTCTGTGAATCTCTTTTCCATCTTTAAAGACTATAAGAGTGGGAATACTACGTATAGAAAAACGAGCACCAAGATTCTGCTCTGTTTCTGTATTTACTTTGACAAAGAGTGCTTTAAGTGGAAAATCCTGAGCTACTTTTTCAAAAGTTGGACCAAACATTTTACATGGTCCACACCATGGTGCCCAGAAGTCAACTAAGACAGGAATATCACTATTAACAACAACTTCATCGAAAGTAGTATCGGTGAGTTCTATCGGTTTTGTATCTAAAAGTGATTTTTTACATTTACCACAATTGGCTTTCTTATAGCTCTCTTTTTTTGGAACATTATTGACACTAAAACAGTGTGGACATACGATTTTCATGGGTTCTCCTTAGGGTTTATTTTATATGGAATTTTTATTACAACAGAGGTATTAGTGGCACTACTTGTGATTGTCACTTTACCTTTTAGGTGTTCTGTTATAATAGTATGGCACATATAGAGACCAAGTCCTGTACCATTTTTACTTTTTGTTGAAAAATAGGGTTCAAATACCTTAGAGAGAGTCTCTTTTGGTATACCACCTGCATTATCTTTTATAAGTATAGTAAGATATTCTTTCTCTTGAGTAGCACTAACATTGATAAATCGTTGTTGCTTCATCTTTTTTTGTTCTTTAAATGCATCTATAGAGTTCTTAATGATATTAATTATACTCTGTATAAGTTCATTTTTATGGGTGTGTATGGTAATTTTTTTATTAATATCAGTCTTGTAGTTTATCTCAAGTTGCAACATTTCGTCAGTTAAAAAGTAGATAGATTTATTAAAAGTATTATAAACATTTACTTCGCTGATTTTTTTGTTTGGTTTAAAGTACTCTCTAAAGCCATCAATTGTTTCAGATAAAAACTTTGTAGTTGTCTCTATCTTATCAAATGCTATATTCATATCCTCTTTGTTAAGGGTGTTAAGCTCTTGACGTATTCTTATGGTGGCGATAATAGTGTTTAGTAATGAAAGAGGTTGTCTCCACTGATGTGCTATCATGCCAATCATCTCACCCATAGCAGCACTTCGAGAGTTTGCAAGGATTTTTTCATGGTTGAGTATAAGATTTTTACTCGCGGTAATATTTTCTCTAAAGATTATAAAACCTAAATGTTCACCTTTTGAATTATATTCGGGTACTACAGAGGATTTAAACCAAAGCTCTCTGCCCTCTGCTGTAAGTGTTGGATGCTCAAAGTCGTACACTGTTAATGTTTGCATACTTTTGAGTATCTCTTCTCTCTGTTTTTTATGAATATGTAATTTTTCAAAATCAAAGAAGTTATGGCCAATAAGATCACTTTTCTGGTAGGTGAGTAGTTGTAAAAGTGCTTCAGAAACATCTATAATCTCAGCATCAGTACTTATTTTAAAAAGTAAAACTTTTTTGTTAATAGTCTCTTTCTCTTTGAGAAGTTGTGTATTAAGCTCTTTGACTTTTTGTATATTTTTTTCTAGTAGAGCATTTGTTGTTGCCATATTTGTTTGATCTGTAAGAATCAAAGCTACTAAGTTTTTACTCTCATTGAGTGGTATTATACTTACATCCTGTTGCATATATTTAAAATGGTGTTTGAGTTGGTTTATCTTGATAGGAATTAAGTATTGTGATGTTGTAGCAGCATAAAAAGTGGGAGTTTTAAGTCTGAGTGCTGTTTTTATTTTACGTTGGAGTGTCTTAATATTTATATTTGAGAAGACTTCATTAAGTTTTTTTCCTAAGAGATCTCTCTCTTTAAGTTTTGTATTGAGCTCTAGCCATCTATTAAAATGATAGATATTGAGTTCTTCATCTAAAACAATAAGACCGTTATCGATATTCTCGATAATAGCTTTGTCTATATTAAGAGTTCTAAAATCGAGTTGAGTTTTATTTTGAGCCATTGGATTGATTCGTCTTTTGTTAAGATAAATATTTTGCCATTTATTTTTTGATCTTCGAAGTTAAGATCTGTGTCAATAACTATGACTTGTGAATAGTTTTGAAATGTTTCTACAGCCCCTATCTCTTGAAGGGGTACTTTACTTATACTAGGAAGTGAAAAACTTACCTCAGTATCCATCTCTTGTGCTAATTTTGTTGTGAGTGAAGAGGTGAGAACATTTGTTAGCTCTAGGATTGCATCATCGAGGTCTGCTTCACTCTCAAGTTCAAGATGCTTTGCCAAATTATTTGCACTCTCTTGATTAATGAAAAAAGCACTCTCTCCATCAAATTCACCATTAAAAGCTTGTGTAGAGAAAAAATAGCTTGTCGATTTTAACTCTGTAAAAGTTATAAGAAGTTCATTAATCTTCATTACTTGAATATTTGGAATACTTAAAGAGGCAAATGCATCAAGCATATCTGCTACAACAGCAGTAGCATTTCCATAGGCTACATTCATAAGTTCTTGGAGAACATCTCTCTCATCTTCATTTAATTCAAAATCACTCATCTATAGTAGGTCCAGTATCTCTTTCATTTTTTCTACATTGATAGGTTTTTGAATATGGATAGTTGCTCCAAGGGAGAGTACTCTCTCTTGAGCTTTTGTTTGTATATCAGCAGAAACTACAACAACCTTAGCTTCTGGATTAATCTCTAAAAGTTTAGGAAGTGCTTCATATCCATCCATAATAGGCATAGTGAGATCTAGAAAGACTACATTAGCACTATTTTCATTCATTAGGGTAAGTGACTCTTCTCCATTTACTGCTTGAATTATCTTGGAGTCACCTATGTGTGCTTTGAGAGATTTTATTAAGCTTAACCTAGCGAGCTTAGAGTCATCAACTACAAGGTATGTCATTTTTTACTCTTTAAAAGACTCTATAGTCTCAGCCATTCCAAAGTCAGGATTTTTTGCTGGATCTAAAATAAACTGCGCAAGTTTTTTGTTATCATGGTTTACAATTATAGGCGCTAGAAAGTTAATAACTGACTTTTCTAAAGGTTTTTGAATTACAAGAATATTGTAAACACTAATTTTAGAATCCTCTTTTATATCAAGAAGTATTTTAATGGATAAAGGAATATCAAAAGAGTACTCTCTTAAGGCATAAGGGTTTACAATAGTGAAGGAGATATTTTCATCATCTAAGTCTCTTAGTGTGGAGAAGAGAGTATCTATCTCTGTTAATGCAACATTGTGTGTATCTGGAAATCCTAGCAGTTCACTCCGTACATCATAACTCATATTCAATCCTTTAAAATTGTCCCTCTTCATACTTCATACCAGAAGCGATAATATAACATGAAGAGTTTTTTATAGTTGCTACATTATAGCACTCTCCAATTCCAAATGCAAACAAATTTTCATCTTTGATTATATTTATTCCTTCACTCATATCTACATGACTAATTCTGTTACCATCCAGCAGTCTTGCATCACTTACTCCGGTAAATGTAAATGCTATTGTTATCCAGTCATAAGCGCGTGCTTTATCTTGTACGGCAAAAATAACTTTCATTTGAGTAGGAGATTCTATCTCAAGTAAACGCCATTCAGCATCTTTAAAGTGTTCGAAACGTTCTAGGTCGATGCCTACTGACAACCAACACACTCCATACTTCTATCTTCTACATCATTTGCCACTTCTGGTGACTGAGAACGGAGATAGTAAGTAGATTTAAGACCAAGTTTCCATGCTAGCATATAGATCTCATTTAAGTAACGGCCACTCGCTTTATCAAGTGTTATAAAGATATTAAGAGACTGTCCTTGATCTATCCATTTTTGACGAATGGCTGCTGCTTTTATAAGAAGCGTTTGATTGAGATCATAGGCTGGTGTGTAGTAGCTCCAAGTATCTGGTGAGAGTTTAGGAACTACAACAGGGATAAGTCCAGATAAATTCTCTTCAAACCATTTGCGTTTAAATACTGGTTCAATAGCTTGAGTTGTTCCTGTTAGGATAGAGATAGAGCTTGTAGGAGCAACCGCCATTAAGTAACCATTACGCATACCCTGTTTTTGAACACGAGAACGTAACTCATCCCACTCATAAGATGATGCAAAAAGTCCACCACGATCTACAAGGTTAAGTACTTCCGCATTTGCATGGTCTTGAGGAAAAATACCACGACTCCATTTACTTCCATTAAACTCAGGGTATGATCCTTTTTCTACTGCTAAATCAGATGAAGCAGAAATAGTGTTATAACAAACAGCTTCCATGATTTCATCTATCTTATCAAAGTGCTCTTGTGTTCCCCATGTGATAGCTGCTTCAGCTAACATCTGTGCTTCACCCATAACACCAAGACCAATAGAGCGGCTTCTCATGTTAGTACGTTTTACTTTCTCTACAGGATAGAAGTTTAGATCTATAACGTTATCTAAACATCTCACAGCTGTTGGAACTATGCGGTTTATGTCCTCTTTAGTATTGATGCGTGAGAGGTTTATAGATGCAAGGTTACAAACGGCTGTATCACCATTTACTTTCTCTTTCTCTACTACGAAGATTGGAAGACCACCTAGTGAGTCTAATGCTGTTACTTTTTTAGCAGGCTTCTCTATACCGCTATCAACTTTAACAATCTCTTCCTCTTCATAACTAACACTCTCACCATTCTCAAATACAAACTTGATTTTATAGTGGTTAGGATTAGTGTTTTGAAAAATCTCTGTACAGAGGTTTGAACTACGTATAACACCATAATGGTCATTTGGATTTGCACGGTTAGCATTATCTTTAAAACAGAGAAATGGAGAGCCTGTCTCAAAGTAAGAAGTAAGAATTTTTTTCCATAAATCTTTCGCTTTAAGTTTCTCTTTTACGATGCTCTCATCTTGCTCTAACTCTAGATAGCGTTTATTAAACTCATCGCCATACATAGTTGAGAGTTCACGAACATCATAAGGATCAAATAGTGTCCAGATACCATCCTCTTGAACACGCTGCATAAACATATCGTTTAACCAAAGAGAAGGGAAAAGATCATGTGCACGTCTACGCTCTTCACCAGAGTTTTTCTTCAGATCTAAAAAGTCGTTTATATCTATATGCCAAGGTTCAAGGTAAACAGCAATCGCACCTTTACGAGTTCCAAGTTGGTCAACTGCAATAGCGATGTCATTTGTGATTTTTAGAAATGGAACAGTTCCACCCGCTGCATTTTTATGGCCATCTATAAATGAACCCATTGAGCGAACTTGTGTCCAGTCCCAACCGATTCCTCCACCAAATTTAGAGAGCATAGCCATCTCTTGGTAAGCATCGAAAATACCTTCGATATTATCTGGAGTTGAACCGATGTAACAAGAGCTTAGTTGGTGACGTGTTGTTCTTGCATTTGAGAGTGTTGGTGTTGCAAGCATAACTTCAAACTGACTTATCATGTTGTAAAATTTTATAGCCCACTCTGTACGGTTCTCTTCTCTTTGTGCTAGGAACATCGAAATTGCCATAAACATATGTTGAGGGAGTTCTATAGGATTACCATTACTATCTTTTATAAGGTATCTGTCATAGAGTGTTTTTACACCGAGGTAGTTAAACTGAAAATCTCTCTCAGGGACTAGATGCTTTTCTAACTCATCAAGATCGTACATCTCTTTAAGCCCAAGAAGTATACGACCCTCTTTTTCACCTTTTTTGAAGTACTCTTCTAAAGAACCATATCCAGTGAAACCATTTACTTGGTGATAAAGGTTAAAGATAAAAAGACGAGAAGCAACAAAAGTCCAGTTTGGTGCATCGATGTCTATCTTATCAACAGCAGTTTTTATAAGTGTCTCTTGAATCTCTTTAGAAGTGATACCATCACGAAAGTGAATCTGTGCATCTACCTCAAGTTCACTCTGACTTACATTTGCTAAACCTTTTACAGCTGCTGATGTGTACTTCTGAATTTTTGAGATATCTAAAGGTTCTGTTCGTCCGTTTCGTTTTAAAATAGTAATCATAAATATGTTTCCTAGTGGCTATCTATAAATATAGTTTTTACTTAAATATCGGTGGAATTTTTCAGTAAAAACTAGACTTTATGAAAGTTGATTTTATCTAAACAATAGTAATGGAATTCTGAAATGAAGCAAAAAATATAAAGAAATTTAGAGGATAAATAGGAGTAATAATTAGCATAACCAAAGAGGTTATACTAGTGATATTTTAGTGAGTTTATTTAAACACACGTTTGAAAATGTTATCAACATTTTTTGTGTAGTAGTCGTAGTTAAAACACTCACGAATCTGCTCTTCGCTGAGTGAGTTTCGTAACTCTTCATCTGCTAACAAGTGGTTAAGGTAGAGTGACTCACCTTTTTCATTTGTAGTTGGACGACCACCTTGAATCTCTTCCCATACTTTCATAGCATTTCTTTGCACGATACGGTAAGCATCTTC
>Ga0256826_1000773_pt1 | contig 19758 bp, 13 predicted proteins | sample CV79metaG_FD_185975 | JGI IMG/M metagenome (GOLD analysis project Ga0256826, IMG submission 185975) | Hydrothermal vent microbial communities from East Pacific Rise, Pacific Ocean - CV79 | ecosystem: Environmental > Aquatic > Marine > Hydrothermal vents | place: Pacific Ocean: East Pacific Rise...
CCGGATAATACACTTGCCTTTTTTTGTTGATCGGCACCACTAAAATTAAAACGAGAAACATAGGCTCTTGAATTCATCACCCTATTACCCAATTGTATATTTTCGTTTCCTTCGGTAATTACTTCCCAAACAGATTTTTCCGGATCAATATCAGCATGTGCCTGATCTATATAACCCACTTTTACTGTAGGGCCAACGATAAAATCACCTTTGTCAGCCTTGTCTAAATCCATGATTAATCGGAAAAGAGTAGTTTTACCTGCACCATTAGGACCAATAATTCCAACAATACCATTGGGAGGAAGTACAAAGTTTAAATTCTCATATAATAATTTATCCCCAAATGCTTTTGATACTCCTTGAGCTTCAATTACCTGATTTCCTAGGCGTGGACCATTAGGAATAAATATTTCGAGTTTTTCATCTCTTTCTTTCACATCCTGACCGAGGAGTTTATCGTAGGCAGCCAATCGCGCTTTTGATTTGGCATGTCGCGCTTTTGGGGCCATTCTTACCCATTCCAACTCTCGTTCCAAAGTTTTACGCCTTTTACTGGCTGTTTTCTCTTCCATTTCCATGCGTTTGGTTTTTTGGTCGAGCCAGCTGCTATAGTTTCCTTTCCAAGGAATACCTTCTCCTCTGTCTAATTCCAAAATCCAACCGGCAGCATTATCTAAGAAATACCTATCGTGAGTAACAGCAATTACGGTTCCTTTATATTGTTTCAAATGCATTTCTAACCACTGAATAGATTCCGCATCCAAATGGTTGGTAGGTTCATCAAGTAAAAGCACATCAGGCTCTTCTAGCAGCAATCTACAAAGAGCAACTCTTCTTCTTTCACCACCACTTAAATTGGTGACCGGGGTTTCTCCTGCAGGACAGCGTAATGCATCCATGGCACGTTCCAGTTTATTATCTAATTCCCAAGCATCATGATGATCCAATTGTTCGGTTAATTCTCCTTGCCTGTCTATCAGCTTTGCCATCTCATCGTCGCTCATAGGTTCGGCAAATTTATTATTTACCTCTTCGTATTCTTTGAGTAAGTTCACCACTTCGGCCACTCCTTCTTCTACTATTTCTTTTACCGTTTTGGAATCGTTTAAATAGGGTTCCTGATCGAGCATCCCAACAGAAAAACCCGGGGCAAAAACCACATGCCCGTCAAAGGCAGCATCCTTACCGGAAATAATATTTAATAAAGACGATTTACCTGAACCATTCAAGCCAATAACGCCAATTTTGGCACCATAATAAAATGACAGATAAATGTTTTTAAGTACTTGTTTGCCTGTAGGGAATTTCTTAGAAACTCCTTCCATTGAGAATATAATTTTTTTGTCTTCTACCGAATCTTTTGCCATGATATAAAATTTTTGTGCAAGATAATTGTTTGTATTGTAAATATGTTGTTTTGTGTTTATTTTTTTTGGTGATGAAAAAGGAATACGGATGAAACGGATAGGATGGATTGTTACATGCTTTCTAGCAATTACTCCACAATAAAAGATTCTTTCCATTCAAAAGCTCTCCCCGATTTATCAATACCTTGGATAAGCAGGAGATAGTCTCCTTTTTGTTTTGGAGCTTTTATATCCGAATTATGGAGGAGAGAATCATTAGAAATATCCGGATACCATAGATGTGTATTCCTGTATAAATCATTAGGCTTGTCTTTTGTGTAAGCCTGATAAAACTCAAAGTTCAAATACATTCCCGATTTGGGGAATTTTAATCCTCCAAAATCGGCATTCTTGGTTATGATATTGATGATGCCGCCATAAACAATATCACCGTGAATATAGCTTTCTGTAATGATATCAATCTTTTCAACATTGCTAGGATGAATTGCCAAAACTCTATCAGCATCGTCCACCGGAACCCAATCAACCAAAACTAAAGGAGGGTAAAGCTTTAATTCACCTTGAGTTCCATATATTTGAAAATATCGTTTACCCTTTCGTTTTTTAATTACCACCCAGCTTGGGATATCAGTAAAATACTGTTCCAAACTATCCAAAGGCACATAATAACCAAACTCAATAGTTTTAAATGCATGTCCATAAAAAGCTTTTGAATTTATAGCCGGATTAGTTATGGTATTATCCTCATGATAAGCATGATAAACTTGTTGGTTTTGGACCATTTGTAAAATGGCAGCTTTGTCTTTATCCAATATTTTGAACGGAGGAACTTTTAAAGCAATATCTTGAAAACAATAATCTTGATCTATCTGGATAACAGCTTCATCTTTATCCATGGATTCAGCAATAATAAACAATTCCTTAAAACCTTGGTTCTTGGGCAAGGCAAAGTAGAAATGACCTTTGGCGTCTGACAATACAGTGAGAACATCTTTTTTACCAATCATGTGTAAACTAAGCAAATGAAATGCTAATGCTTTTCCGGTATTTTTACTTTTAATCATACCCGTTAAACTTAATCCTCTTGTCTCGGGATAATATATTAGCTCTTGGTATACCTTTGGAATGGAACCATTATTTTGGAGGTGAATAGGTGCTGCAATTCTTGGGATAATAGTAAAATTGAATAGTTCAAGTGGAACTATTTCTTTATTCCAATTAATTTGTTCATTGGCCTGATACTTTACTAGTTTATCAGATTTTATACTTGTGTCAAGCAAAAGTATTTTATTATTTATTAATGAGTCAGGAATAGGCAAAAGCTCATTAGTTTTTGGGTTTATTATCTTAAGTAAAACATAAGCATAATTCTTATTACTTCCATTTCGCATCCATTTGGTATAGGCTCTTAGATAATAATAGCCACTTAAAATATCTGATGGAATAGTTATGTTTCCTATAAAATGGTTGTTATTGAGTTCTATTTTTTTTTGGCTTATCTTATTCCCAACAGGACTAATTAATTCAATGTAGATAACTTTACTGTATATTTTTTCGCCTGATAACAGACCATTAAATTCAAGCTTTTCTCCGGTGATATATAGCGATCTATTAGTTAGTAAATGAGTATATTCTGCAGATAAAACTCTTTGAGCTATTGTTATTTTGAATGTTGACAAACCAACAAACAAAATCAGAATTATATATAGTAGATTCTTTCTCATCTTGCTGGCCAAAAGTCAGGTTTATTTGTGGTTCCTCCTCTTGAAGCACACTCTACACATCCCACAGTCATGTGAAACATACTCATTTGTCCATCGATAGTCATTAAATAAGCAGGATAATCCCGAGGACTTAGCTCAATAAAACCATGCTCTAATAAAATAGTATCACACATATGATTAAAATCCATAAAAAGATCATCCGGGGGTTTAACAAATATTCTTTTTGTTGCCAAATGACTTGCTTGAAAATAGCCCAAAACACTTTTATTGGTATGGCTTATATTTTTTATATTTCCTCTAATAGCAATAGGCTGTGAAGCATATAATCCTCCATCCTGAGTACTATTTTGCCTAAGTTGGTCCCAATAAGTAAAGGCATTTTGGGTTAAGGAGAATTGTTCTATCCACAAACTATAAAGGACGGCTAATCTTGAAGTATTATTTCTTACAAAGTTTAATGGAAATGCATCAAAGGAGTTCTCAGAGAGATTGGTGGTAGAAAGGGTAAATATTTCTCTGATGGGTAAGCTAGTCCAACAAACCATTTGAGATGTATCCGGCGGATTCACCTGGTGCACCTGACCATCATAATAATACTCAATTGGAAAATCAGAATGGTATTCCCAGGTTTCTGTGAGTTTCCATTGAAAATACCTGCTTTGGTTTTCGTAGGCCTGTAAATTGGTAAAAAAGCGAATTCCTAAAGGAGAAGAATAGGGATTATTTGTTTGGATTTCTTCAATCTCATAATAAACATCACCTATTGGTGGTCCCTTGGGCATTTTTTCAAAATCTGATTCTAAAATATCTCCTTCAGGTACTATCACTCTTACTTTAAAGGATAAACCGGCTACTAAACTCTCCTGACTCATCCAAACTTTGTATTTCCCTCTTTCATATTCAGTGAGAGAATACTCCTTGTTTTGGCTATTTATTATTTTAATTTGGCAATTGCTGACCCCTATTATTTCAGGTTGATTAACAGATGAAGTTAATGAAACACTAACTTCCTGATACCCTTCTATGGAGCTCACTCCTCCTTGAACCACATATTTTTGCACAGAGTCGTTTTTTAGTTTCGGCTCATATGCTTTTATGCATCCGAGCAGAATCAATAAAGTAATCATATATATGCTGTTTTTAATGTGCATCATAATTTCCTAATTTAAATATCCAGGTTGCTGTAAATATAGGCACACCAATTACTGAGTATTGATAGCTTCTGATTTTCAAATTTTCTTTTGTAAAGTACACAGAATAAGGGTTTTCTCTACCGGTTAAATTATAAATACTAAATACAAAGGAGCTATGTAACAGTTTTTTCTTTCGTAAATTCCCTTGGATGGTTAATGAAATATCGGTTCGGAAATAATCGGGAATGCGGTATTCATTTCTCTTAGAATAATCGAGGTATGGAATACCATCAATATAATAATACGATGTTGGGTAAGTGGCCGGTTTCCCGGTTTGATAGGTAATTGTAGTACTCAATGTTACCCTTCTGCTAATGTGGTAGTTTAAAATAGCATTTAATACATGAGGAATATCAAAATTTGAGGGATATGCATTTCCATTGTTTATTTGATTCCATTTTTGGGTTCCATTAACTTGTATCAGTGATCGGGAATAAGTGTATGCTAACCAGCCGTCAAGTTTATGTCCCCTTCTTTTTAATAAAAATTCCAGACCATAACTCTTTTGATTACCTTGTAATACGGTAGTTTCTACCAGAGGAGTGCTTAAAAAATCTGCACCATCTTTAAATTCCGTATAATTATTTGTGCTCTTATAATATATTTCTGCACTCACCTCCCAAGCTCCTCGGGGAATACTTCTGAAAATACCGAATGAAAACTGAATAGCTTGACTAGGTTTCAAATGATAGTCGGCCAATTTCCATTGCGAGTTGGGTGCCACCGTTACCGTATTATTAAGCATAAAAATATTTTGATGCATTTGATTAAACGAAAATTTTATGGAACCAAATTCATCTGTTTGATAGTTGATAGATGCCCTGAATTCAGGAAAATAATACTTTTTAATGGCTTGACCAGAACCAAAATGGATGCTGTCTTTTATATTTCTGATGTCCATTGGCCCGTTTTCATAATAGGTGTAAACATTACTGGGGCCAAAAGGTATATACATGGAAAAACGAAATCCGGCATTAAAAGTAAGCAGAGGTGTTATGTTGTAAGTATCTGAAAAGTATAATGCTGTTTCCAAACCTTGCTCATTACCCAAACTTAATGGCATTTTTATGGAGTTTTCACCATAAGGCAATATATCTCCTCTATTGAGTTGGAACCAAACTCCATTCAATCCAAAATCTATTTGATGTTTTTCGTTAAACACTTTCTGAAAATCGGCTATTAGTTCATAATGCCCAACTTTAAATTGATGTTCGTAAGCCGCACTTTCAAATTGCTGATCAATGGTTTTAAATTCATATTGTACCCCGCTGATTGAAAAATCCCCTCTGAAATTGGAAGAAAATTGATGTCCTAGTGATGCTGAAGCACCGGAATTGGAATACCAATAAGTAGCTTTATCATGCAATTTAAAATAATCTTGACTATGGTAGGCAAAAATATTGACCTGAGTTTTGGGTAAGTCTAAATTGACTGAGGCTATAAAATCATAGAAAGATGCTTTGCTATTGCGGATAGTAAAATCGTTAATCTGACCCAAAATCCAATCGGAATATGAAGAGCGGCCACTTACAAGAAAAGAAGCAGTATCTTTTTTAATGGGCCCTTCAACAGTGATATTTCCGGCAATGGGGCTGATTCCTCCATGCGCGGTATATTGTTTTTTATTACCGCTGCGTACGTTGATATCAAAAATTGAGGAGAGCCTTCCTCCATATTTTGCCGGGATATATCCTTTAAAGATTGAAAAATCACTCACTATATCGGCGTTAAATGCAGGAAAAAACCCAAACATATGCGAGGTATTATAAATAGGAATCTTATTAAAATAAAATGCATTTTGATCGAAACTTCCTCCTCGCACATTGAGTCCTGCAGCTCCTTCACCAACACTTACAATTCCCGGTAGCATTTCCGATACTTTTATAATATCAGCTTCTCCTACCATCATGGGTAATTCTTTAATTGCTTTTACACTTACCTTTTCCATCCCCGGATCTTTCTCTCGAATATTCATTTGCCTATCGCCATATATTACCACTTCTTTCATATCAATATTGGCTTTTTGCATTTGTAAATGAAAAGTACCTGTAGAAACAACTTCCAGTTGACAATTGATTTTCTCCATTCCTAAACATTCAATTTTTGCGGAATATTTACCACTAGGCAATTCCAATAGAAACTTGCCTTGTTGATTGGAAACAGCACCACTCTTAAGTTCATCAATGTATAATGTAGCTCCTTCAACAGGTTTTCCGGTGTTCACATCAATAACTTGCCCACTAAATTTAATCATTTCCCCTTTGATAGGATGCTTTGCATTACCAATTTTAACATGAACTAAATCGGCTTTCCTTCCTTTCATAAAACCCGGATTCCTTTTAGTATTTACTAAAAAACTTTGTTTTTGGAGGCCAGTTTGAGTATGAAGATAATTCGGCAGTTCTGTTATTAATATCTCATCGTTTAATAATACAATAAAATTGCCCCAAAAACTTGCTTTTATCTTGCTTCCTTGAAGTACTGTTTTCATCACATCTAAAATGCTCTTCTTTTCTACATTGATGTTTACTTTTTTTTTCAGTAGCCATTCAGGATTATAGAGAACATTTAGTTTTGTTTGCTCCTCAATTTTCTCTACAAATTCATTGAAACTGGCATCATGAAGTCTTAGGCTTATAATAACACTATCCTTTACTTGAGAAGATGCAAATAAAACCAACAAAGAAAATGCAAATGTTAAATAAGCTCGAATCATAGCGCATATAAGTATTCTGCTAATATTAGTAGCTGTTGATTATTCGCTTTCTGAATTTTAATCCTGCTCTGTTTTAGCCATTTTTTTAGCTTTTTACCTTGTGCGTCATCAAAAAGATTTATCAGACTTCTATTATTAGAAATTTGTTCTAATTTCCCTTTTCTATTCACCCAGATCTCTTTCTTTGAATCAGTAAATTGATAGTCGAATGCACTTGTTGAAGTGGTAGTATTAAGTTTTTTGCTCCAAAACACATAGATATTAAACACATCTTTACCTATCAGTTGAAATATCTTTTGTGTGCTATCGGGCATTAAGCTAATAACAAAATTTTTATTTGAAAAACTAAATGATTGAACATTTTCCAATGGGATTTCAATAAGCCTGAGTGCTAGAGTATAATCTTTAAACTTGAGTAATAATTTTTGCTTATAAACATCGTAGTTAATTTCCTGCTTTTCGAAAAACTGATTATTAATCCGAACGGTTCCATGATAGAATTTTTTCTCTAATAAAAATTGGTGTCCTTTTACTCTATTATCATAATAATCGGTGTAGATTCTACCGTTATACAATATTGGATTCAGTCCATATACATCATCAAAATCACCATTGAGCTCTTGTCCTTCTATATTAAGATTGAAAAGCAAGGTTATACTGATAAATATGAAGAACAAATGGTTTTTCATGGTTAAGCAGAAGGTTTGTTTATGTTGCACAAATGTATAAAATTAAACGATGTTCAAAAAGCCATATATACTTGTAACACTAAACTAATTATGCGTATATTTGGATTTCGCTGTTTCTGCTCTTTTTATTAACTAGTTTCATTTTATATAAGCGATACAATATGAGTAGGTTGCGGTGCCATTGTTTCCTAAATAACACATGCCATGATAAAGGAATATACAATATTAATTAGCCTTTTACTAATTCGTAGCGTTTACGGACAGGTAGTTTTTGAAAAAACTTACGGAACAATTGATAATGATGGTGGATATTCCATCCATATTTGCTCCGATAATTCATATGTTATTACAGGCTATACCTCCAATTTTTATACAGGATATAATGATATCTATGTGGTTAAAATTGATGAATTGGGGGATACTATTTGGACAAAAGCAATTGGAGAAGCAGATATTGATGAAAGGGGCTATTCAATCACACAAGACAATAATAATTCTTATATCATTGCTGGTCAAACAATAATCGACAATTCTTATGTCCCAGTTCTTTCTAAGTTTAACGAAAATGGGCAATTACTTTGGTTTAAAGATTATCAAAACTACATATTAAATGGCTTTGCAAGTAAAATTATCACTAGTCATGACTTCAACTACGTTTTTGGCGGTATTGAGAATAATTCAAAATCACAAAATGATGAATTATTGAATGCCAAGGGATATTTAATAAAAACAGATCAAGAAGGGGCTGTGCTTTGGAAACAGTATTATGGGGGAGGGGCAAAACAAGCTTCAAATCAAATTGAAACTTCCGATTTTGGCTTTGCTTTATGTGGAACATATAAGTTAGACGGGTATCATCAAAAAACATTTGTCGTAAAAGCCGATGAAGATGGCGGCTTAGATTGGGACAATTCTTTTGGAGAAGATGACTATGCAGAATACGCAAACGATATCAAACAAACTTCTGATGGAGGATATATTATTTGCGGAAGTAAATATCTGGGTAATATAATCTTATATGGGAAAATTTATATTACGAAAATAAATAATATTGGTGTTGAAGAATGGAGTAGAACCTACGATTTTGGAGAAGAAAAAGATACTAGAGGGGTCGGAATTGAGGTAGCTTCTGATGGGGGATATTTTATTTGTGGTGACAAACGAGATTATCCGGGTGCTAACAAAAATATTCTTCTCATACGAACCAATGAAATTGGAGATACTATTTGGACGCGGCAGTTTGGAGGAGTGTATGATGATCAAGTATCAGAAATGCATATAACAAATGATGGTGGACTTATTATGTGTGGCTCCACACGAAGTTTTGGATTAGGAGGCCTCGATATATATGTGATTAAAACGAATCAAGATGGGCTAATAACAAACACCAATAATATTGATTATCCTCTATCAAGAATTAAAATATACCCAAACCCTTCAAGAAATATTTTTACTATTAAAACTGAGAAGGAAATAGTATCATTTAAAATCTTCAATATGCAAGGTGATTTAATGAAGCAGAATGATGATGGGCTAAAAAATGAATCCGGTTTACAGATAGATTTAAGCTCATTTGCTCCAGGAGTATATTATGGAGTATTTGAAATAAATAATACTTTTCAAACCAGAAAAATGATAAAACAGTAAGGTTTAAATCTTATTACAATATTTAAAATACATGATGATGAAAAAGATTCTCTCCTCTATATTAATTATTTTCAGTATTAGTTTCCAGTTAACATTGCATGCTCAATCGAATAACTGGGAATGGGATTGGGCTTATAATAGTAATGATAGTGCTGTAGGGCCAGTTCTAAGTATTATTAGCTCTGATAGAATGAATAATTATTATTTTTACGCACCCTATGTAACTGATATATATTTTCCTGACACATCCTTTCACCATAGCGGCAATTATTCTTCTAATTGTGTAATCGCTAAATATAATACTAATGGCAAGTTGCTTAACACTTTAGATATTTATACAATGCCTAATTTAGGTATTCGTAATGTTGAGTCAGTTACTGATTACGACAAGAATGTTTATATTGCAGGAAGCTTTCAAGAAAGGATATTTTTTCAAAATACTTATCTCAACCATGGAAACAATCCGTATATAGAGCATCCAGATGTATTTATCCTAAAACTAAATCAGGATTATGAAGTAATTTGGGCCGATATTATTTCAGGTTCCTTCCAAGATCGCATGGATGGTATTGCTATTTCTCAAGACGAAAAAATTTATATTGCAACATCTCATTATGGAACTATTAGTGCACCAACAACAGTTTCTTATTTAAGCCAAGATACAGTAAGTTTTAACACGAACTTCATCTCGGTCACGCAATTTAATACGGATAAATCCATTAATTGGAGAAGAGATGTTTTAGGAGTTGGCTTTGAATATCTCAGGATGGGAAAAGATGGGAACATCTACCTATTTGGAAACGCATTACAAAATATTATTATTGATGATGATACTCTATTCAACCCTAATAATCCTGTAGGAGGAAACTGTTCTTTTGTTGTTTCTTTTAGTCCCACCGGACAAGTCCTTCAAAAAAGATTTTTAGACCCTAAAATATATAATATTGATTTTATTGCCAATGCTGATGGAACACATTATCTTTCAGGATATATTATAGACACAGCTGTATTTAATCAAGATACACTTATAAACCCTCCCAATTATACCAAGCTTTATATAGCCAAAACCGATCATGATTTCAATTATATATGGTATAAAATATATGAAGAAAGAAATAGTGATTGGGAAGGTTATTTTAAACTCAATTCACTAAATAATAAGGCTATTTTCACAATTAATATTAAAAGGGATTTTGAATTTTGCGATACTTTACTTCATTTGGGAGTATTACAATCACACATAATTGGTATGCTTAATACAAACGGGGACCTAGTCAATATTAAGAGTATCAAGAGAGTATCATCTATATCGAGCAATAAAACCTTTCTGGATCAATGTTCCAAACTTGTTTTTGGGTTTTATTTTATGGGAACTGCTTATCTTGGAGAAGATACTGTAAAGTCATTCAAGCATACAGAAACAGATGGTTTATTAGCACGTCTTTCTTTAGAACAACAGGAGCCATTCAGCTTAGGAAAAGACACTACTGTATGTAATCAATTAACTATTTTTGGTCCTGAAAATTATCAGTATTATTTATGGAATGATAGTATTGAAAACGAATCATCATTAACAGTATCCCAAAGTGGTGAGTATAATTTGGCTTACTCCAATAATAATATATGTTGGCAATATGATACCATTTTCATTCAAATTGACGAAAGCTTCCAAATATCTTTGGGCCTAGATACACTGATAAAACTCACTGATAGCATACAATTTATATTAGGAAACGACTATGATTCTTATTTATGGTCCGATGGTACAGAAACCAATACAATGTTAGCTGTAGGTAGTCAATATGGTGTTGGTGATTTCCCAATTTGGGTAAATGTAACTAAAGGTGTTTGTGAAGGGTCAGATACAATTTCTTTAAAAATTGTTGATGGTTCAGGAATTGCAGAAATAAATAATCAATTAATTAACATTTCTCCCATACCTTGTCACGATGTGTTAAACATAAGTTTTAAAAATACACCCAGCTATAAGCATAAACTGCTTATATTTAATTTGAATGGACGGCTTTTACAGAAGCTAATTTTAAAAAATAAAAAGACTATTCTCAATGTGGAAAATTTAAAAACAGGTCATTATATATTACTAATAGAAGATAGTAAATATAATATTTATCAGGCTTACAAATTCTTAAAAAATTAATGGTAAAATTGTAAAATACTATATAATAGCCTTTTAAAAAATACATCATACTAAAGTACTAATAAAAAAATGCAATATTTTTAGTAAAATCATCCAAAAGGATGAATAATACTCGCAATTTTTACTTTTCATTTGCAAAATAAATCTAGAATAAAAACCTTAAAAAATTATCAAATGAAAAAGATTACTCTAATTCTTACAATGGTTATTTCTGTAGCCATTCTGTTCACTTCCTGTAAAAAAGCCGTTGAAGAAGTGGTGACTGACCCGGCAACAAATGGAACCGGTAGCTATTCTATGACTATTGATGGTGCTACTTTTACTACTTTAGACGATGAGGTTAATATGGTTGTTTCTATTATTGCACTTGCAGGTAAAGATCAAAATAATGTTGGATTTGTGATGACACTAACAAACGTACCTGCAATTGGACATACAGTAAATATTTGCACTGAGGATGATTGTGGAGATACTCCATTCGGATTACTATTTATGAGTGACAGTGGGCTTTCTTATGTTGGATCTACTGGTACAGTATCAAGACCTTCTGAGAAAAAAGTTGAAGCATCGGGTACTTTAATTGGTTCTGATGGAGAAGAACACACTTTTAGTTTAACAATAAATTTAAATGTAATAATAGGTTAATACATTTTGCAGCCCCCAGCTTATCATATCGCAAATACAACAGTAGTAAAAAGCAAGGCCCAGGATTATACTAAAACCTGGAGCCTTGCTTTATCTTTAGTTTTAGTAAATGTAATATTTCATCTTGTTTTATGGCATTTTAACTCTTGGAACCCTATTGCTTTGTTTAGTATTGTCTCATTTTGCCTGATAAAAAAAGCTTATGTCAACGACAAATCTAAAATATACCTTAGCAGAAAAGATAATCTTATTTACGAAATGCTTCTCGAGCATCTAGAGTCTTTTAAATACTCACCAAACAAATATATCAGCTATTCGAGTTTTGTGAAGAGCAAACTGTTGAATAATGTTGATTATCAATATTCCGGATCTCAATTATTGAATAACCGATCCATAGGATTTTCAATATGCAACGCCACAGTACGGCCAGTGTCTGATAATGATTTTGATACTCCTTTTTTTCATGGTGTACTTGCAAAAAAGAATATAACTAATAATTTACAGGGAGTTATCATTATCCGCCCGGTTTTAAAACTGAACAAATCAGATATACCAATCATATTTAAAAAACTATTTAATAGATATTTACCAAACAACGTACAAAGGGTTTATACAGAAAACCAGTCTTTTGACAAAATATTTGAAATTCACACCAACGCTGTAAATTCGTGGAAACAGAATATAAATGAAGTGATGCTGTCGCAGTTTATAATGCTCAATGAAAAATTATTGGAAATTATGAAAAACGAAAAGGAAGCAGACGAACATATTTTATTTACCGAACACAATTTGCTTAAAAAATCACCTTTAGAAATTTCGATTGTTAATAATCGAATGTTCTTTGGAATAAAAAACATGAAACTGTTTTTAGGAAATCAAAAACCTAATGAGCCAATATCTATGGTTCAAATTCAAAAATCATTAGACCTAGTTAAGCTAATCCACTCTCTCAAATTAAGTTAAAAATAGAGTAAAAAAAACCGTGAAGCAAAACTCCACGGCTACTAACATTTGTTGGTTAAAATCAATATAACGTATGTTAATAACATACGCTTGAAAGAGGGGTGTGTGTCCTCTTTCAAATATTGTAATCATAATTTCTTATGAATACCAATGTATTAAGAACTTTACTTAATAGCTTACATCGACTGTAGCGTTGATAAGTGTTCTCTAGACTGCAAAGGACAAAGAAAGGTTGCCTGAGAAGAAAAATAATTTTGTTATTTTTTGTTATTTTTATTAATTCATTTTTACTTAATACAAATAGAGTAAAAAATAATGTAAAGAAATAGATGTAATACACAGATAATGATTGCTCTACGAAAAATCTGAAACTTTTGTAGCTTCCTAGAGTCCTCTCTAATTTAATACTAAGAAATTATAATTTGTATAAATAAGAGAAAACCGATATTTTTATAAGAATTTATAAAAACCAATACCCAAATATACCTATCTTTGCAGCCGCAGTTACATTAAGTTAAGCGGCTAAATATTAACATATTACATATTAATACATAAACAAATGAGTTTTATTGAAGGCTTAAGAGATAAAGCCAAAAAAAACATTCAGAAAATAGTGTTGCCGGAAGGGAATGAGGAAAGAACACTCAAGGCAGCAGACTATGCATTGCAGCATCAAATTGCAGACATTATTTTACTTGGCCAATACGATGAAATTATTTCATTAGCCAAACAATATCAATTAAAGAACATTTCAAAAGCAGAGATTATTGATCCTGAAAACCATTCAAAGTTTAATTATTTTGTTGATTTATTGATGCAGATCAGAGGGAAAAAAATTGCCAGTAGAGAAGATGCCGAAAAACTGGTAAAAGATCCCTTATATCTGGCTACTTTGTTGGTTAAAGATGGTAAAGCTGGAGGAGAAGTTGCAGGAGCAGAAAACACTACAGGTGATGTGCTTAGGCCGGCTTTCCAAATAGTAAAAACAAAACCGGGTATTTCAGTAGTTTCAGGTGCTTTCTTTATGGTTTTTGATAATAAAGAAATTGGCGATAACGGAATCATCACTTTTGCAGATTGTGCTGTGCATCCAAATCCTAATGCTAAGGAATTGGCCGAGATTGCCGTAGCAAGTGCTCAAACAACACAAGCTATAGCCGGATTAGATCCAAGAGTTGCCCTATTAAGTTTTTCAACAAAAGGAAGTGCCAAACACGAAATGGTTGACAAGGTAGTAGAGGCAACCAAGCTGGCTCAAGAAATGGCTCCTCAGTTTAAAATTGATGGAGAACTGCAAGCCGATGCTGCCATAGTACCGGGTATAGGGTCAAAAAAAGCTCCGGGAAGTGAAATTGCCGGGAAAGCAAATGTTCTCGTTTTCCCAACTTTGGAAGTGGGAAATATTTCATATAAACTGGTTCAACGATTAGCAGGTGCTGAAGCTGTAGGACCAGTATTACAAGGAATGGCAGCGCCTATTAACGATCTAAGTAGAGGTTGTTCAGTTGACGATATCATTAATATGATAGCTATTACATCCTTGCAAATTTCTGGTTTATAAATATAATATACACAAATAAAAATTTTGTAAAATGGCCGAAACATTAGCCGATTTTTCATTAGGCAAAAAAATTGTACAAGAAGGTAGTCTTCAAAAAGTAGGAGTAGTTGGTGCAGGAACTACTGGTCAGCAGATTATACGCATGGTTAGTAAAGCAGGTATCGATGTAGTTTTTGTTGATCTTAGTGAAGAAAGAATAGCAGAAATATTTAAAAGTTTAGACAAGCAGTTGGAGGTGAAAATAAACCGATGGGGTTTAACACCAGGAGAAAAAAGAGCAATGCTGAGCCGAATTCATGGTTCTACAGATTTCTCTACTTTGGAAGGTTGTAATATTGTTATTGAATCTATTCATTCAAAGAAAAAAGGCACAAGCCTGGAACTTAGAAAAGAAGTGTTCAAGAAAATAGAAGCTGTAGTGGGAGAAAACACTACTATAGTATCCAATACTGCGACATTAAATATATCAGATATATCAGATAGTTTAAAGAAACAAGATAGAGCTTTAGGCTTACACTTTATTCTTCCTATTGATCATGTGAAAGTGGTGGAGGTAGTAAGAACAATAAAAACTAGTGATAGAAGCTTCGATTGTATTTCTAAGTTTTTAAAGATGGTGGGTAAAGAGCTAATTCAAGTTCAAGAATCTCCTGGGAATATTAGTACCCGAATGATTACACCTATGATTAACGAAGCTTGCAGCATTCTATTAGAGGGTGTTGCATCCGTTGAAGAAATTGATAAAACTATTAAACATACTACCGGTCACCAAACCGGTCCTTTTGAAATTGCCGATAATATGGGATTGGATAAAGTATTGAAATGGATGGATAATCTATACAGCGAATTTGGGGAGTTTCGTTATAAACCTTCTCCAATTATTAAACGTATGGTGAGAGCAGGCATGACAGGACGTATTGCCGGTGAGGGTTTCTATATATATAAAGATGGAAAACGCATGTCAAAAAGCGGGAATATTCAAAATTTAGGTCGTTTATCTTAAAACTAGGGAAAATGAAAATAATAGTATTGAACTGTGGAAGTTCATCAATAAAATATCAGCTTTTTGAAATGCCAAGTCAAAAAGTAGTAGCCAAAGGCTTGGTTGACAAAATTGGCCTAAAAGGAGCAGGTATTAAACACGAGATGGAAGATGGTACTAAAGCCAGTATCTCGGGTGAAATATTGGATCATAAGCAAGGAATAGAATATCTTTTTGGAATACTAGTCAGCAAAAAATATGGCTGTATGAAAAACGTAGAAGAGATACAAGCAGTTGGCCATCGTGTGGTACATGCCGGTGAAAAATATGGAGGTAGTGTACGTATCAATAATCAGGTGATAGAAGCATTGGAAGAAACCATTGATTTGGCTCCTCTTCACAATCCTCCAAATTTGGATGGAATTTATGCCATTACAGCACTCCTCCCTGATGTAGAGCAAGTAGGAGTTTTTGATACCGCTTTTCATCAAACTATGCCTGCATATTCCTACCTATATGGTGTTCCTTATTCCTTATACGAAAAACATGGTGTTCGCCGTTATGGTTTCCATGGCTCAAGCCATAAGTATGTTTCCAATAAAGCTGCTAATTTATTGGGTAGAAACATTGAAGACCTAAATATTATTACTTGCCACTTGGGAAACGGTGCTTCTATAGCTGCTATACAAAAGGGCAAATCCCTAGATACTAGTATGGGAATGACTCCTATTGAAGGTTTAATTATGGGAACACGTTCCGGTGATTTAGATATAGGAGCTTTATTTCATATTATTAAAAAAGAGGAGATCACACTTTCTACAGCTAATACTTTAATCAATAAGTTTAGTGGAATGTTAGGAGTAAGCGGAGTTTCATCAGATATGCGTGATGTAGAAGTTGCAGCCGATAATGGTAATGAAAGAGCACAATTAGCTTTAAAAATGTATCAATATCGAGTAAGGAAATATATTGGTGCTTATGCTGCTGCTATGGGAGGAGTTGATGCCATAGTATTTACAGGTGGTATTGGTGAAAATGATTGGGTTACCCGCCAAGAAGCAGTAAACGGATTGGAGTATATGGGAGTAGAATTAGACTCCAAAATAAACACCAATCTAAGAGGAAAAGAAACCATTATTTCTAAAACAAATTCAAATGTTAAAGTAATGCTTATCCCTACTAACGAGGAGCTGGTTATTGCTAGTGATACTTTTGAGATTATTGATCGAGGTATTGATCAATTATAGCATTAAAGAATAAATTATATAAAACAGGCTTTATTTTAATAAAGCCTGTTTTATAATTTAATAATGAGCTTATAATTTCTGAAACTTTCTCTGTCCTATTAACCCACGTTTTGTATTAAATTGAATGATATATAGACCTTTCTCCAAATTGGAAACATTCAATATCATTTGCTTAGTTCCTTCATCATATTTTACCAATCTTCCTTGCATATCATAGATGAGTACCTGTTCTATTATGTATGGATATTTAATATGTAGATTATTCTATGTTGGGTTAGGATAAATAGCTATTTGAGCTATTTGAGTTTCAGATAATCCAGAGCTATTGCTACAAGAGTGAGTAAAAGGGGTTCCCCATTCATTTGTTGAAGTTTTAAAATAATGAACTTCGTCAAGTAGATAATTTGCATCTACTAATATTTCACCTACACCTTCAATAAATTCATAATACTTAGTGCCATAATTCCCCATTACATCGGGGTCAGTAAAAATCCAATAATCTCTGCTGTTATAATCCCACATATGGTCAGTAAATCTATTGTAAAATTTAAAATGTTTTTTACCATGCCAATCAGTGATAAAGAATTTGGTGATATCAATAAACGTCTCCTTACCTCCAAAGATTTCAACCCTATGCAGCTCCCTGTCTCTTAATCTATAATTATAGCTCTTGGTAACTACCGATTGAATAATAGTATCTTCATTCGGAATGGAATCGCAATATTGGAAAGTATAATTAACCAGTGAGTCGCCTATATCTTTAGCAATTACTTTCCTTATCTGATAGTGATATTCATCAGAATTAAAATCTTCATATTTTATATGTGTTTCACTTCCTATTTCAAGAGACAGGAGAACACTTTCATATTCATCTTTCTGGCTAAAACCACTATTAAAATCTGCTTTTTCTATACCAACATTATATAGAATAAAATAATACTTATCAATATCGTCAATCTCATTGAATTCGAAAATTTTATTGACTCCATAGTTTTTACTAACTAAAATATCTGTACTCAAATGACTCTCTATAACATGATTACTTGTATCATAAGCTCTTATTATAAGTGTTGCAGCACTATCAATAATATCCGGAAGATAAGGAGCAAAAGATGTATAACTAAATTGTGAGTAATAGCCTTTCAAATAATTTCCATTCTCATCGGTATAAATAATCCAAGAACCTTTTTGCTCTCGGTAGTTTTTAAAGATAAAAGTTTTGCCACGCGCTGTATATATCGTAGTATTTCCCGCATTATCAATAAAAATAGAATCCCCCATGGAGCTAGTATGAGCGTCAATATATTCATATTCATCGTTTTGATGATGTTCATAGGCATAGGGAAATCCAAAACAATATTTGCCAGAATCTGTTTCAATAATTTTAGAAAAAACCTGACTTATTATGCCATTATAAGAATCTCAGTTTACAGATTTTGCATAATGATAAGCACCATCAGTTCTAATAAAGGAGTAATCATTATCTTGTGAGAAGACTAAAAAAACTGATACTCATAAAGAGCAATGAGATAATAAAATATTTTATTTTTGAAAGGTTTTAGATAAACTTAGCACAAAGTTGCTAAATATATACTTCTAAAACAATAGGGAATATTATCCTGACTTAATACCCAATGTAATCAGAGTTTGTCCATAATGCCCAATTTCTTCTTTTCCCTTCTTCTGAAAACAGTCATCTTGAACATTATTAATCAAGCTCTCCAATTATTTTAGGAATAATCTATTTCAAGACAGGTATTTATTAGATACTTTTCACTTATAGAATTACTTTTGCTTATTAAATTATTAATCTTACTCCTCCTAATTCTTCTATACGATATGGGAATTTATTACCGGGAGCACCTATAAACATGAAGTTTGGTAAAATACCCCATTCCTTTGAAAGTTTTTTAATTAGTTTTGGGCCAAACTTACCTTTTACTTTTACCAAATCAATTTTGATATCCGGATAAACTCTGTTTAGGAATGCTAAATCATCATCAAGGGTATATAAGCATTCTTCTCCTTCCTCTAAAACACTCACAATTTTCACTTTTTTGGTTTGTTCGTTTCGTAATATATAGAGCATTACTTTATTCAAATTCACAATATTATCACCTTTTGTAAAGAACACAAACTCCTGAGAGCGAATTTTAATGATAGTTTTAATGATGTTAATATCTGCTTTTTTTACATTTTTCACAAAAGGATCTACAACATAATGTATGATTTTCATTACAATAACCAAAAGCGCTGTCCTGTTAAGCATAATGACTACAAAGGAGATTGTTGGGATAAAATAATCCATAAAAACGGCAAAGTTTGAAGGCATGTCTCCTTCAGCTTCCATTTTAATATTTCCAATTAAGGCTATCATCACTCCACCCAGAGCAATAACCAAACTAATCCAGCCTGCATGCTCGGGACGAGGTAATTTTGCTCGTCGAATTTTCAAGAAAATATTTCCAATCACAAATAAGGCCATTACAGAGAGGAAGGAAATTGTATATACACCGGCGAGAACAACCACCTTTCCATTAGTAATAAATAGTACGGATATGTTTAATACAAGAAATAATAGAATTATTCTGTAAGAGCTTCCTCTTTTATTCTTTTTCAGGAAAAAAGCGGGCATAATTCTGTCAAGTGTCATTCGCTCTAATAAACCTGAAACACCAACATAGGATGTTAAAACAGCTCCACTTAGTACCAAAACAGCATCTATTGAAACCAAAAATGCTAGCCATGCACCTCCCGAAACTTCACCCATGTGCGATAGTAAAGTGTTCTCGTATAGTTCTTTCACTTCAAAAATAGGAACAATAGAAAGAGCAAAAAATGCCATTAGTGGATTTATTACGCTTAC
>Ga0256826_1000774_pt1 | contig 19739 bp, 17 predicted proteins | sample CV79metaG_FD_185975 | JGI IMG/M metagenome (GOLD analysis project Ga0256826, IMG submission 185975) | Hydrothermal vent microbial communities from East Pacific Rise, Pacific Ocean - CV79 | ecosystem: Environmental > Aquatic > Marine > Hydrothermal vents | place: Pacific Ocean: East Pacific Rise...
TCTAGGTATCGTAGCTATATGTTAGAGCATGAGGATGAGGTGCTTGATGAGGGGATAGGGTTTCCACTAGTCAAAGCATTGCTTAGCCTCAACCAGTATCAAGAGGAGAATCAACCATCACTTGTAGAGGTAGTCATCATGTCACGAAATAGCCCAGAGACAGGGATACGGGTGCTTAATACCATCAGAGCATTGGGGTTGGGTATCACTCGCTCTGCTTTCACTGCTGGTGAGTCTAGTGCTGATTATCTAGAGGCATTTAGTGTAGATCTATTTTTGACTACCAATGAGGCAGATGCCCAAAAGGTGATAGACAATAGAGTCTGTGCATCTGCTGTACTCTCTACACCTCCTGAGTATAAGTGTGATATACCAGAGGGGCAGGTGAGAATAGCGTTTGATGGTGATGCTGTTTTATTTGATGATGCTAGCGAACTCATATACAAAAAAGAGGGACTAGAAGCTTTCCAAGCCAATGAAAACAACTCACAAGATATACCTATGAGTGAAGGTCCATTTGCCAATTTCCTCAAAAAGTTAGCCAAGCTACAAGATAGACTACCTATGCAAGTGGAGCTATCTCCTGTGCGAATAGCTATCGTGACGGCTAGAAATAGCCCATCAGAGATGAGAGTTATCAAGACTCTTAGGCACTGGGGTGTATATGTGGATGAGGCATTTTTCCTAGGTGGTATAGAGAAGAGTCATATACTCAAAGCTTTTAGAGCTCATATATTTTTCGATGACCAAGATCAGCATCTAGAGAAGTCATCACTAGTAGTCCCCTCTGGAAAAGTGCTCTATCCCTCTACATCACCATTACAAAATCCGATATAACGGTAGTAAGAAGATGATAATAAGCAAAAAAAAGTTATAATCCCAGCAAATAAAAGTATGAGAGGTTTTTTATGGAAGGTGTATTTACCTATTTAGGTGCAATGTTCGGAAATGAGCATGGACATGGCAATGGTATGGTTATAGCTCACTTGGTGTTGGTGTTTATATTGGTTATGGTGGTAGCTTCTAAAGGTAGCAAGAATCTAAGAGCAGTTCCTCATGGATTCCAAAATATCATGGAGGCGTACCTTGGAGGTGTCATCTCTATGGGTAAAGATGTAATAGGTGAGAAAATGGCTAGAAAGTATTTGCCATTAGTAGCAACTATTGGTATATTTGTATTTATCGCTAATGTTATAGGTATTATTCCAGGATTTGAATCACCTACATCTAATATCAATGTTACAATTGTATTGGCATTGACGGTATTTATATACTACAACTATGAGGGTATCAGAGAAAAGGGTGTTGTACACTATTTTGCACACTTTATGGGTCCTGTAAAAGCACTGGCTCCATTGATGTTCCCTATTGAGATAGTATCTCATATCTCTAGGATTATATCACTTAGCTTCCGTCTCTTTGGTAATATCAAGGGTGATGATCTATTCTTATGGGTACTATTGATGCTAGCTCCTTGGTTGGTGCCACTTCCTGCATACTTGCTACTTAGCTTCTCTGCTATCCTACAGACATTTGTATTCATGATACTTACTTATGTTTATCTAGCAGGTGCGTTGGCAGTAGATGAAGATCATGCCGAATCAGCACACTAATCTACTTGAAAACTAATATGCTATCATCGCTTGTTAGTTTTCTACTTGGTATCTCATGGGGCTTTGTTATATTTGGCTTCATGGGTATGATATTTTTCTACTACTATAACTTTACAGTACTATCACTACTATTTTTACTTGTTGTTTTATCTCCTGCTTTAGTATCAGCGTTACTATTTGAATATTTAATAGCCAAATCTTATCACAAAAATCAGAATAAAAACTCATAATAGCTACTCTACAAATCATTTTCAAATCACCAAATGGATATAATAACGGATATTATATTTAAAAGGTAATCAATATGTTTGAAACCGTTATTGGTCTTGAAGTACATGTTCAATTAAATACAAAGACAAAGATATTCTGTTCTTGCCCTACTAGCTTTGCTAGTCATCAAAATAGTAATACCTGCCCTACTTGTTTAGCTCTCCCAGGTGCTCTACCAGTACTCAATATAGAGGCAGTTAAAAAAGCTATGAATTTTGGTTATGCAGTTGGAGCTACTGTTAATAAAAGATCTATATTCAACCGTAAGAGTTATTTCTATCCTGATAGCCCATCGGCGTACCAGATTAGTCAGTTTGATATTCCTATAGTTGATGGTGGTAGTTTGACTATCAACTTTGATGATGGTACAACTAAAAAAATAAATATGACTAGAGCTCACTTGGAGGCTGATGCTGGAAAGAGTATGCACTCAGGAGCAGTATCAAAGGTTGATCTAAATCGTGCAGGTACACCACTTCTTGAGATAGTATCAGATCCAGATATGAGAAGTGCTGATGAGGCTGTACGCTATCTCAAAAAACTTCACTCTATAGTACGATACTTGGATATTTCTGATGCCAATATGCAAGAGGGATCTTTTCGTTGTGATGTCAATGTCTCTATCAGACCAAAAGGGCAAGAGGAGTTTGGTACAAGAGTGGAGATCAAAAATATCAACTCATTTAAATTTGTAGCAGCTTCTATTGCCTATGAGGTACAGAGGCAGACTGAGGCGTATGAGGATGGTATATATGACCAAGAGGTATATCAAGAGACTAGACTATGGGATGTAGATAAAGGTATCACCAAGAGCATGAGAGGCAAAGAGGATAGTGCAGACTATAGATACTTCCCCGATCCTGACCTGCGTCCTACTATTGTTACAGATGAGATGATGACAGAAGCCCAAAAGATACCAGAGCTTCCAGATCAAAAAGTAGAGAGATATGTAGAGGAGCTAGGTATCAAGAGATATGATGCTGTAGTGCTTACCATGGACAAAGAGATGGCATACTACTTTGAAGATATGATAGAGATGGGAGCAGTAGCCAAGATGGCTGTCACATGGCTCACATCTGAGCTACTAGGACGGCTCAATAAAGCTAGTATATCTATAGTCAACTCACCCATAGATGCCAAGACTCTAGGCAGACTAGTAGCCAAGATATCTGACAATACAATATCAGGTAAGGGTGGTAAAGAGCTACTTGATTATATGATGGAGCATGATGAGAGAGATATAGAATCACTTATAGAGAAGCTATCTCTAGCTCAGGTGAGTGATGATGGTGCTATACTCTCAATCATTGATGAAGTACTATCTAACAATCAAGATAAAGTAGAGCAGTACAAAAGTGGTAAAGATAAGCTATTTGGATTTTTTGTAGGTCAGACTATGAAAGCTAGTCGTGGTACAGCCAATCCAGCCAAAGTAAATGAACTCCTCAAACAGAGACTGCAGTAGTAGTTGACGATGTTTTCTGGGCTGATAGTTAGGTTTGCTTTTTGGCTACATGGCTCAGGGAGATATGAAAAGGTCAAGACTCTATTTAGAGACAATCTAAGCAATAGTAATAGTAAATATAAAAAATATGTAGACTCACTCATGATATTTTTGATACTCACTTCTGTGGGTATACTAGTCTATGAGGTACGCAACTCAGTACCAGAGTGGATGGATTTTTATGATATATATATAGTATCTATACTATTTTTTATAGAGTATATATTGAGACTATGGGTAGATAGTGATGCACATACGGTGATAGTCAATGACTATAATGAGTGTCAATTTTTACATAAGCCATTTGTACTATCTATCTCTATGAAAAAAATCTTCAAACATAAAATATCATATATGCTCTCACCCTCTGCTATAGTTGATCTTTTGGCTATACTTCCTGCATATAGACCACTCAGTATATTGCGTATATTTGTACTATTTAGGGTGTTTAAACTTCTTAGATATACTAGAAGTATTAGCCACTTTATAGATGTATTATCTAGCAAGAGGTTTGAGCTATACACCCTACTCTTTTTACTAGTGTTCATCGTATTTACGGCAGGTATTGCCATATATGTATTTGAGGAGACTAGCAATAGTAGTATAGAGACACTTTTTGATGCATTTTATTGGGCTATGGTGACTATCTCTACTGTGGGTTATGGAGATATCTCACCTGTGACAGATCAGGGCAAAGCGATATCTATGGTAATCATTACTAGTGGTATAGTCATTATCTCATTTGCTACCTCTATCATAGTATCTGCATTTTCTGAGAAGCTAGATGAGCTCAAAGAAAACAGAATCATAGAGGATGTAAATAAAAATAAAACTTTTTTAGTGATATGTGGTTATGGACAGCTAGCCAAGATGTTTTTGAGACAAGAGGAGAATATGGGAACCTCATATGTGGTGATAGACAAAGACCCTATGCGTGTCAAGCAAGCTATCAAAGATGGCTATCGTGCTATCAATGATGATGCTAGTAGATATGAGGTGATATCCAAATTTAATGTATCATACTCCCAAGTGACTGTGTTATGTCTCACCAATAGTGATGTAGAAAATATTTATATAGCACTCAATGCCAAGAGTCTATCTAGGAAGATAAAGGTAGTAGCTAGAGCAACCAATAGTGATATGAAAAAGAAGTTTGAACTAGCAGGTGTAGATCATATTATTACACCAAGTGGGGTGGCTAATGTGATGCTAAATACGGCTATCTCTCAGCCTGCTATGTATAATGCTATATATGCGATACTGACTGGAAAAGATGTGGCAAATATAGATGAGATACATACATATGAGTGCAATAAAATCATAGGACTGCCAATCTCAGCTATAGATTTCAAGAGCCACAAGATGCTATTCCTAGGTATCCAAAGAGGAGTAGATGGGGATTTCGTATTTAATCCAGATAAAAATATAATAATAGAAAATGATGATATACTGCTAGTTATGGGTCTAAAGGTCAGTATAGAGTATTTTAGACAGCTATATGCAAGGGGAGTATCTGTATGAGTAGACAAGCGTTTGTATTTGGTTATGCTGGACAGGGTAGCTCTCTTGTAGCAGGACTGAAGAGCAACCAATTTAAGATTCATATCATAGAGACATCAGAGGATAGGTGCCGTAGAGCCAGAGCAGATGGGTTTTTGGATGTAGTGATGATGGATATACTCAATGATAATGAACTAAACTCACTAGATATAGATCCAGATGATCATATAGTCTGTGTGATGGAGGATGAGCATCTCAATGTATTTTTGACTCTATCACTACGCTCTCTATTTCCCGATACCAATATAGTAGCCATTTCAGACTCCATATACACTACCCAAAAGCTCAAAATGGCGGGTGCATCCAAGGTAATAGATATCTACAAGATAAGTGCCAACCGAATACATAATATTCTCAATAAACCAGTAGCAACCAAGCTACTAGATAGCTTTTTACTCAATAAAGGTGATATATCATATAGAGAGATACATATACCCAACGATTCATTTTTGGATGGATTGATGGTAGATGAAGTTGACTTCTCCAAATATGGTATACTCCTAGTAGGACTCATAGATATGGAGCTGAGTCATAAGTTTATATTTACCACCACTAGTCATATAGAGCATAAACTTGATACTGGTGATGTAATGGTCTGCATAGGACGCGATGATGATGTAGATAGATTTGAGAAGTTGATAAAACCAATAAAAGTAGAACAGGAAGAAGTATGCATAAAATAGCTATTATCGGAGCAGGTAAATGGGGTCAAGCACTCTATCACGCATATAGTGACAACAATAGTGTAGTGATATCATCTAGAAGTCACAAAGATATAGAGAACTTTGTATCTATAGAGGAGGCTCTAGAGTGTGAGTATCTAGTAATGGCAATTCCAGCTCAGTTTGTCCGTGCATGGATGAGTGAGCACTTTGTAGATAGAGGGCAGAGTATCTTGGTAGCTGCCAAAGGTATAGAGACAGCCACAGGAGCTTTTCTCAATGAGATATTTAGTCAGTTTGTACCTACTGATAGACTGGCATATATATCTGGTCCATCATTTGCCACAGAGGTGATGCAGTCACTACCTACAGCACTAGTCATCAGCTCTACCAACGCTACTCTAGCACAACTCTATGCAGATGCCTTGCCTAGCTATATCAAAGGCTATGTCAGCGATGATGTTATAGGTGCAGAGGTATCAGGAGCATACAAAAATGTCATAGCCATTGCAGGTGGAGTGTGTGAGGGCTTGGGTCTAGGTAATAACGCCAAAGCAGCACTTATCTCTAGAGGTCTAGTGGAGATGACTAGATTTGGAGAGGCATTTGGTGCACGGAGTGATACTTTTTTATCTCTAGGTGGAGCAGGAGATCTATTTTTGACTGCTAGCTCTACAATGTCGCGTAATTTTAGAGTGGGATTGGGATTAGCAGAGGGCAAAAGTATGAATAGTATACTAGAGGAGCTAGGTGAAGTAGCAGAGGGTGTACCCACAGCCAAAGCTCTTCACAAGATAGCTATTGATAGAGATATCTACCTACCTATAGCAGCAGAGGTATACGCTATGATATCCAAAGCCAAAGATCCTATGAGAAGTGTTCGTGATCTGTTGAGTTAGAATTACAAACATTTTAGCTATTATCATATTAATTTCATTTAGTTTAAGCTATAATCATACAATTTTATAAATAAGGATAGACACATATGAGCTGGAGTCCAAATAGTTGGAGAGAATTTCCTATAAAACAACAACCTACATACCCAAATCAAGAATTATTGGAAAAAGTAGAAGCAGAACTCAAGAGTTTCCCACCATTGATATTTGCTGGAGAAGCTAGAGACCTCAAAGAAAATCTAGCAAAAGCTGGTAGAGGAGAAGCATTTATCATCCAAGGTGGAGATTGTGCTGAGTCATTTGCTGCTTTCAATGCTGATAGCATCAAAAATCTATTTAAACTGATTTTACAGATGTCTGTAGTGATGACATATTCAAATGGTAAGCCTATAGTCAAGATAGGTCGAATTGCAGGGCAGTTTGCCAAGCCTAGATCTAGTGATAGTGAGACTATAGATGGAGTGGAGCTCCCTAGCTATAGAGGTGACATCATCAATGGTATTGAGTTTACATCAGAAGCTAGAGTACCAGACCCTAAACGAATGCTAAGAGCGTACAATCAGTCTACAGCTACTATGAACCTGTTTAGAGCCTTTTCTAGAGGTGGGCTAGCTGATCTCAATGAGGTACATAGATGGAATCTAGATTTCATAAAAGACCATCCGCTAGGCAAAAAATACGAAGAGCTAGGTCGCCAGATAGATAAAGCAATGAGATTTGTCAGTGCTGCAGGTATCAATAGCACCAATACACCACAGCTAAAGCAGACTACCGTATTTACATCACATGAAGCACTACTACTCAACTATGAAGAGGCTTTGACTAGGACAGATAGTATCACAAATGAGTGGTACAACTGCTCATCTCATATGCTCTGGATAGGTGATAGAACTAGAGAGCTCACAGGTGCTCATATAGAGTACTTCAGAGGTATCAAGAACCCTATAGGATGTAAAGTGGGTCCTAGTATGGATACATCTGAGCTAATCGACCTCATCGAAGCACTCAATCCTGATAATGAAGAGGGTAGGCTAAATCTCATCGTCAGAATGGGAGCCAATATCATCAGTGATAAGTTCCCTCCACTTCTACGAGCCGTGAGAGATGCTGGTAAAAATGTAGTGTGGACTATTGACCCAATGCATGGCAATGTAGAGAAGAGTAGCTCAGGCTTCAAGACTAGGGATTTCGATAATATCCTCTCTGAGGTCAAGCAGTTTCTAGATATCCATGAAAAAGAGGGTACTATAGCAGCTGGTATCCATCTAGAGATGACTGGTGAGAATGTCACAGAGTGTACAGGTAGTGCCTCTAGCCCTATCACAGCTGATACTTTAGGTGATAGATATCATACTCAGTGTGATCCTAGACTCAATGCCAAGCAAGCACTAGAGCTTGCATTTATGATAGGCTCATAAGCCCACAATGTATGGCAAAAAAAAGCAGAAGCTCTATATCAGTGAGCTTCTAGATGACCCTGCCATCACCTACCCATCATACTATGTCTTGAGTGCTAGTATGATGGTAAATGATATGCTCCAAGGAGCTATCATGGATCTACATAGCTACTCATTAGAGCACTACACCACTCCTCAGAGCTTCGATACGATTTTTGATATATTTGATAGTGGAGCTTTCCCTATCTACAAGGAGAAGTATATAGTAGGCTACTTTGGTGGCAAGATGATGTATCTAGAGTCAGCAGGATGGAAATCCATGCCAGCTACTAGAGATACATTTGTATTAGAGCATTGGCTAGTAGGAGATATCCCCTAGCCTACCACTATCTTCTGTGATACCATGAGTCCAAACCCACCCAATCCTACAAATTCTGTATCAGCATTTTGTGTGAGCAGATTGATATTGGTCACCCCTAGGTCTTTGAGTATCTGTGCCCCTACCCCAAACTCTCTAGCTTGCTCTTTGGAGATTATCTTAGTATCCAAGAATATCAGTAGTCCACTATTGGCTTTTAGATACTCTATGGAGTTGTTTAGTGCGTCAAATCTAGTAGTATCTAGTATCAAATCCATATCTAGCCCTATATTGTGGAACTTCACATTGGCAGTGGGCTTGGTATCTCCAAACTGAATGACTGTATGCACTCTATCTAGATGATCTGTATAGTCAGTAGCTCTCACCTCTATATCTCTGAACTCTATAGTTCTCTCATCTACACGAGTGACTAGCTTCTCATTGGCTAGTCTATACTCTACTATATCAGATATATAGACTATACAGAGCTCATGCTTCTGTGAAAATATCTCCAGATCATCCATCCTAGCCATAGTACCATCATCCTTGATGATCTCACATATCACACCTATAGGAGCTACTCCAGCTAGTCTACATAGATCAGTAGAGCCCTCTGTATGTCCTGTACGCACTAGCACTCCACCATCCTTGGCTATGAGTGGAAATATATGTCCAGGGCGTACGAAATCGTCAGCAGTAGTCTGTGGATTGGCTAGCTTGACTATACAGTCGTCTCTCTCTGCAGCAGATATACCTGTATCGGCTGTAGTGGAGTCTATAGATACAGTGAAGGCTGTCTCATGGTTGGATATGTTATTGGTTACCATAGGCATGAGGTCTAGATGTGATGCTAGCTCCTTGCTTACTGGTGTACAGATGAGCCCCCTAGCCTCTTTCGCCATGAAATTGACCATATCAGGAGTGGAAAATGTAGCAGCATATACCAAGTCGCCCTCATTCTCTCTATCCTCGTCATCCATCATGATGACCATCCTACCTCTTTTGATCTCCTCTATAGCTATCTCTACTCTTTTTATGGCTTCTATGCTCACTCTATATCCTAGTGGTTAATTTAATAGATTATATCCTTTTTTCATTTATTTTTACTTTTTTTGTGAAAACTCTTGACAATCAGATACTTGTCTGCTATAATGCCGTCCACATAAGCATAATAACTTATGAGAGTTGGGGTATCGCCAAGCGGTAAGGCACCAGTTTTTGGTACTGGTATTCGGGGGTTCGAATCCCTCTACCCCATCCATTTGAGACTTCAGCTGAGTTTAAGAAACTTCAGCTATAATCTCACTCCAAGTAAGCCACTAAGGTTTACGAAATCCTGTCGCGGGATAGAGCAGTTTGGTAGCTCGTCGGGCTCATAACCCGAAGGTCGGTGGTTCAAATCCGCCTCCCGCAACCAATTATAAAATCACACACATTCCAATCATAAAGAATCTTTTGTTATAATGTTCAATTACTTTTTAAGGATTGTACAGTATGAAATATTTTGAACTGATATGCACGGCATACATAAAAAGAGATATAAGCTTCAAAGATAGCTTTGAAACGATATCCAAATATATAAGCTTCTCCATGGCTCAAACACCAGAGCTAAAAGAGCTACACGATAAAAAGCGAGTCTATAAGCACTATGCTTTTGGTAACTTCTACCCCATAGAGCAAGAGAGAGTCTATAAAAAGGGCAATAACTACCAGTTTAGACTTCGCTCCCCCAATGAATCTTTTGTAGATAAACTCTCCCAAACTCTCCGACAAAATATCGATAATCCAAATTTCTTAACGGTAGAAGTAAATAAACGAACTATAAAGCAATTTTTTATCTCTGAACTTTACTCTGTGACTCCTGTGGTGGTTACAGCTGATAGGGGTATTTTTTGGACGATAGAGCGAGATGGTGATATCATGAAGCTTCAAAGACTTCTGCATGATAATTTAGAGAAGAAGTATTTTGACTTTTATGGAGAGAAGCTAGAGAGTAGTCAAAACTTTATCCAGCTTTTGGAGATCAAAAACCGTGTCCCTCAGAGTATCTGGACAAGTAAAAATGGCAAGAGTTTTAAGTTTTTTGGTAACAAGTTTAAAATCGTTCCCAATGAGGATGAAGTCTCACAGAAGTTGGTGTTTTTGGCTTTGAGTTGTGGGATGGGAGAGAAGAATAGCTTCGGTGGGGGATTTTGTATTGCTAAAGGAGTGAGATTTTGAAGATAGTGAACAATGAGTATAAAAATTTCATCCAAGAGATAAAGAGCAAGATACAATCGTCTCAAATCAAAGCATCTCTCAAAGTAAATGAAGAACTACTACGACTCTACTGGGATTTAGCAAAGATGATAGTATCTAAACAAAAAGAGTCCTCCTGGGGAAGTAGTTTTATAGAGATATTGAGTCAAGATTTGAAAAAAGAGTTTCCTGATATGAAAGGCTTTTCTATAACCAATATTAAATATATGAGAAAATGGTACCTATTTTGGCACGATGAAAAAAGTCCACAACTTGTGGACGAAATTTTTTCTATACCTTGGGGACACAATCGTGAGATAGTCACGAAAGCAAAAACAAGAGATGAAGCACTCTTTTATGTAAGAGAAACCATTCAAAATAACTATTCTAGGGTAGTACTATTACATCAAATAGAGAGTGGGCTTTATGAACGAGAGGGTAAAGCCATTAGTAATTTCGATGCTAAACTTCCTGCTCCTCAATCAGACCTAGCACAAGCTATTCTTAAAGACCCTTATAACTTTGATTTTTTGATGTTGACTCAAAAGCATGATGAGAGAGAGTTAGAAGATGCTCTAATAGAACAGATAAGCAGTTTTTTGTTAGAGCTAGGTAGTGGATTTGCATTTATAGGACGACAATATAAGCTTGTGGTAGGGGGCGATGAGTTTAGAGTTGATTTACTTTTTTATCATGTCAAACTCAAATGTTATATTGTGGTAGAGTTAAAGACGGTTAAGTTTAAACCCGAGTTTGCAGGGCAGTTAAATTTTTATGTATCTGCTATTGATGGAGAGCTACGAGAGGCAGATGATAATCCTACTTTGGGGATTTTGATTTGTAAATCCAAAAATGATACAGTTGTGGAGTATGCTTTGAAAAAAATAGATAATCCTATAGGGGTAAGTGAATATCAGTTGGTTAATCAACTGCCTAAAGAGTTTAAATCCTCTCTGCCTAGTATTGAGGAGATTGAAGAGGAGTTGAGAGGGGTGGAGGTATGATTTATGATTTGTTGAGTGTGTTTAGAGAAGAGTATGAAGCCAAAGGTGATAAGCTTATTTTGGATAACTATGAGCTAAAAGAGGGCATCTATATCAAGGTGAAATCTAGTGGAGATATAGAGTCTTATATTGTCAAACGAAAAAATAGAGAGTTAATTTTTACAGATAGTGATGGGGGATTGAACCATACTGCTTATGAGTGGCTCAAAGAGAGAGATTATTATAGTTCTTATTTGAATTCTAATAAATCATTTTATGATAAGAAGATTCATAATATAAACTATTTATCATTGTTTATGAAGATAGAGAGTTTTATAAGTGAAGACCCCAAAAAACTTATTAAAGATGATTCGATTAAATATCAGTATAAGCATTTATGCAATTATAAAAAATTCTCGAAGCCAAAAGAAAAAGAAATCTTAGAGACCTTTCAAGAACAGTTACAAGACAGAGTTCGCCGAAAAGATATTGTCAAAAAATACCGATGGATAAGAGATAATATAGAGTCTATCGTAACTTTAGCCAAAGAGCATGAGGTTAAAAACTACATCAAAATATTTTTTGATGAGCCAATAGAAAAATATCAAGATGAGAGCAATATTTACTATGCTATTAAAATTTTTAATGATATAAGTTTTAGTAAAAAGATAGAGAATGAGGTGTTTGGATTAAGTGATTCTAATATGGGGCTTAATGCCAAAAAGCCATTTCTTGAACAAAAAACAAGAAAAGAGAAAGCTCCATTTTTACTTAAAAAAGAGGATGCCCTACTTGCCAAGAAGTTTTTTGATTGGTTGAAGTTTCAGAAGTTTATGGATAAAAACCCTCTAAGTGATGAGTTTTTTATTAACCGAGATTTTAGAGACAAAGATGTGATTATAGATTTTGACCACATCCCTCTGAAAATAAGCAAGTTATTAGAGCCTATTGTGATTAGAAATCATCTTTTGATTACTAAAGGTAAGGTAACGCTAGAAGATGAGACAATAGAATATTTGAATCTTTTAGAAGATAAAGTAGATGAAGTATTGTATAATAGGCAACTTAAAAATAACTACTATGGAGAGGTCTATAAAAAGTTAGATAACCATTTTGCTAGTCTGATTTATAGTACACGAGATGCAATGGTTAACTACTTTAAAAAGTATGATGATAGAGGCTTTTATGTTGTTATCAAAAAGTATGCGACCTATTTGGCAATAGAGCATTTGGTAAGGAGTCGATTTTTACAAGCAGGTTTATGTTTGAATCTGAAGTTTTCGTTATTAGAGTATAAAAAAGAGGAGAATGTTATGGATATAAAAGAGATGCAAGAGAAGATGATTGATAAATTATTAGATAATGACTATGATAAATTAGATAAAGATGAATTTTTTTATCTATGTGGGCAAGTAGCAAGATATCTGATTGGTCAAAGTCAATCACATCAAAAAAATGGAGATATGTTGGAGGCTTATCTTCGAGCTAATAGTACTACAAAATTAAAACGAGTCGTTGAGAGTGAGTACTTTAAATATAAACATGCTATTAGCATTAATTTTGTCAAGTTTAATAATGCCATGAGTTTGGTTATGTCTTATCCTGGAGCTGAGAAGCTATCTCTGTCTGAAAATATGGATAGCTTTTTGGTTGGGGCTTTGAGTGATAATATTTTTTATATGAAGAGGGAGGAGGTCTAAACAATGTATATAAATAGTTTACATATAGAAAAATATAAAATTTTTGAGAATTTAAAAATAAAATTTGAAATACCAAAAAATAATAAAAATATTATAAATGTTATTGCAGGAGTTAATGGTACAGGGAAAACAACCTTATTAGAATTATTATATAGAGGCTCTAAAATTAGTGCTTTTGAAGATAATGAAGCTTTTGATATTACTTTTAATGAAAATATAGTTTGTTCTGAAGAGATAGTGGTATTAAGTAAGGAGGAGTTGATAAATGGAAAAGATGAAAGTTTTAATGTAAGAGAATCCTTAGTTGATATTGTAGAAAGAGGTGAAAGTGAAGAATCTTCAAGACTTATTTTTATGCCTATATCCTCTGTATTTAATTATGAACCTCAAAGAGAGATTATATACCCTTTAGGTAGATACAAAGATATTGTATATAAGGTTGACATATCGAAAACTTTAGGAAATGCAGAATTATATATTAGAGATTATATTATCTCTCAAGAACGAATTAGTATCGAGTCTGACCCTAAAAAAAGAACATCAGATGCAATAAATAAATTTAATATGATTTTTAAAAATTGTAATATGAGTACAAAGCTTATTGATTTGGATAGAAGAGGAAGACCTCTTTTTCTAACATTAAGTGGTGATAAAGTAACCATTGAAATGCTTAGTAGTGGAGAGCAACAACTTTATGCAAGAGTGATATCTTTAATGATTTTAGAACCTAAAAATTCTGTTATTCTTATTGATGAACCTGAAATTACATTGCATCCTAAACTACAACAAGAGATTATAAATATATATAAAAATATAGGAGAAAATAATCAATTTATAATTACAACTCACTCTCCTCATGTTTTGGGTGCTGTAGAGAATAAATGTATACGATTATTAGTGGTTGGAGATAATAGAAAAATAGAAGTTATAAATGATGTTACAGCTTATGGTAGAGATATAGAGTGGGTCTTAGAAGAAATAATGGAAGTTGGCTATACTAGAGAGAAATCTATATTGGATAAATTTGAAGAGATACAAAAGATTATAAATCTAAATAAGTTAGATAAAGCAGAAGAACAACTTGATAAACTAGAGAGTATTATAGGTCAAAATGATAATGATATTGTAAAACTTAGAAATGAGATAGCTTTTGAAAGGATAGAGTTTGAAGAGGATAGCTAAGGGGAGTGAACCTACAACTTTAACATCTTATAGAAGTAGTATCCCAAGAGATAGTTTAGAGGATTCAAATATCTATGATGATTTTCCCGATAAAAGTAGAGAAGGTTGTCAAAATAATAGTATAGGCAACCTAAGAAAACAACTCTTAGAGGAGCAAGGTTATATCTGTTGCTACTGTATGAGTAGAATAGATTGTAACAATAGCAAGATAGAACATTTCAAGCCACAGTCAAGATTTAGAAATTTGCAAATAGATTATCAAAATCTTTTTGTATCTTGTATGGGTGGTGAAGGAGATAGAAAAAGCCATCAATATTGTGATACAAAAAAAGCAGAAATAGAGCTTAGAGCAATTAACTTATTAGGTAATATTGAAAGTAGCATCAATTATAAAAAAGAAGCTAAAAAAATAGTTATCTCTTCAGATAATAGTGATATAGATAATGATATTGATATACTAAATTTAAATGTTGATAGGTTGACAAAAAATAGAAAAGAAACCTATAATAATATTATTGCAAAATTGAAAGAGAAAAGATTTACAAAGCCATCTATCAGAGCTTATATACGCTATTATAGTCAAAAGAATAGTGGTAGGTATGAACCATTCTGTCAAATGGTAGTCTATTTTCTAACAAAAAAACTAAACCAACAAGGAGCAAGAATATGAACAGAGTATACGGAATAATAGGAATAAAAGCAAAAATGGCAAACTGGAATGCAGACTTTACAGGTAGACCAAAATCTACAAGTAATGGAGATATTTTTGGAAGTGATAAGGCTTTGAAATATCCTATGAAAAAGATGTGGGAGGCAGAGGGAAAAAATATTCTTTTTATTAAAAGTTGGAAGCCTGAAATTTGTGAAAAAGATAAAAAGATAAATCCTAAAAATATAGTAGAGAGATATATTGAATTATTTGGAGATATAACCAAAAAAACTCCTACGGATGAGGTTCTAATTAATCTTTTTAAAGCCACTGATGTTAAAAACTTTGGAGCAACATTTGCACCCAAAGAAGTTAATCAAAGTATCTCAATAACAGGAGCAGTTCAATTTGGTCAAGGGTTCAATAAATTTGATGATACCAATATTGAGGTTCAAGATATTTTATCTCCTTTCCAAGATAAAGCTTGTGCGAATCAGTCAACTTTAGGAACAAAAATAACAGTAGATGAGGCTCACTACTTTTATGGATTTAGCATTAATCCTAATAATTATGATGAGTATAAAGATATTTTAGGCTCTGATTTTACTGGTTATACGAAAGAGGATTATGAATCATTTAAAAAAGTAGCTCTAAAGTCAGCCACAGCCTACAGTACCAACTCAAAATTTGGTTGCGAAAATGAGTTTGCTCTGTTTGTGGAGTGTAAAGACAGAGATACCTATCTACCTGATTTGAGTGATTATGTAGTATTTGACAGTGCGGCGAGAGCTGTAGATTTAACAAAGTTAGAAGAGTTAGTCGGAGATAGAGGAAATATCGAAGTTTACTCTAACCCTTATAAACTTAAAGTTATTACAACTAAATCACATAGAAACATCTTTACTAACGAAGAGATATAGTCATGAAAGCTATAAGCTTTGAGCTTAGTGGAAAGACAGCTTGTTTTAGAAAACCTGATGTGAATCAGTTTGCTTATTTTACTTATAATAATATACATAAGCCTGTATTGTTGGGGCTGTTGGGTGCTATATTGGGGCTAAAAGGTCATATTCAACTTTTCAATGAAAATAGGCAGATAGAGGAGGAAAACAAAGCCATAAAGAAAAAGGCAGATAAAAAGCCTTTGAATGATGGGTTTCCTGAGTTTTATGAGAGATTGAAAGATTTGAAAATCTCTATAGCCCCTCTAGCTCCTCATGGCTATTTTTCTAAAAAGATACAGGTTTTTAATAACTCAGTTGGGTATGCCAGCAAAGAGATGGGTGGGAATTTGATAGTTCGTGAACAGTGGTTAGAGGAGCCTAAATGGCAGATTATGATTTTGGATAATGGCTCTAGTGAGTATGAACAGTTAAAAGAGTATCTGCTAAGAGGAAAAGCTGTTTATGTTCCTTATCTTGGTAAAAATGATCATCCTGCAACTATAGATAGAGTAAAAGAGGTAGAGCTAGATGATGAGTTATATGATATAGATGGAGAGTATTATATAGATTCGCTTTTTATCAAAAGTGATGGCTCTTTTGGAATGCATAGAGAGAGTGATGATGCTCCTTTTATGTTTCAAGAAGTCTCTCCGATGAGATTACAAGAGCAGTATCATTTTTATGAGTATGAGACTCTAGTTTTTACCAACTATGAGCCATTGGATATTCCCAAGGATACCTATAGTCATGCAGACAAAAACTACGCCTTTATCTAATTTTGGGGTAGATGATTCTATCTTGGCACACTCTCCAAGCGAGACATTGGTAGAACATTCTGATTTGACGCTTGATTACTATCTAAAAATTGTAGATGCAAAGGGTTTAGATCTTTTGATTGATAGGCTTATTCTAAACTTGATTTTATCCCCAAATAGGACGAGGCTAAAGCCATCGGTTCCAAATAATTTTGAGTTTATTAAGTCTATGTTTGTAGATGCTATTTATTTGCATGATTTGGGCAAAACTAATCCTATGTTTCAAGCAAAAAAGATGAATAATCCAAAGTTTAAAGAGTATATTGATTCGAGCAAAAGCAGTGACCACTCTTTTTTATCATCCCAAAAGTATATAGAGTATTATATAGAAAAACTACAAAATTTTAAAAGATTAGAGAGGTATAAGTTGGAGTTTATCCTATATAATTTCTCTTATGCCATCTCTAAACATCATGGTAGACTCTCTATGTTTGAAGAGTACCGCAAAAATGAGAGGGAGGTCAAGAGCTATCAAGCTTATTTAGATAGATTTGAGATTCCTTATTTTGAGTTTTATATTCTCAATAAGCTTCTCTTTTCACTTTTGGTCTCCTCTGACTATTATGCAACCAGTGAGTATATGGCAAAGATACCCACTGATGATTTTGGTTTGTTTAGCCAAGAAGAGAAGTTAAACCTAAAAAGCTCTTTTGATGCCTATGTTCAAAAGTTTGGAGAACCAAAAGGGATTAATAAACTAAGAAGTGAAATTTTTCAAGAAGCTGAGTCTAATCTACTTCAAAATTTAGATAAACATATCTACTACCTAGAAGCTCCAACAGGAAGTGGAAAAACCATTACCTCTATTAATTTGGCTCTGCAACTTCTCAATCATGATGATAGACTAAACAAACTCTTTTATATCTTTCCTTTTAATACCTTGGTAGAGCAGACCAAAAATGTTTTTGATGATATTTTTGGTGATGAGTTAAAGATAGAAACTATTAACTCTATCTCTCCTATAGAGCTTGAAAGTAAGCAAGAGGAGAATGAGAGTAACTATACAAAATCATATATAAATAGGCTCTTTTTTCACTCTCCTGCTATTATCACCACTCATGTGGCTCTTTTTAATATCTTGTTTGGTACTTCAAAAGAGGACAACTTTCCACTATGGCAGTTGGCAAATTCGGTCATCATCTTAGATGAGATTCAGAGTTACAACAATAACTTATGGTGGTATATGGTTGAGTTTTTTGATAAGTATGCCGAATTATTAAATATGAAAATCATCATTATGTCTGCTACCTTGCCAAAGCTAGATTTCTTTTTAGAGCAAAAGAGTAACTTTGTCGATTTGATAAGCCCCAAACACAGAGATAAGTTTTTTACCAATAGCTATTTTAGAAATAGAGTAAAAGTTGATTTTGAATTATTAAATGAGGGGATAATAGAGTTAGAAAGATTGGAAGAGTTTTTTGATGAGATAAAAGGAGACTATCAAAAGATACTCTTTGAGTTTATCAAGAAACAGAGTGCAAGGGAGTTTTTTAATCTTATAAATAAAAGCAATAAAAATGTTTATGAACTTAGTGGAGATGATAATAAAGCTTATAGGCAGTATATTATCAATAAAAGTAAAGAAGATAAACCCATCATCATAGTAGCAACCCAAGTGATAGAAGCAGGGGTTGATATAGATATGGATGTGGGCTTCAAAGATATATCAACGCTGGATAGTGAAGAGCAGTTTATGGGGCGAATTAATAGGTCTTGCAAAAAGAGTGGTTCAAAGGTTTACTTTTTTAATAGAGATGATGTAGCCAAGATTTATAGAGGTGATAACCGTTTAGGTTTTGATTTGACCAAGTCTAAGTATCAGAAAATACTAGAAGATAAAAACTATGCTGACTATTATATGGATGTTTTAGAGGTTATCAAACGAAATGGATTAAGGTATGAGAGTGGAGTCAATACCAATATAGATAACTTCTCAACATTTCTAAAAAAGCTTGATTATCAAGAGATAAGTAAAACTATGACACTTATTAACTCTCAAAATATGACTCTCTTTTTTCCTTTTATGATAGATTTAGAGATTTATAAAGGTGTGAAGGAGTTTGAAGATGAACGCATACAAAATTATCTGACCGATGGTCTTTTTGATGGAGAGAAAGTTTGGGAGAGTTTTAAAGCTCTGAATGATATTGAGAACTTTAGCCAAAAGAAATATGAGCAATCTTATATTAATTCGCTTATGCAGTTTTTTACTTTTTCTCTTATTAAATATAAAAATGGACAAACTCCAAGCCATTATAGTTATGAGTTTGGAGGGTTCTTTTATATCTCTAATCATGAGGATTTTATCAAAGATGGTAAGTTTGATAGAGTAGTATTTCAGGAGTATACAGATGGATACTTTTTATAAAGGAAAATAATGACCCAAATCACAGGAACCATAATAAACTACTATTTCCACTGTCACACTCAGTGTTGGCTACATGCCAACCGAATCAACCTAGAGGATAACAGTGAAGATGTCCGTATAGGCAAAGTACTACATGAGATAAATGAGGATAGGGGCAAAAAGACAGAGATAAGCATAGATAATATCAAGATAGACAAGCTCACTCGTGACTATCTAGTCGAGGTCAAAAAGAGTGACTCTGATCCCGAAGCTGTCAAGTGGCAGGTGCTACTCTATCTCTATAAACTCAAATCCAAAGGGGTGGTCAAAAAGGGTAAGGTAGAGTTCATAGAGAAGAGAAAGCAGAATAAAAAGATACATATCATAGAGTTAGATAGCGATAATGAGATAGAGCTTTTGGAGGTGTTGGCTGATATAGAGGCTCTCATAGAGTTACCCTCTCCACCTACCCCCAAGCTAGAGAAGCACTGCCGTAGGTGTGCATATTATGAGTACTGTTTTATATAGGAGAGCAGATGGCAAAAAATCAGACAAGATATATATTTAGCATGGGAGAACTCAAACGAAAAGATAACTCTATAGCGTTTCACAACTCAAAGG
>Ga0256826_1000776_pt1 | contig 19731 bp, 18 predicted proteins | sample CV79metaG_FD_185975 | JGI IMG/M metagenome (GOLD analysis project Ga0256826, IMG submission 185975) | Hydrothermal vent microbial communities from East Pacific Rise, Pacific Ocean - CV79 | ecosystem: Environmental > Aquatic > Marine > Hydrothermal vents | place: Pacific Ocean: East Pacific Rise...
ATAAACGATGCCGATAAAAGAATCATAGAGTCTAAAATAAAAAAGTCTAAAGATTGTTATGAGTTCATCACTAAGCCCTATGAGACAAAGAAAAATGATATCCAACTTCTTAAAGAGATAGAAAGAGCGATACATGGGAGAAGATATACTACTATATTGTACAAACAAGGGACTAATACAGTTACATATGAAGTAAAACCTTATAAAATAGTTTTTATGAATGAAAACTTTTACCTTGCCTGTGAGAATACAAATGAAGAGTACCCTTTTACAATATTTAGAATCATTAACATAGAAGAGATTAAACTAAATGCAAAAACATTTCATCTAAATCCTGATATAGAGGACTTTATAAAATACCTTCAAACACCATTCCCTAAGTACACACCAAGCTTTAGAAAACATCTTGTGGAAGTTGTAGTAGAAGTAAGTCCTGAAAAAGCTAGATTTTTCAGAGCTAAAAAGCACTTAGCTTCACAAAAAGAGATAGAAACTAAAGAGGATGGAACATTAGTTTTATCGTTTACTGTTACACAAGAGATGGAAGTCGATGATTTAGTGAAAAAATGGATACCACATGTGAAAGTTATATATCCTCTGTCATTAAAAGAAAAAATTCAACATGATTTAGAACAGTATCTAAAACAATAGAAAGACACAATATGAGGATAGTTAGTTATATAATATATCCCTAATAAGTTTTTTATCATAAAAACTTATTGTTATAACGATAAGTCATCGTAACACAATATATATTGTGCTACAATGACACTTTAAATGTCACTAGTTCTAAGCTCTATTAAATTTTACTAGTGATCTCGATCTACTTTATTGTAGATTGACCCGGCTTGTCTCGAGCTTATCGAGGCACTTATTTTCTTCTCTTTGTAAAAATCAAATATTGCTTTTTCTAAATTAAACATCTTTTTAAGTCTATAGTGTCTATTACGAGTAATTGCGAACTGTGATGTAAATGCAAAATTCGTATCTTTTTCATGCTTAAGACCAACAATATGAAAAACATACTTATCCGAGTTAAAAATTTTTCTAACAAAGATTATGTCTGCATGAAACTTTGTTCCACTTTTAAGAATGGCTGAACTTGGTAAAATATAAGTTGGGCTAGATAATGTTTGATGAATCCAAGGTAAAACTTCTAATTTTTCATAATCTAATAAAAAATCATCATGGTTATTTAATAATATATATTGATATAAAACACCATCTAAAAATTCTCTTGGTTTAACTTTAGAAAGAACTTTTCCGACATTATCACGTAAACCGCTAATACCCACTAAATGGGGAAAGTTGTTTACCTTTGAAATTATATTAATTGATTCCCATTCTAGTTTTTGTAAACTGGAATCTGGAATCTTATTTAGATTTACTCTAAATGTATGAGTAACATATATTTTTTGAAAAAAATGCATTAAGGTTAATAAAGTAACCTTAGACATACAAATTTTTTCTGGAGATCGTAAGTCTTTAATATATTGAAGAATATCTTTTGAATTATTATACTTACATTGATTAACAGATATTAAAAGATTATCTATTTCGTTGAAAAAACTAACTTTTTCAAGATGAGATTTTGTAGACATTTCATTTAAACTAATTAGTAGTTTACTATCATCAATAAGCTTATTTGGCAATATTTACTCCCCTATATATACATGTTTTTTAATCTGTTAAATATATGAATATTATACTATAATTATAAATATTAATTAAAGGTGTGGAACTTAGTTTGGCTAAATTATTATTGAATCAAGTAAACCGTTTAGATGACCAGAAAATACTTGATTATTTAAGAAAAGAATGGAAAATAAAAAGCTCTGCAAATTTAAATGTTTGGGGTGTCTTAAATATTGGTACTAACAATCAAACAGGTAAAAATTTTTATACACTTAGAAATGTACAGACTAAAGCTAATATGACTATTGAGTATCCATTAATAGGTCTTGAGATCAAGCAATCGATAAAAAATAAAGGTATTTATATACCATTTGAAATTGGTGAACAATTACTTAAGCTATTAAAACCTAATTATGATATTTTTATAAGCTGTCGATTAATTTCAGCTAATAAAGATATGAGAAAACAAAATTATAATCCAATGCTGTTAGAAGTTGATGGAGAAAGTATTGAAATATTAAAACAAATTCCAAAACATATAAATTTATTTAAAGATAATGATAATTTATATATTGAAGAAAATGTTTTAGAAACAATAAAAAAATTAGCTGATTTAGATGAATTACTTTTAAAAAAAGAAGAAGAAGTTGATAATGAGAAATTGAAATTACAGGAAAAGAAAGAAGAACTTTCTGCAGAACTCCTTAAATCAATTGAGCATGAGAAAAATGTATTAAGAAGAAAAAGAATAGAGCTAGAAGAAAGAAAAATAGAATTAAAGGAAAGACAAAAAGTACTTAGCGATGAGTTTATTGAATTAAGTAGTCAGCATAATATAGGGATAGAAAAGCTACAAGATAAAGAATTTAAGCAAAAAAAACTATTAGACAACCTATTAGAAAAGAAAAAAATAATTATTAAAGAATTAACAGATAAAACAAAAAAAATTGATGAATTGAAAATAAAAGTTAAAAATATTCAAAAAATACTAAAAGATAAAGAGGCTATTATGGGCGAAAAACTAGAAAAATTAAGATCATATGTAAAAGATAAAGCTAACACTCTTTTAGAGTTAGAATTTATAGACCAGACTGAATATAATAATTTATTAATGATTAAACAAGACAGTATTATTGATGAAAGATTTATAAATTTTGAAAATGATTTATCTAATGATAAACAAAAAGCAATTTCACATATACAGGCATATCTTTTTGAAAAAGATATAGTTTATCCTAGATATATTTTAGAGGATTTTCTAGCATTAATTCAAACAAATGACTTAATTATATTAGCTGGTGAATCTGGATCAGGAAAAACAAATTTAATAAAATCTTTTGCACAAGCTATTGGCGGTAAATCATTTATAATCCCAGTTAAACCGAATTGGACAAGTTCTGAGGATTTATTAGGTTATTACAATCCTCTTGAAAAAAAATATTTGACTACACCTTTCTTAGAAGCACTTTTAGAAGCAAAAGATAATCCAGACATCCCATACTTTATTTGTCTTGATGAAATGAATCTTTCGAGAGTTGAATATTATTTTGCAGACTTCTTATCATTACTTGAAGAAAGAGGGGAACAGCCGGAGATAAAACTATACTCTGAAGATGAATCTTCTCATATATTGTCGGAGTTTAAAAATGTAATGCATACTATTGAGCATGTAAAAGAAAAATATAAAAAGAAAAATATAGTCAATTTTATACAATTGTTACAAGATGAAGAGATTAATAAAGAATTAACAAGGATATTTGGATTTAGTGATAAAGATTCATTGATTAAATATCATACAGATTTAAGAAGAATGTTAGGTGGTATCCTTAATACACCATCATCTATTATATTCCCAAGTAATGTGCGTATAATTGGTGCAATAAATATAGATGAAACTACACACTACTTATCACCAAAGATTTTAGATAGAGCACATATCATGAAATTTGACAGTCCTCTACTTCAGGACTGGGATAAGATTGCAAATGAAATAGAAAATGTCGAGAATAAAGACTTGAAAATAAAATTTAATATTGAAGATTTAGGCACAAGAAAAACTTATCCTTCTTTTGAGAAAAATAATGATTTTTGTAAAACTATCATAGATATGACAAGAAGATATTTTGCTCCATTAGGTATAGAAGTTGGACTTAGAACAATAAGACAAGGATTGAATTACCAGCAGATATTCATTGATCAAGGGTCAAGTCAAGGATTAGTAATTAATAATTTTATACTACATAAGATATTACCTAAGATGACTTTTGATGGAAGTAAGCTGGTAAAAGAAAATGTTACTAAAAAAAATGTGTTATTAGATTTCATAGTTAAAGTGGAAGCTTTAATAGATGAAGAAAATGTGGATGGTAAAGGAATATATGTGATAGATGAACTTAAAAAAATAGTTGAAAATTCAGGCTCAAATGATGAAATAGTTAATTATTGGGCATAAGATTATATGGATCCTATAATTGAAGCTAAATATATTAATATCACTTGGGCAGATAAGAGTACTGCTCTAAGTGTTTTAAAATCAGAAAATATACAAATAAATTTTATAGATGATTCGACTTATCAACTTGATGCAATTACATATAGTAAAATTACAGAAAGAATACCTGGTCAAATAGCATTTCATATTTTAGATGAAAAAAAATACACTCCAGCATATTTTGAAGTTAATAAGCAAGAACAAAATTATTTAATCCCAATTATAGACAATGAAACAGGTAAAACTTGGTGGATTGAAAATGGAAAGTATGATAAAAAAAACAAAAGAAGAAATTCTCCTATCTGTAGACATGTAGGGGAAGTGATCCTAAATATAGCAAATATAAAATGTGTCATACAAATAAATTCTTCTTCTTTTACCTACGATGAATTAGAACTGTACCTTGAGGATTTTCAAAATGATTTTTGGTATTTAATTTTAAAAGAAAATAGTTATATTAAAGGGGACTCAAAAAAAGAGAATAAGAAACAAAAAATTTTAGATCCGAATGCAACAAAAATTATATCAAATTTTATAGATTTTGTAACAAAAGTTATTAATAATCCAAAAAAAGAACTTCGAGAAATACAATCATTAAAAGAAATTAAAAAAGTCAGACCAGTTCCTAGAACTTTTATGGAAATAGCTACAAAAGGCTACAACAAGTTACTAACAAGTAGAGATTATAAAGACTCATATAATGTTGCAGAAAATAAGTATATTTATTATATAACAGATAAAATATATCTATTACTCAAAAGAATGACAAAAATAACAGAAAAAATAGCAGAGCAGCAAAAAAGAAATATAAAAAATTATGAAGAAAGATTAAGTAATTTCTCGAATATAAAAATAATTAATAAGGAAGTTGTTGAGAATGACATTCAAAAATTAGAAGAAATTTGTAATAATGAATTACTTTTGCTTCATAAATCAATAAGAACACAAAGTCTTAAAACTAATATATCTTTTTTAAAAAAAGAAACAGTATATATAAAGCTTAGAAATAGAACAAGGGATAAATCTAAGTTAGATTTTTTTGGAAATATTAAAATAAACAAGGATGATCTATGGCCTTCATTTGATGGTAAACAATACAAAGATACAATATATCAAGATAGCTACTATATGATTTCTTTTAGTAAAGATATTTTTGATGGAAAATTGAAAAGTTATTATGAATATGAAGTTACAGGCTATATAAAAAAAGATAATTATCCAAAAAAAGAGCTTGGGTTTAAATTGAAAAGAGAGTTCATCTTTGTATCTAATATTAAAATATTAAAATCTTTTGAAAGAGAAAAACTAGATATTTATATTTTAAAAAGAGATCAGCTAGAAGCGAAAAATTGGCACCGAATACTTACTAAACCAGAGCTACAAGAGCAACAATATGAAATTAAAGCAATAGAAAAATCTTTAGAGCTAGCTAAAATAAAAGAAAATTTATATTCTTACTTAGAAACAGACTTTAAACCTATCTTATCAAAATTAAAAAAGATACGAAAGCAATTTAAACATTTAAATATAAAAAAAGATAACTATTTTCCAAATTCTATGATATTTGTACAAAATCCCAACTATCAAGGTTCTCACAAAGTATATAAAGAGATTCTAGAATTATCAGGAATAGACGAAGAATTATTTCTAGGAATACAGGAAATAGAGAAAATAGGAATTATCGATATACCTATGATATATGAAAGATGGGTTCTTTTACAAATAATAAAAGTGTTAATTGATAAATTTAATTTTATAGCAGAGGAAAATTGGAAATATAAATTAATGGATCAGTTTTTAAATGTTGGAAAAAATATTAAAATAGAATTTATAAATGAACAAACATATAGAAAAATAACACTTTGGTATGAGAAAGAGATTAAAACATATGAAGATAAAAAAGAAAAAAGACCAGATTTTATTTTAGATGTTTATTCTTATTTTAATCAAGATAATTTAGTGCATCGTTTAATAATTGATGCAAAGTTTTATGAGCATATAAATGATGCCCATATTGGAGGGCAATGTGCAATTATTGATAAGATGTACTCTAAAAATGAGGATAAGTATAAAATTTATAGAAACTACTCTTTGGATGGTAAAAACAGTGTGTTTATTGTTCATCCGTCAAAAGAAGCAATTAGGGAGAGAAGGACACCTAACGAATGGGGAGCATATTCCTATTATGGTGAGAATGATCAATGTTCTTTTAATTCAACTTGTGATTGTGAGATGCCTAACCATCAATACGGAGGGGTACTATTATCTCCAGTGATAAGAAATGGAACATATTTAGATGATTTACAGCGACTCATTGGAATGTATATGCAATATGGTATTGAAAATAATAGACTTTCTAAAAAAGATCCTATGGTTAAAGAAAAGTTTTTTTGTTTAGTTTGTGGTAGTAGTGAGCTATTTTGTGAAAAGAAGCCAACAAAAAAGGGTACGAAGTATTGGTTGACTTGTGTAGATTGTAAACATTTTAGTATTTATAGTTATTGTGGAAATTGTAAGAATAGATTAATAAAAAATGGTGAGTACTGGTCGTATCATTCCTCCCAAGCTTTATCCCCTTTCAATATTAAATGCCCTTGTTGTGGTGAAATTTTACAGGAGAAAATATGAATTACACACTATATATAGATGAGTCCGGAGACTTTATATCGGAAAGAGGACAATGGTTGATATCTGGTATTCTACTATCAGATACTTATGAGAACTGTGAAAAATTTCTTAATAGTACAATGTTAAATGTACCTAGAGAGTTAGGTCTAGAATCTATTAAACAGTTTCATTTAACTGAGTTTAGAAGACATGGGAATGAAGAAGCTGTTAGTATGGCCAAAACAGTTTTAGATAAATTGAAAAGTTTACCATTTGATTATCATTGTCTAGCTGCAATTAATTATACAAAAGCATCATTATCAAGTCGAGAAAAAACATATAGATTAATGCTATCAGATTTATTGGCTTTATGCGAAACTGTTATTCCAGAAGATGAAGTTATAGATAACTTAGATTTTGTTGTAGCTTCGAGAACAATAGACGGTGTTCTAGCTACAAGTATTAGTAATATAAACGAAGAGATTGTAAAATCACTTCCTGTTGCACTTGAAGTTGACTTAGCGACTAAAGGTATGGTTGATCTTATAGGCAAACATATTAAAGTAAGAATGGATTATGCAAATAATTCTTGGGGTTTAGTATGTGCTGATTTTATAGCAAATCTAAATTATCATAATCGAAAAGAGCATGAGAAAAAGTACCTTACAAGTTTGTCCAAAGAAGGAAAATTTTCCTTGTTTGAATCTTTTGGTGGTTATGAAGTTAGAAGAGCAAATATAGCGGAGAGAGATAATGACTATGTCTTAGCATTATACCGTTGGATTGTTATCTATAGCAAAGGTTCTCATAATGATCAAGCAGAAGAAGCAATAGTAAGACTACTATACAAGGTATTTACACAAAGAGGTACATCAGGGCAAAATGCTACTTTTGAAGCCCTAATTGAACACTTATGGAGAAATAACAATAAAATAAACCAATATAAAAGTTTATCTTATATGTTAAGTTTATTCGATAAAAAATTTGAAGAGTTTTTAGAAGAGAATAGTTTGCAAAAATATATAAACTTGCTTTTTAGACTTAGAAATATGACACTTTTAGTTGAAAATCATATTGGAGATGTAGATAAAGCAAATTCAATAGCAGTAAAGCAAAATAGTCTAATAACTAAGTTAGCATCAAATCCTGAGAACTTTCAAATGATATTAGATTTTAAAATTCATGAAATTGAGTTATCTATAAACTCACTTGAATTAAATAAAGCATTAGATAAAGCAAATAATTATTATAGGATGGTTCAAAACTATAAAGAGATATGGAAGTTACTAATAGAAGAGGAGGAAATATCAAGTTTTGAAGAATCGAGAGCTAGTATAAAAGCTAAAATGGCTTTAATGAGATGTGAGACTTTATCTAATGAGATTTATGATGAAAGCTCTGTACAACAAAAATTACAAAACTTTGAGAATCTAAAAGAAGTGTTAACAAGCAAAATGGATTTAAGTAGGTTAAACAATTATCAAGTAATGTTTTTTATAAAACAAAAAGAACCTAAACGAGCAGTCGAATTTTGTTTATCATTATATGAAAATATTACATCAGATTTATTGAGTCCTTTTGATTTAGTTTGGTTTTTACATGCAATCAATAACTCTCTTCTAAATAATAAAAAAATTAAAATCAACACACTTAAAAAGAATATTGATTTCCAAATATCAAAATTGGACCCTAATATAAAAGGTCATCCTATGGATATCATATGGAGAGAAGTAGCTCTGTATCAATCTTTGATTGGAGATAAAAGCAGTGCGTTAAAATCTATAAAGAAAAGTAAGCATGCTTTTGATTTAGGGAAGGCACCAATATCTCAATGGCTGATGATATTGATAGAAATACATAATGATTTTATAAATGACAAAGTGAAAAAAACTGAAGAATATTTTGACAATATTCTATTTATAAATTTAATCGCAAATATGGATATAAATATTCCTCTTCTTGAAAGAGTTAGACTCGCTTCACCATATTAAGTTTAATAGACAAAATATGACTACCTAAAATAATATACTTCCTAAAATTAAGGAGCTATATTATGGAACTTATAATCATCGGGCTAGTAACAGCTGCAAACTTCCTTATACTAAAAATCAAAGCAGAACAAAACAGATGGGCTGACTTAGGTTTTGACATACTAACACTCTCCATTTTATCATTTTTATTCTCCGGGACTCTTGGTGGCTTAACTATAGCCATGGTTAGCAGCTTTACAGTGAGTGTCTATCTTTACTTCTATCCTCCAAATCTTAAAAAAATATTCTCTTAAATTTATTATGGACATTATATGTCTACAGTACTCAATATAATTTCCGTATATGAACAAAAAGGATAACAAATGAGAGGTTCAATTCATGCAGGACAAAGATTTTTAGAACGTGTTATGACAAGAGAGACTTATACATGTTTCGATGTGAACTTCGCTATTGAGTACTTAGAAAAGATTTTGAGGGATGTTGTACCAACGAGTACTGCAACTCAGTTTGTTCTTCCAGGGTTTGAAAACTTTAAAGTTGTATATAGAGAAGGTAATGTTGTAACTATCATTCCAAAAGGGGGAACAAATGTTTAACAAAACAAAAAAGAACTTCGAGCTAGAAGTCAAAAAGTATGCAACAAAAAACATCATTAAAAAGCTAGAAGAGCAGGGGATTGACTATCAACTTCTTGAAGAGTCTGCGTTTAATGAGTTAGTTGCTGATGAGATAGAGATACTAAGAGCAGATAGTAAGAAAGTGGGTACAGGTATAGGGATAGGTATATTAATTAGTTTAGTTACTGGAATATAAGGAGCATAAGATGGTTGATCAAGCACAAAAGATATATAGCGATAGTAAAAAAAGTTTAGAGTCACTTCTAAGAGAAAAAGCATACTCCCAAGTTCAAGAGAGCTTGAAGCATAAAGGTATTGCTATTGATGATGTAAGTGATGAGGATATAGAGAGTCTTGTAGCTGCTAAGACTCAAGATATGATGAATGGTATTAAGGGGTTTGGTGTAGGAACTGCCTTTGCCTTAGCCATTTCACTTTTTACAGGAGTTTAAGATGTTTAAGGCCTTAAAGTATTTGCTCCTAGCAACACTCTACAAAAAAGCGAAAAAGAGTTTTATGATGCTGTCAGTTTATGTAATTGTACTCATACTGTTTAATCTTATCCTTAGTGACATACTTAATGTTGTAGAAGGTGTACCTTTATATTTGCTGCTCTTAGGAAAATGGATAGTTATTTTTACTCTTTTAGGTTTAATTGGTTTTAGTATTTTGAAAATATTGAATATTGCAATGAATCCTTTTGAGGAGAAAAGAGAAAGTAAAACTATAAAAAAAGACCGTATTTTAGGTAAAGAAAAACTTCTCACACGAAGTGATTTAATTGTACAAAAATATATGAAGGATTCATAATGAAAGATTTAATAGAGCAAGAAAAAAAGAGTGACTGTGATATTCTTTTTGATGAGTTTGAAGGTACTATAGGTGATTTAGGGAACTGTGTTGATACACTACTTGATGAGAAGAAAACAAAAATGAATGTTGTTGGTAGCCTGTTTAGTTTTGGGGTGTCTTTAACAAAGTTTACTTTTAATGTAGTGGGGTGTGCTGTTAAAAATACTCCAAAAGCAATAGTTACAGTTGCTGCAGTAAAAAGAGAGATAGTTCAAGAGATAGAGAGTGAATACAGAGAGTACCAAAAAGAGTTAAAAGAGGATGCATTAAATGAAAAAATAAAACTACTACAACACAAGGTACAAAAGTGAGTAGATTCGTTTTTAGTATCTTAATTTCTTTACTCTTTTTAGGTTGTACACATGCAACAGAAAAATTACATGAAGTAGATTATCAACGAGTACTTTGTGAAGAGTTAGATGGAGAGATGGAGTATGTTCTAGTAGATAAAACAAGAGTAGATTGTTTAACTGATGCATATGCCATAGAAGTTGACTTTGCAAAAAATGGGCAGAGAGTATAGGTCAGTCTCTCTATTATGCAGATATGACGGGCAAAAAGCCTGCTGTAGCTTTGATAATGAATGCTAAAAAAGATAAAAGGTATTTAAAACGCTTACAAACGATTGCAAGAAAGTTTGACATTAAGATTTTTATTATTAAGAAGCGAGATAAATAAAGAGTAGATACGAGGAGTTTGTATGTCAGAGAATAATCAACTGTTTAAAGTACTTGATGAGTACATCTACTTTGAGAGTGCACTCGAAGCACAAGAGTATGCTAAACAGAATCCTGGTAAATCAGTGGTACGAAACTCCAATGTGTATGAAGAGAGTACTCCTGTGCAAAAAGTTATGAAAACACCAAAAATGAATAAAACCCCTAAGATGATTTTAGAATATCTCAATAAACATATTATTTCTCAAGATGAAGCTAAAAAAGATATAGCATTAGCAATGTACTATCATAGCTTAAATACAAAATACTTTTATAATAAAACTATAGGAACGAATGGCCCGGTGATGATAGTAGGACCAACTGGTTCAGGAAAAACTTTTATAGTACAAAAAGCTTGTGAATATCTTGAGGTCTTGTTTTTGCATGTTGACACAGCATGTATGGTACCAGAGGGGATACAAGGCTATAGTGTGAATAACTTGATGCAGGATCTTCTATATTTAGCAGATAACAATATGCATAAAGCAACAAGAGCAGTTGTGTTTTTAGATGAAATAGATAAGTTGTTTTCTGAAGATGGTGATTTAGACTATGGTCTTAGAGTCGCTAGTCAATTACTAAGACTTCTTGAAGGGGGTATATTTAAAGTGTATGATACTAAAAACAAAGAAAAAGATATTATTGATTTTAATACACACAATATTCAATTTATTCTAGGTGGTGCTTTTCAGCATATTTTAGATGAGAAAAAGAGTAAAAAGCCATCGATTGGGTTTGCCGATAAAACAGAAGAATACAATACTCAAGAGATAAGTTTAGAAGACTTATACAAAACAACTGTTCCAAAAGAGCTATTAGGGAGAATGAACTCTATTATAAATCTTCATTCATTAACAGAGGATGATTATTATAAGATATTGACAAATAGTGAGTCCTCTCCTTTAAATGAGTTTGTAAATAAAATAACATTTCACGGAGATAGAGTAGATATAAGTGAAGAAACTTTGCAGGAGGTAGCCAAGAGGGCTGCAACAAGTGAACTTGGTGTAAGGTCGATTAAACAGACTCTCAAAAGTGTGTTTAATGATGCCCTGTTTGAGACACCAGGAGGAGAGTATACTACACATAGTATATCTATTCAGCCATCTTCTAAAGGTGTATTATGAAGATAGCATTGTTTCTAATAATGGTTACACAATTACTTTTAGGAGAAGTGAGTTATACAAGTATATGGCTTATGAACGAGAGAGCATCTCTATTTGATTTAGGGATGTTAAAGACTCGTATTACAAATAGGGAGATTTGGACTCCTCAACTTTTAGATCAAGTTGATTCAAACAAACTGCATCTCAATAAGAATATAACAGATGGAGTGGTAACATATCATCTGAGGGATGATACTATTACAATCGGTGTATATTTACTGGGAAAGCCATCTAGAGAGCTATGTAGCGACACTTTACTTAAGTACAAAGAGATTATAATCAGTAAAAAGTTGAGTATGTCTTATAGACATAGTATACTCGCTAAACCATTTTTGCATGATGGATATAGCATGTCCAATCAACCTAAAAATATAAATGAAGAGCTTAGTAAAAGGTTTATATTTAAAGTGGAAATTGCTCAATCAGCTAGGTTTAATAGTGCTCGCATAGCATGTTCTGCAACTGTTGATACTAAGAGTATTAGTTATATAGAGATGGGTGGATATGAGTATAATCAAAACAGCTTTAAATACTATGACACAACACAGTTAAACAATAAAAAAAGAATAGAATTACTTAAAGGACTTGCAGATGGAATACTATAAATCAGGATTGAGTTCTTATATGGATTATGATGTATTAAAGGGTATATATGATGATATACCTGAGAGTTGTTACAATAGAGTTGTAGTAACAGATGTTGAACTCTATGAAAATATAGACGAAATTTTAAATATACCAAATTTAAATGCTTTAAAAATATCGCTAAGTAATGCTCTCTATAAAGAGAGTATTATTGCACAACTAAGTTCTATAGAGACACTTGTAAAACTTGAACTTACATCTATAGATTGTGAGACTAATACAAAGTTACCTCAAGCTATTTTTGAGCTCAAAAGTCTTAAAATATTGCATATAAACAATATCCATATAACAGAAGTTTCAGAGAGTATAGGCCAGCTTGAAAATTTAGAAGAGCTATGGATATATCATACAGGTCTACAATACCTCCCTAATAATATGTCAAAGCTTATCAAGCTCACTCATTTAGGGATAGAGGCTAATGACATAAGAGCATTACCTGACACTTTATCTGCACTCAGTGAACTTAGAACCCTGGATGTATTTTGTAATAGTTTAAGTTCTTTACATTCGTCCCTGAGTAAACTACCTAAACTTGAGAGACTGGATGCACTTTATAATGAGGCGTTAGTAGAGGTTCCTAAAGAGCTACTTCTTTCTGATACTCTTAAAAAGTTGATGTATTGATATTCTTAAAGATAAAAAGAGTTACTTTTTATATATTAGATATTAAAACAGACAGATTTGTTTATAGTAAAATCACTAACTTATCTTCCAGGATAATAGAGTGATCCAATAGATTTCACAAGGAAAGGTCTAAAATATTTATTAGACACTATACGTCTATAAAATAAAATATACTACCACTATGAAAACATTAAATCAAGAGACATCAAAATTATCATCACACCAACAAGCGGTATTTACTCAAATAGTTTCTGCACTTGAAATAAAAGCAGGTTCTATTTTAAAATCTACAAATATCGAAGATTATTTATTGTCTCTTACTGGTCCTGCTGGAACGGGCAAGACATTTTTAACAACACAGATAGCCGAGTATCTTGTTAACAAAAGAAAAGAATCAGAGTATCCAATGAGTTCTGACTATGACTTTACCATTACTGCACCCACACATAAAGCAGTCGGTGTTTTATCTAAACTATTGCATGAAAATAATATTCAAGTCAGCAGTAAGACTATACACTCATTTCTTGGTATCAAGCCCTTTATAGACTACACAACTGGAGAAGAGAAATTTGTTGTTGATAAAACTAACAAAAGAAAAGATACAACTTCTATTCTTATAGTTGATGAAAGCTCTATGATAGGTAATAATCTTTATGAGTATATATTAGAAGCTATAGAAGAGAGAAGAGTAAATGTTGTCTTATTTATTGGTGATCCATACCAGCTCCTTCCTGTTGATAATAGTAAAAATGAGATATATGAACTGCCAAATAGATTTTCTCTCTCTGAGGTTGTTAGACAAGCTGAGGATAGCTATATAATTAGAGTAGCTACAAAACTAAGAGAGAGAATTAAAAATCAGGACTTCATAAGTTTAGAACAGTTCTTTCAAGAAAACAGTGAAGATGAAATCTCTTTTTTCCATAATAAAGAAGAATTTTTAAATGATTTCTATCAAGAAGAAGGTTGGCATAAAAAAAGCAAAATCTTAGCAACTTACAAAAATAAAGATGTTGATGCTTTTAATAAAATCATTAGAAATAAATACTGGGAACAAAAAGGAAATACTACACCATCAACACTACTTGCTGGAGATATGATTAGATTTAAAGATGCTTACACTGTCGGTGACATTACTATATACCACAATGGGCAAGAGCTACAACTTGGAAGTGCAGAGTTAAAATATCATGATGCATTGCAGATTGAGTATTGGGAATGTAAATCTGTTTATGCTTTAGATCAACAAGTCTTCAGAGTTATCAATCCAGATAGTGAAGCCATGTTCAACGAAAAGCTACAAACACTTGCTACAAAAGCTAAACAAGCGAAATTTCCTAACAATAAGAAGCTATGGAAACTTTACTATGAGACAAGAAACATGTTTGCCAATGTTCAGTACATACATGCTTCAACTATACACAAACTACAAGGCAGTACCTATGATGTATCGTATATCGATTTATTTTCACTAGCTAATAATCACTATATGAGTGATGAAGAAAAATATAGACTGTTGTATGTTGCCATTACGAGAGCAAGTCAAGATGTTAAAATTTTCATGAGTGCTTTTGATAAAATATCTTCAAATAAAGTTGTTAGAAAAAAACAAAATATTGAAGGGGTTAATACCTTAAAACAGCTTCATGAAATAGATGATATTTTGAAGAGATTGAATTTCTAGACCAATACTCAAATTTATTTCTTATTACTACAAATACTGTCTACTTTATATCTATTATCAAATGTATAATCATTATTAAAGTCGTCAATATTATCCATTATGTGTAATATCCATCTGTTCTAAAATTATATAAAGCATCTCAAACCAATTTTCAATATTTTTTTCAGTAGGTGATTTGATTAATCCATTTTTACAATTTGATTTTTCCTCTCCACCGTGAATATTGTAGTTTCTACTACAAACAATTTCATGAATTAATTGTAGAACCCATTCTTGATTCTTTGGTATCTGTAATCGTTGTTTAATAATAGCAGTAGTTCTATCTTCTGTAGAATAGCCTGCAATCATTTGCTGAGTCTTAGTGTCTTTCCAAATTGCACTCCACCTTCCATCAATATTCTCTTCCCTAAAGTAAGTATCATTAATATATTCAATACATTTAAAAATTGAGTACATCGCATATAAGAATGGCTTTGGTACATTACTATTTAATATATCAAAAACTTGAGGGATAGTATTTTTAATTGAAACTGTATTGTTATCTTGACCAATAACTAGTTTAGCATTTTTTAAAAAGTTCAATTGCAATATTTCTTCTTGAATCTTATAAATATTTTTTAGATACTTATAAGTTAATCCTTTTTTGACAAGTGAATCAAGTTTAGAAAAGCTGTTCTTTGAAGCCAAATATTTATCAGTTGGAGAATCCTTTTTAATATAACCTAATATACTATTATTATAAATTTCATCTATTATCATTGAGTCACTAGATGCAGTAAAGATAATCACTTGAATACTAGGATTTAACTCTTTGATAAATTTCAAAATTTTAATACCACTTATTTTATTTATAAATGATTTTTCATCTGTGTCATTAATCTGAATATTTTCATTATCTAATAGTCTTAGATCCAGCAATACAATATTTGGTGAATCTTCAACATTTATTTTTTCCTTAACATACAGTTTAATTTCATCAAAAGTAGAATTCTTGTTTATCTTTTCTATAGTTTCAAAAGTTACATCTGTATAGTGTAATTGAATAAAAGTTGATACTATATCTTTCCAGCCTTCTGCCCATTTATCATCAATTAAAAGAATCTTGCCATTGTTTTGTTTTTGTTTGATAGACTTGGAATAGTTTTTCATAAGTTTATATTTAGTTTGCAAATATTTATAATATAACATAAAGGAAATTTTTTCATGATTTGTTTGAGTCTTTTGAGTAATGTCAAGTATTTGAGACCATTGATCAATAGCCCATTCATTTGTGATACTATGACTTGTTGAGTTTTCAGGTGGGTTTACTGTTATAGTATTTAAGAAATCCATTTGATAAGTTTCTAAATCTATTTTTGTTTTCTTTAATGACAAGTAATCAGAGATTGATTTTGTATTATTAGGTGCTATAAACATATTTTGTGTGAAAAGAATAGTCGCTAGTTGGGAAATCTTGTTCAGTGTAAAACCATCTACATCACTCAAAATCACTATTGGTACAAATCTTTTATTTTTCAATTCTACACTTAGTCTAATATGATATGCCATAAGTAACCCGTAAAATTCTAAATATGTATTAGATAAAGAATCTTTAACAAAAACGATATCAAAATCATATTCTTTAATCTTATCTATTATAGTGTTATGAATATAGTAATCTATATCTTCTGTTGATTGAAAGTATTCATTATAATCACACATTGTTACATCTGCTACATTGTTATGATGAATAAGGAGGCTTTTATACATTTGATATCTCTTTTATGTATTGAGATATGCTATCTCTTATCTTATAAATTTCTTCTTTGTAAACCCATCCATCTTCAATATTCATTGAATAGAAAGAATACTGAACATTGTTTAAATGATTGAGTTGAGTAAGGTTCTTAAACGAGTCATAGACAATATCCTCTTCTTTCATTTTATTTAAAAATAAATTTATTTTTTCTAATACATTGAGAAGGACAAGTATTTTCCATTTATTCCCGTAGCTTAATATCATAAGATTAATATTACCATTTTTATACTCATCTAAGAAAAGTTTCAAATGTTGGCTATAAAAATCTTTAGAATTTAACTGAAGATGTTCATACTTGGAATTGTTATAGTAGTCACTTACTCCTCCACTAAAGAGGACTAAAGGGGTTTTCGTTTTTTCACAATATAATTCTAATTTACTAATTATTGTATTGGTTTGATCTTCAAAGGCAGATTTATGAGTAATAATAATCTCATAATCGTCAAAGTTAAAAGTATCATTTTTTAAGCTTTTCGCAACATCTATATATTTATCACCTATACTATTTTTCAGTATATCACTATATGAAGTTAAAGAAAAATCTAAATGACTCATAAACTCATTTTGTCTATCTGACACATCTTCTATTAATAATATCTTTTTCATTTATAGAACCTCATAATATGTGTATATCCTTGAACATTACTTTCATCTTCTAAAGTCAAATCATTTAAGTTAAAACAATCAATTTTAAAAGGTGTGCCTTTATAATTAGCTTTGATCTCCCAATCACATAGATTAGTAAGCAGCTTATATGTTTCCACTATATCACCTTTTGTTTGAACTCGTTTTAGAGATTCATCAGCATCTCTTGTTGACTCTGAATCTATATGTATTATGTGAAGTTCTATATACTCAGAAGAAGAGGATGCAGGTTTATGTAATTCTACTTCTATCTCATATAAATTATTGATATGAGCATATTTTTCTATTTCTTTAAATATTTCAGTAATTGCATTTTGAAATTTACTAACATCAGTATAGATTTTTTCACCCTCTAAGTTATTTGAGATATTAATCTTAAACTTTCGTCCAAGTCTAGTTTTTTGAGCTAAAAAGATATCTTGCAATATATTTTCTGTTGTCTCAATCTCAGCTTTAAATAGTTTAATAACTTCACCAAATCTTGATATAGTCACATCGTTAATAGTTATTTGGCTTTCAAGTGGAAAATCCCATGGTTCATTACCATCATTTACCCATTTTCTTAATCCTTTCAATGATCGCCATCCTATTCTAATATCTCCTTGACTACACCAACTTGCTTGTGAAGGTTCTTCTGATGTTATAAAATCATTTATTTTTTGAGATAAGTTAGAAGACAACTCCTTTAAGTCGTATTTAATAATATCTAATTGGTTAGTTACATCATTAATGAATAAATCAAAATTATTTATATATTTTTTTTCTACTCTCTTTCTCCATTCATGTGTTGTATATTTTATTGGAGTATCAAGTGTGAAGTTTGTTAGTAATTTGACCAGGCTTTTTGGGTTATGTTCTAAAATATCACCAGTGTAACTTTCAATATCATATATGATAACTTCTCCTACAAGAGATTCTTTTTGGACAATATATCTATCAATTAGTATATAACCTTTTTTTTCATTATAATATTTATTCTTTCCATCTTTTAAATATTTATTCTCAAATATTTCATCATCTATTCTGCTTATAAAATATAGATATTTTTTGTATATCTCGATGCTTAAATTGTTTTTTAATTTTATCTTACCTTTAGGTAAATCATCATCTATCTTCTCGTCTTCATTTTTTTCAATTTGAGCTAATAGAAAAAATTCTATTTCTTTAAAAGAACATTGTTGAGCTATCTCTAGTGCTGTACCACATCTAATATCACTTGGATGAACACCTAACGGTTCCAAACTGGCAGTAATCTTACTTATTACATGATTCAAATCTGCACCTTGTTTTATAAGTAATTTTACAAGATTTAGATTGTTATTTACTATTGCATGTCCTAGGGCTGTTGCTTTATCCTTCGTTGAACTTTTGTTAACATCTGCTTCATACTCCAATAATAGTTTACATATATCATAATGATCAGCGAATGCGGCACTTATTAAAGGTGTAAGTCCCAAATTATCTTGAATATCAACTTTCGCATCATAGTCTAGTAAAAGTTGTGCCATTTCTATATCACCGATTCTTGCAGCAATCATTAATGCCGAAAAATCAAGCTTATTTTTTATATTTGGATTAGCATTTTTACTAAGTAGTAGCCTTGCAATTCGTACATTAAGCTCATTTTTTTTACTAATGGAAGCTGTAGTAGCTGACATATCATTTTTATTCATTCTACTTCCAACAACATCAGTTAATGCATTCACACCTTCTTTATTCACAACATCAGGATTGGCCCCCACTTCTAAAAGTGAGCTAACAATATCAATATTTTGTTTTATTGCGGCTACATGTAAAGCTGTAAAACCTACATTATTTTTACAATCAAGTATGGCATCATTTTCCACTAAAGTATTAACAATATTAAGATGTTCATAATATGCAGCAGTTATTAAAGGAGTATTTCCATTAACACTTCTAAAATTAATATCCGCACTATTATCTATAAAAATTTGTATTAGTTTTTCATCGCCACTCACACATGCACCTTCCAGTAAAGTGTTTAATTTATTTCCTTTTAATGAAATTTTATTTGCTCCAGCATCTATTAAAAAATCTGTCATTAATCTGTTGTTATTTCGCATAGAAAAATCTAATGCTGTTGTCCCGTCCTTCGCACTTAAATTCACTTTTACTTTTTTATTGACTAATAATCTCACAATTTCAAAGTGATTTGTATAACTTGCCAATATTAAAGCAGTATCACCATTGTTGTTTTTTACATTCATATCAATATCTGTGTCAACTAGTCACTCAACAA
>Ga0256826_1000777_pt1 | contig 19722 bp, 20 predicted proteins | sample CV79metaG_FD_185975 | JGI IMG/M metagenome (GOLD analysis project Ga0256826, IMG submission 185975) | Hydrothermal vent microbial communities from East Pacific Rise, Pacific Ocean - CV79 | ecosystem: Environmental > Aquatic > Marine > Hydrothermal vents | place: Pacific Ocean: East Pacific Rise...
TTGCGATCATACTCATCAAAAGCGATGTGTGTTTTCCAAGGAATGGTGGTGATTCCAATGTTATAACCGATATTAAAAAGTTGTATCATCAAATCGGGGTTAAACTCGGTAGGAACGGTAATAATATCAGTCATTTTATCAGGGATGGATGCCATTTTAAACTTAATATCTTTAGCCTCACAGCTTTGATAGAGTCTGTAAATACTTCTATCAAAAAGTAAATCCATCTCTGTTAAAACATAGGCTTCTATGATGCTAAAGGGTGCTTGTTCGATAGGTTTATAGATATCACGTTGGCGGTATTTTCTGTTAGCCACAGTATAGAGGGTGACATCAAAGTTGGTGTTGTCGTTTTTATTAAACTGTAATACCTCTTCCCAATTTACAAGTAGTCCAATCATAAATACTTGTGAGTAGATGCCCCCATCAACATGCATTTGATAATAATCCTCTCCTTCTATCTCCACTTTCATATACTGTGGAGGAAGATAGACAGGAAGAGCTGTTGAGGCATACACTATGTCAGAAAAAAGTTGGTACTTCTCTTCATGATTACTTGAAGCGATAGCACCCATATCCCAAACTACAAGTTGTCCGGTATCGATGTTGGTGGTTCCGATGTAGAGGCGACGACCCTTTTTATGTTCAGCAGCAACCTTGTCTAAAAACTCCTTATCAAAGTTCTCCATAAAGAGTTTTTTTAGGGGTTTTGCATTCATAATATACCCTTGACCAAAAAAACTTGACCAGGTACTTTGAAAGACCTCTTCCGTATGCATTTTGGTATAAAAGTATTCGACTTTTTTGAGTTCATCTTTTCCCAAAAAGATAAACGGAGCCATTACGGCTCCTGTTGAGATCCCCGTGATGATGTCAAAGTTTGGTATGTCACCTCTCTCGGTCCATCCGAGTAATAGACCCGTACCAAATGCACCACGGCTTCCCCCTCCTGTGAGGGTTAAGATATCAAAAGGAACAGAACTGTTGATGTCACTATAGGCAGCTGCTTTTTGAGTGAGTACCTGACCAAGTGAATGGCGAATTGAGAATTCATTTTGTGCATTGATATCTAAGTTTATCGCACCCCAAGGAAGAGCATCCGCATGTGCCTCAGGTAGTGGTGTTGGACGTGAAGCGCTACATCCACTAAATATCAAGATAAGAAGAAAAAAAAGCGAAAGATGTTGCATTAAAAGCCTATATGATAATAATAAAGTATTATAACAATTATAGAGAGCTTTTTTTGACAAAATATATAATTAGATAAACACATTTTATTAAAGTAGCAATAAAAGGGAGTATTGGTACCTTATAAATGCCACAAGTTTGGTTCAAAGTTTTTGTAATTATGTTAAAATTATTTTATGAACAATAATAAAAATAAAGAAATAGCCCCGATATTAAACTTAAAACTTTCGCTTGAAACCCGTCAAAAAGTAGAAGCTTTTTCTCAAGTACTGCATAAAACACATACACAAATTTTACAAGAGGCATTAACCCAGTATTTTGAAGACCAAGAAGAGAAATTAGCACAAAACAAAGAGACAAATCTGAGTTTTGATGAGTTTTGGGATGATTTAGATATATAACTAAGCACTTTTATGAATACTTTTTATTTAAAAATAAGTAAAAAGTATGACAAACTTAAAGTGACAGTGTCTTAACGAAAGTGTGCGATAAAGCCAACATAGATGCCAGAGTAGGTCATACTACCGGCGCCAACATCAACATCGCCACCTTTTATATCAAAATATGAGTAACGATATCCCACTTCAACGCCTAAGTCTGTATCCTTATTGTAAGCACCCATAAAATCCATTTTGACTTGGTAGTCGTAGATATCTGAATCACCAAAGAGGTAGATTTTCCCATCCGCTTCGATAGCAGTTTTAAAGTCTGTAATAGAACGAAAAATATCATAACGGGTAGACGCATAAATCATAGGAATAATATCGCCTTCACTGGCATAAAAAGAGGTTCCTTCCCCTGCAACATTGTTTACTAGGTAATCAAAACTAAATTTCTTAACACCAGCACCCATATTAAGTTGAGGCCATTCCCCCTGTTTTACAAGTTCGTAAAATAAAAAGGCTTCATAGTTTTGTTGGCTTAAGATAGAGTCATAATAGGTATCATTGATGGTTGCAAGACCCGTGTTTTCAATAATATCAATAATATCTTTGATAAAAGATGTTCCATCAATATGAATTTTAGAACGTCCCTCGGTTCGCATTTGAGAAAACTCTAAACGAAGATAAGGAGCGTACTCTATATCAGAACGTATGACACTCCACAGATAAAGTTGATTGGAAGTTTCATGCTCAATTTGAGTTGATGAATTTTTTAAGTCACCTTGAATATAGGTGAGTTTACCCTTCCCTGCTGTATTAAATGCACCAACACCCATATCGATTTCAAGATTTACAGCATGAAGATTGAGGGCAACTAGAGGTACTAATACCTTGAGAAGTAATGATCTGATAAGCGCCCCTTTATATAACTATAAAATGACTATATATAAATAAATATTATAAAATGTTGATAAATACTTATTTTAAATAGAATGAGGGATTAGAGATGTCCAGATGGGTAAAAACGACAAGTTTTTTAAAATAGTAAGGATAAAGTTTAAAAACAATCTGTTTGTCTTAACTGCAGACAGTAGCTAAGGTTTTTAGAGGTCCCCTAAATTTAATGCGTTATGATACGTTCAATTATTTAAATTATCAGAGGCTTTTTATGCGTTTTTTTTACTATGTTCATACCGGTCATCGTGTTGGGCTTGACCGTTTTCGTCGGGCTGCGACTATTATACGTGCTTTGGGTGATGTTGATGTAACACTTTTAACATCTGATTATCGTATCGCTCAAGTAGCACGAGATTTTGGGGTTAAACGTGCAGTTGGACTAGATGTGGTTCGTAATATTCCTCAAATCGCACATCATGGTGATAAAATTATTTTTGACTCTGATGAGGCAAACCCTATTATGTTTGATGAGTTAACACGTTTCTTTTCAAGCTTTGTTCATATTAATGATGATGAGAACTATGAAAAGCATCCTAAAGAAGCACTTGTAAACCCTTACCTTGTAGGTGACAATATTTGTAATAGTTTAGCCGTTGATGATAAGTACTTTGAAGTACATCAAAAAACGATAAAACAGACACTGTTTTTTGGGGATGATGATTATGAAGAGGATCTATTAAAGAACATTGATATGTTTGAAACATTAGATCTAGATCTTCAGATTGGATTCTATTTTTTCATTGGTTATGAAAATAAAATGCAAAATACCTTTAAAAACATGTATGAGTTTGAAGAGTACGATGCGGTAATACAAAAAAGTGAAGTTTTAGTGACCTGTTCTCCTCAAGCTGTTTTAGAAAGCCTAGCAGGGGGTGGAAGACCTGTTTTTATCCAACGACCTGACTATACAAGAGCATTTATAACACTTTTTGAACGACTTAACATTCCTATTATAGAAGGATATGATAAAGAAAACTTATCAAATGTATTAGCCAAGGTTTTATTACATAATTATCACACACTTGAACGAAATTCCTTGAATTTAACAAAATTTCTAAAAAGTAGCTTAGTTTTATAGGGATTTAAATCTGCTTTAGTGTAGTATAGGCTTTTTAATACCTAAATTATAGGATTTGATAGAGAACTTTTTCTATCATAATCTAAAAAGTGAGTGATCAATGAATGAAAGTAGAAGAGGCTTTGCTGGTAAACTATTTGGTGGTGTAGCAGCTGTTGGTGGACTTGCATCTCTTGTAGCAATGAAAAAAACTTGGGACCCACTTCCAAGTGTTAAAGCTGCAGGATTTACAAGTGTTGATATTACAGTATGTGCTGAAAATGAGCTTGTTGTAGAAAAATGGCGTGGTAAACCCATCTTTATTTTGAAAAAAACTGCTGATATGGTAGCCGAACAAAATGAAGCTGAAACAGCGCGTGACATCATTATTGATGGTTCACACTATCTTGTTGCGATTGGTTTATGTACGCATCTTGGTTGTATCCCTGCATATCGCAATGCAAAAAAAGATTTCAAATGTGCTTGTCACGGTGGCGAATTTGATAGCTCAGGCATCAATACTTTAGCACCTCCTCCAAGTCCATTAGTTATTCCACCTTTTAAGGTAGATGGTACAACCTTAGTTCTGGGCGAAGAAGGTCCTGAATATCTTAAAATGAAAGAAGCGGGCGTTCTCGCCTAATTGAGGGATAAATATGGCACATTTTGAAAAAGCAAATAGCATTGAAGAGTGGTTGGATCAGCGTTTAGCAATTAGAACTGTTAAACGTGTGATGTCAGCTGAATACTGGATTCCAAAAGATATTAACTTTCTATGGGCAATGGGGATGGTTTTAGCTATCACTTTTGGTCTTTTGTTAGTTTCTGGAATCTTTTTACTGATGTATTATCAACCAAATGTTGATTTAGCATTTGATAGCGTTAACTACACCATTATGCAAGAAGTTGATTACGGTTGGTTATGGAGACATGTTCATGCAGTTGCTGCATCAGTTGTTTTCTTAATTATCTATATTCACATGTTTACAGGTATTTACTACGGATCTTACAAAAAGGGACGTGAAATGATTTGGATCTCAGGGATGCTTCTTTTTGTTGCATTTTCAGCTGAGGCATTTTCAGGTTATATGCTTCCATGGGGACAAATGTCTTACTGGGCAGGTATGGTAATTACAAACCTATTTAGTTTAGGTTCTTTAGAAATGAATGGTATTGTTGAGTGGATTCGTGGTGATTACGTTCCTGCACAAGCATTCCTTGACCGTTTCTTTATGTTACACGTACTTCTTATTCCATTGGCTATTCTAGGTCTTATTGGTTTACACTTTGGAGCACTTCGTATTCCTCATGTAAATAACCAAGAAGGTGAAGAGTTTGACTTCGCAGTAGAAGCAGAGAAATATAAATCAGGTGACAAAATTGGTGCTAAAGTTATTGCATTTGGTAATGACTTTATGGCGAAAGATATGTTTGTAGTAGCAATCTACTTAGTATTCTTTTTCTACCTTGTATTTTGGAACTACGGTTTTGCAATGGATCCGGTTAACTTTGATCCAGCAGATGGTCTTAAAACACCGGCACATATCTATCCTGAGTGGTACTTCTTATGGTCTTATGAGATTTTACGTCCGTTCTCTAAAGATATCGGTCTAATAGCATTTGCTTTTGCTCAAGTTATTTTCATGATGCTTCCTTTCTTAGATAGAAGTCCAAATGTTGCACCGGCTAACCGTCGTGGTATTTTCGCGATTTGGTTTTGGGTAATGATTGTGGATTTAATTGTACTAACCGCTATGGGTAAACTTCCTCCAGCAGGAATTTATAGTGATATTGGTTTTTATGCAGCAGTAACATTTATTATTCTGTTTATTGCCTTACCATTTATTACAAAACTTGAAAAAAAGTTATAGGAGAAGATGATGTTTAAAGAATTGAAAATATTAGCAGTAGTTGTATCTTTTTCTTTACTAACTTACTATTTAGTAGAGCCATTCGCTCATGGTGAAATGCACGCTCATGTTGAAAGCAACCACTTTCAATATGATGGATCAGCAGACATTGAAGAAGTAGAAGTAAAAATTGAGAACCTCAAAGCTGAAAAAGAGACAAAAGAAAAAGCTGAAGAAAAAGTAGCAATCGAAGCTAGTATTGTTACTGAAACAGCACATTTAGAGGCTAAAAAAACTTTTTGGTCAGATGTAAAACGTATTTCAGCTATTAAGGGTGATGCTGCTGCAGGAGAGACAGCTTATGCTGCATGTGCAGGATGTCACTTTAAAGATGCTCCAGCTATGGGGGGTGTTCGTCCTCCTGAGTTAAATGTTGCGGGTGCTTTATATGCTAAAGATTATCTTATTGGTCTGATTAAAGATCCAACAATGGCATCTAATGTTGATCACAAATTTTCAGCAGAACGTCAACATCCAATGTCATCTGTAGTTTATATGGTGTCAAGTGATGAAGATATCGCGAATGTAGTTGCTTATTTACAATCGATTGCGCCAAGTATTGATGAAGTAACACCTAAGATAGCATTTGAAAATGCTTGTGGACGTTGTCATGCTAATAAATACATGAAATGGACACAAATTGGAACTAAACCAACATTTAAATATAAAAAAGATGATTTAGCATTCCAAATTAAAACAATTGAATATCAAGATGGTGTTAAAGCTTACATGGGTAAATTACCTCCAGATTTATCAATGTACTACCGTTCACGTGGTGAGCACTTTTTAGAAACATTTATTGAAAACCCTCAATCACATTTAGCTGGAACTGCTATGCCTCGTGTAGGTGTAACAGCTGAAGGTGCTGAAAAAGTTATTGAGTATCTAATAGAATCAGCAGATCCAAAACATGCTGAACGTAACGAAACTGGAAAATGGGTAATGATTTACATGATTTTCTTTGTACTTGCAGCGTATCTATGGAAACGTCAAATTTGGAAAGACTTACACTAAAGTATAAGCTCCTCCCTTAAAGGAGTAATTAATTACTTCTTTAAGTTACAATCCTTTTGGATTGTACTTCTTTTAAAAATCTTCTTACTTCCCAATCTCTAAAATCTAAAATATTATTGTTGATATATATCAATAAAACAAAAACAGTATTCTTCTATAATTGATATTAGAAACTACAACTCAATAGTTTTATAGAGACATTTACATTGTGTGTTCTTAGACTTTTTAGGTCTAAATATGTCACATGAAAAATTAAGATGATGTCTACTTAAAGGAAACAAAATGAAAAAAGCATTAGTAATTGCAGGTCTTATCTTAGGTACATCAACAATGTTAATGGCAGGTGCTCCCGCAGCATTTAAGAAATGTGCAGGATGTCATGGTCAAACTGGTGAAAAAGTAGCTTTAGGTAAAAGTAAAGTAATTAAAGATATGTCAAAATCTGACATTGAAAAAGCACTTCATGGTTACAAAGATGGCTCTTACGGTGGAGCAATGAAAGGACTTATGAAAGGGCAAGTTGCTAACTTATCCGATGCGGATATTACTGAAATTGCAAATGCTATTGGTAAATAGTATCCTTTTTTAACCACTATTATATGAAGCAAACTGCTTCATATAAACAACCCTTTAAATTTTAAATCACCCTCAAAAAACTTCTTTTATCACTAGAATCCTATAAAATCAACCTATAAAAATTATAAGTAATTGAAAATATATAAATAAAATTGACCTATATCAAGTCTAGCAAATGTACAAAGTGATATTATTTAACTGTATTGAAATTTATACAATATAAGTTTCAGTTTTAATTAAGGGCACCTCTAAAAATTTAGGTTTAAAATCTATTTTTTTAGAGGTGTCACAAAGGGAGTTCATATGGCAATGGAAAGAAGAGACTTTTTAAAGTCGGCAGCAGCAGCATCAGCTGCTAGTGCTATTGGGATGGTTGTTCCGACTGAGGTACAGGCTAAGGCTGATGCTGCAGGAAGTGACTGGCGCTGGGATAAGGCGGCATGTCGTTTCTGTGGTACAGGTTGTGGAATTATGATGGCAACCAAAGGTGAGGGCGCTGATCGTAAGATCGTCGCTGTTAAGGGAGACCCGGCTGCACCAGTGAATCGTGGTCTAAACTGTATTAAGGGTTATTTTAATGCGAAGATCATGTACGGAGCGGATAGACTGACTCAGCCTCTTCTTCGTGTTGACAAAGATGGAAACTTCGATAAACATGGTAAGTTTGCCCCTGTTTCTTGGAAGCGTGCTTATGACGAGATGGAAATCAACATCCGTAAAGCACTTAAAGCAAGTGGACCAGAGGGTGTTGCTGTCTTTGCTTCAGGACAATACACGATTATGGAAGGTTATGCTGCACAAAAAATGATGAAGGCAGGTTTCCGTTCTAATGCAATCGATCCTAATGCTCGTCACTGTATGGCATCTGCGGTTGTTGGTTTCTACCAAACCTTTGGTATCGATGAACCATCGGGTTGTTATGACGATATTGAGTTAACCGATACTGTTATCTCTTGGGGTTCTAACATGGCAGAGATGCACCCAATTCTTTGGTCTCGTGTCACTGACAGAAAACTAACTGATCCAGATCGTGTGAAGGTTATCTCGATTCAGACCTATACACACCGTACTTCTGACTTGGCAGATACTGAGATTATCTTTACACCTAACACAGACCTTGCAATGTGGAACTATGTTGCACGTGAAATTGTCTACAACCATCCAGAAGCGATTGATTGGGACTTTATTAAAAAGCATATTGTTTTTGCAACAGGTCCAGTTAACCTTGGATATGGAATGCGTCGAGCTGGAGATAAGTCATTAAACCCAGTGAATGCTGACGGTAGTGCAGGAAAATATAGTGCTAAAGAGATGGAGACAATCAATAAAGAGATGAGTAAAGTTGTCTCAGAAGCTGAAGGTCCTGCCTTAGAACCGTATGGTTATAAAGCGGGTGACACCATGAAAAATAATGGGGGAACACTAGGTCACTGGGAAATTTCATTTGAAGAGTACAAGAAGTCATTGGCACCTTATACGCTAGATTATGTAGCAAATCTTGCTAAGGGTAATCCAGATGAGAGTATAGAGAGCTTTAAGAAAAAGTTACAAGAACTTGCAGCACTTTATATCGAGAAAGATCGTAAAGTTGTCTCTTTCTGGACTATGGGTATGAACCAACATACACGTGGTACATGGGACAATACGTTAGCTTATAATGTTCACTTTATGCTTAACAAGCAAGCGCGTCCAGGTTCAGGTGCATTCTCACTAACGGGTCAGCCTTCTGCTTGTGGTACCGCACGTGAAGTAGGTACGTTTACTCACCGCCTTCCTGCAGACCTTATGGTTAAAGTACCAGCACACCGTAAGATTGCTGAGAAAAAATGGATGATTCCAGATGGAACGCTTAATGGTGTAGGTAAACAACACATTATGAAGATTCACCGTGATATCGAAGATGGTCTTGTGAAGTTTGCATGGGTTAATGTATGTAACGCATACCAAGATTCTGCATCTGCAAGTCACTGGATTAAAGCAGCACGTGAGATGGATAATTTCATTGTAACGTCTGATGGTTATCCTGGTATCTCTGCTAAAGTTTCTGACCTGATCTTACCATCAGCGATGATCTATGAGAAGTGGGGTGCTTACGGAAATGCTGAGCGTCGTACACAGCACTGGCGTCAGCAAGTACTACCAGTAGGTGATGCTATGTCAGATACATGGCAATGGGTAGAACTCTCTAAACGCTTTACAGTCGATGACCTTTGGGGCGAATATGCACCATCAGGTCCACGTAAGACGCCATTATCAGATGTGCGTGCTAAAGCTAAAGCTATGGGTTATAGTGGTGATACAACGATGTATGAAATCTTGTTTGCTAATAAGATTGCAAAAGGCTACAAACTAGATCAAAATGATCCTATCCAAAAAGGATATGATAACTCCGAAGCTTATGGTGATGTCCGTAATGTTGTCGGTGCAGATGGTAAAGTTTTTAAAGGTTATGGTTTCTTTATCCAAAAATATCTTTGGGAAGAGTACGCAGCCTTTGGTCGTGGTCATGGACATGACTTGGCACCATTTGATGTTTATCATAAAGTACGTGGTCTTAAATGGCCAGTGGTTGACGGTAAAGAGACACCATGGCGCTTTAATGCGAAGTATGATCCATATGCAGCTAAAGAGACCAACAATGGTGAGACGGGCGAATTTGCTTTCTACGGTAAGATTGCTAAGTCATTGAAACAGGGTAACCTTACTGGTGTCACTGATTCTACTAAAAAACCATTACCAAATAAAGCGAAGATATTTGCTCGTCCATATATGGATTATCCAGAAAAACCGGATGCAGAGTATGATACTTGGTTAGCAACAGGTCGTGTATTAGAACACTGGCACTCTGGAACAATGACGATGCGTGTACCAGAACTTTACCGTGCGGTACCAGAGGCCCTCTGTTACATGCATCCTAAAGATGCAGAAAAACGTGGTACAAAACGTGGAGAACTTGTTTGGGTTGAGTCACGTCGTGGTAAGGTAAAAGCACGTGTTGAGACACGTGGACGTAACCGACCACCACGTGGACTTGTCTTTGTGCCTTGGTTTGATGAACGTGTCTTTATTAACAAAGTGTGTTTAGATGCGACGTGTCCAATGTCAAAACAGACAGACTATAAAAAATGTGCTGTAAAAATTTATAAAGCATAAGTAATTAAAAAGAGAAGGTAAGGAAACGGTAGTGAGCAAGAGTAGTCGAGAACCTATTAGTGACAGACGAAAGTTTATTCTTAACATGGCGCGTGGTGTTGGCTTAGCTACACTAGGCGGTTTTGTGTGGAGTGCTTATGTAGATGAAGTAACAGCAAGTACGTTGTTGCTTCGTCCACCGGGTGCTTTAGTAGAAAAAGACTTTTTGAAGACGTGTATCAAGTGTGGACTGTGTGTAGAAGCCTGTCCATATGATACTTTGGTTCTTGCTGCTCCTGGCGATCATAAACCGGTGGGAACACCATTTTTTACACCAAGAGAAGTACCGTGTTACATGTGTGATGATATTCCTTGTGTACCTGTCTGTCCGACGGGTGCCTTGGATATTTCAAGCGTTACAAAAGATGGCGTACTTGATATTAGAGAGATAGATATGGGACTTGCGGTCATTGACCATGAGAGTTGTATCGCTTTTTGGGGTATCCAGTGTGATGCTTGTTATCGTGCTTGCCCAATTTTGGGTGAAGCGATAACGATTGAGTATACTAAAAATGAACGAACGGGTAAACATGCGTTTATGAAGCCTGTTGTTCATGGCGATGTTTGTACGGGTTGTGGAATGTGTGAACAAGCATGTGTGACAGAAAAAGCATCTATCTTTGTCTTGCCAAGAGAAGTGTCTACGGGTAAAGCAGGTAGTCACTATATCAAAGGTTGGGACAAAGCTGATGATGCTCGTGTCAAAGATGCCAAGGCCATTAAGACTAAAACACGTATCAGTGAGCAGTCGGCCATGGATTCGTTAAATGATAGTGGAGATCTATACTAATGAAAACTGTATGGGACAACTATCGCTATCTGATCTTAAGACGAATGACACAGATAGCTCTTTTGGTACTGTACTTTGGTGCAAATGCATGGGGATGGACAGTTCTTCAAGGTAACTTGAGTTCATCTCTTATTTTAGGTGTAATTCCGATGAGCGATCCATACGCAGCGCTGCAGATGTTAGTAGCAGGTGCGACATTAGCGATGGATCTGCTTATAGGGGTAGCGGTTGTGACGGTTTTTTATATGCTAATCGGTGGTAGAGCATTTTGTTCTTGGGTCTGTCCCATTAACATGGTGACAGATGCTGCCGCTTGGTTACGTGAAAAACTAGAGATTAACCGTGTTCAAAGCGGTAAAGTGCCTGTTAAAAGAGTGATGCGATACTGGGTCTTAGGACTTGGTCTTGTTGTCTCTTCTGTGATGGGTGTGACCGCGTTTGAGTTTATCTCACCGATATCGATGGTTCACAGAGGTCTTGTCTTTGGCATGGGCTTTGGTTGGGCTGCGATTGTCGTGATCTTCCTTTTTGATCTATTCGTTTTGAAAAACGGGTGGTGTGGACATGTCTGCCCATTGGGTGGTATGTATAGCCTACTGGGCAAGTTTAGTCTCATAAGAGTACACCATGATGAAGCAGCGTGTACCTTGTGTATGAAGTGTAAGGATGTCTGCCCTGAGCATCAAGTCCTGCACATGATCGGTAAAGAGAGCATTCCGGTGCTCTCAGGAGAGTGTACAAACTGTGCACGCTGTATCGAGGTGTGTGATGATGATGCCTTAGAGTTTAGTATCCGAAACCTTGCAATTAATAAAAATAGAGGAGCAAACGATGAAATTAGTAAATAAGTTAACCCTTATCGGTGTTGCAACAGCAGCATTGCTATTGGCAGGTTGTGGTGGTGACAGTGCAAGCCCTGCAAAAGCAGAAATGAAAGAGGCAAAACCAGTACCAACAATCACAGAAGAAGAGCTGAGTTATAGAAATGATCCACTCTACTCTGAGGATAAGGTGATGGTTCCAGCGTCGAAGTATAGTGAAGCACCAGCGACAACATCAACAAAGATTGATAGAGCCTTTCAAGATGCACCGCCGATGATTCCACATGACACAACCGGTATGTTGCCAATTAAAAAAAGTGACAACCAGTGTATTCAGTGTCATATGCCAGATGTTGCAGAAGGGATGGGTGCAACTCCAATTCCACCTTCTCACTTTTTGAATATGCGTCCTAATAATAAGGTTATAAATGGAACCTTCCATAAGCAAGTAGATAACCTTAAAAATCAGGTGAGTATTAAAAAACAAGCAGAACTTTACCAGGGCCGCTTTAACTGTACACAGTGTCACGCACCTCAGTCGGATGCAAAACTGATTACTGAAAATAGTTTCCAGGCAAATTACTTAAGTAAAGATGGGGCGCATCGTTCCCATTGGGATAAAGTGACAACAGATCACCTAGATACTTTGGGTGCTGATTCGTCAGTCACACAAGCAGATATTGATAATGCTAACTCTCCAGCAGGTGAGTCAGTCTTTAAACATCATAAATAATGATGGAAAAAAGAGCACTTTTTAACTCTTTTGTTTCGCAGGTCAGAGCTAACCACTCTGACAGTGAACCAAAACGTAGTATTTTACGTCCACCTTACAATCAAGATGAATCTCTTTTTCACAATGCATGTCATGAGTGTAATGCACTTTGTGCCAAGGTTTGTGAAGAAGATATTATTGTCATCATGGATAACAAAACACCCCAACTCAATCTTCTTAAAAGTGGTTGTACCTACTGTGACAAGTGTGCAGATGCATGTGAGCCAAATGTCCTTACCCTAGAAGACCGTCATGACATTAATGCCAAGATAACAATAGACAAAAATAAGTGTATGAGTTGGCATAATGTGATGTGCTTTTCTTGTAAAGAACCTTGTTTAGATGATGCCATTATCTTTAAGTCACTGTTTCAACCTTTGATCGTGGCAGACAAATGTACGGCATGTGGTTTTTGTATCGGGCGCTGTCCGAGTGATGCCATAACGTTGGAGGTCCTATGAAGGTAGTATGGGTAGTTATGATGATGGTCTCAATGCTAATGGCAGACAGACTAATCTTGCCGATCAAACAGTTTAAGGCAGATGCTCAGGTTATTGATGTAGTAGTGAGTGATAAGCAACTTTACTGTGCAACAGCGGGTAGTTGTGTTAATGTGTTTGATCTAAAAAGTCAGAAGTTACTTAAGCGTATCACTGTTGATAAAATCAAAGACTTTATGGGTGATACGGTAGATACTAAAATCTATTCTGTTGATGTTTATCACTCTAAGGTATTGATGTTAACAGAGGCAAAACAAGGCTATCGTCGTCTTTATATCCATCAAGACAACAAGAGTAAGATTGTGATTGACTATACAGCACAACTTCCCATAGCCAAAGCAAAGTTTATTGATGAAAATAATGTTTTACTGGCACTGTTGAGTGATGAGATACTTGTTTATGACTTACAAGTTCAGAAGATAAAATGGCGTGTTCAAGCCTCAGGTTCTATGTTCTCTAACTTTGCTCTTAATGAAAAAAGAGAGAAGGTGGCTGTGGTTGATGAAAGTGGTGAACTGCAACTACTTTCGACAAAAGATGGACATCACCTTAAAACAATGCCAGCAAAAAACTTAGATAATGTTTTTGAAGTAGATTACAAAAATGATATTATTGCCACTGCAGGTAAAGATCGTCGTTGTGTCATCTACAACATGAAAAAACAAAGTGCTTACTATCGTAGTTCCCACTTTTTTATCTATGGAGTGGGACTTTCACCAAGCGCAAAAGAGGCTGCATATTCAAGTGATGAAAACAACAACATAACGCTTTTTAACACCCAAAACGATACAACTATTGCTCGTTTTGGAGGTAATAAGATGACCATAAGTGGTATTGTCTTTTTAGATGAGAAGCAGTTTTTAGTTTATAGTGACTCAAGAACGATTAATCTATACCGCGTTCCATAAGGAGAAGAAGATGGAGTACAATCAGTCAGAATTTCTTATAGAAACTGAAGTGCCAGAAGATGAGCTGATAATCTCACGAACAGACCTTAGTGGTCAGATTACCTATGTTAATGCGACTTTTGCCGAGATCAGTGGATATGAAGTACAAGACCTTATGGGTAGGCCACATAATATTGTACGTCATCCCGATATGCCAAGCAGTGTCTTTAAAGGGCTGTGGGAAACTATACAAGCTAAAAAACAGTGGAGTGGTGTTATTAAGAATCTGCGACGTGACAAGGGCTTTTACTGGGTTAAAGCGATTGTTTCTGGTGTCTATAAAAATGGAGAACTTGTTGAGTATAAGTCCTTACGTACACCTGTAAGTTATGAAGAAAAGCTAGAAGCGCAAAAGCTCTATGACATGATACGTGCTGAAAATGATGAGAAGATTCGTAAAGTTATTTATGAATAACGATATGGAAAGTTAGTAAGGCTTATTCTCACGTCATTCTAAATCAAGTTCTGAATGACAGGATGATACTAACCCATGACCTATATCAACAACTAACCTACAATCAATATGCTAAAATAGTGATACTATATAAAAGAGTAAATAAGGATGATTTATGAATGTATCAAGTATTGTTGTACAGACACTGCCTAAATACCTCGATGAGGTGGTGGAGTCATTAAAAAACACGCCTGAGTGTGATTACCATTTTCATGATGAAAAAGGGCGTATTATTATCACTATTGAAGGTGAAGGTGTCAGTGAGGAGCTTAAGAAGCTTCATGTTATTGAAGAGATTCCTCATGTTATTGCAGCTGATATGCAGATGGCCTATAGTGAAGATGAATTAGATGAGCATATGCAGATCATCGATGATGCTGAGGTAGTGCCAAAAATGTTGAACGAAGAAAATGTAGACGTTCGCGACATCATTTATAATGGTGACCTTAAGAAAAAAGACCTTGAAATCTTTGCAGAAACTTTAAAGCGACAGTAGTATGGCTGTTATCTTTACTGCTACTATTAAGATGGATGAGCAAGGAAAATGGTGCATTGAATTGAAAGATATGGTTGATGAGCGTGTTGCTACCTGTTTTGATATGGAAGAGTTTTCTGCAAAAGTAGAAGACTTTGGAAGTGACTACGGTGGTAACATTGACTCAGTAAACTGGTACAAAGATGATAATGTACCTGAATACGTTATGGATGAAATCCGTCAAAAGATGGCAGACCATAAAGCAGAGATAGAAGAAAAAATAGGCGATACCCTCGATACTACAAAGAAGTAAGAACTACTCTTACTCCTTTCCCCTTATAAAATAACAATTGACTATTATTTAACAAAATAATGATTATAAAGTAATCATATGTAAGTTAAACTACTTATGGAACCAATAAATTATGAACTTAATATGAAACTTAAAATTGATATATGTCAACAAACTAATATCTAATTTAAGTTAAACTAGTTCAATTCTTAAAACATAGGGAGAGAATAAATGAAAAAATTAATGATGTCTATGGTGGCAGCACCTTTAATAATGAGTTCAATGGTAAGCGTTGCAAGTGCAGCAGATGATGGTTTTAATATTTTTAACGATGCGAAATTTTCTGGGGAAATTCGTCCACGTTATGAAAGCGCAGATGTAGCTGATAATAATCACGATGCAGGTAATGCGATTACAGCACGTACACGTTTAGCAATTTCGGCAGGACTTTTTGAAGTTGATGGTCTTAATGCAAAAGTGGGAATTACAAGTGTAAATAACTTTGGTTATACGGATTATAGTGATGGGCTTATTGCAGGTGCACCTAACAATCCTCAATATGATTTAATTCTTGATCCTCAACAAGCAATGATTTCAGAAGCTTATCTTGCATATACAGCAGCAGACACAACCGTTTTAGTTGGTCGGTCACATGTAAATCTTGATGATCAACGTTTTATCGGTACCGTTGGTTGGAGACAAATGGAACGTGCTTATGATACAGCTACTGTTATCAATAAATCGGTAGAAGGTTTAACGCTTCTTGGTTCATGGGTATATGGTTATGCAGGTGTTGGCTCAGTAACTACTGCGGATACAGGTTCTGCTTTAGTTAATGTTAATTACAAAGTAAATGATGCTTTAGTGGTGACGGGTTTTGGATACCTTTTAGCAGATATTCATAATACATATGGTGTTCGTTTAACAGGTGAAATGGCATTGGATAGCGTGAAATTAAATTATGCTGCATCTTATGCAATGCAATCTGATCCATCATTAGAATATAATCCAGCAGCTACAACACCAAAAATTGATGCATCTTATTATGATGTGGCAATTGGTGCAAATGTAAGTGGTGTTATTTTAGGTGCGCAGTATGAGTCACTTGGAGCAGCTGCAAATGATACAGATGCAAAAGGGTTTACAACACCTTTAGCAACATTGTTTAAATTTAATGGTTTTGCAGATGTATTTTTAGGACGTACGTCTAGTTCTAATAATAATGGTCTTCAAGATGCGAGTTTAACACTGGGTTATAATGCAAATGAATTAGGAAAACTTGTTGGTATGTATCATAGCTTTTCAGCTGAAAAAGGTACCGATACAAACTTAGGTTCAGAGTTTGATGTTAAATATACAAACAAAATCTCTGCTGTTAATGGTTTGACAGGACTGTTACAAGGTGCATTTTATACAGCAGGCGATCAAGGTATTGGGGCTGATAAAGATGTAACTAAATTTTGGGCAATGTTAGACTATAAATTCTAGTCACTTTTTAACGACATAATACGTTTAGTATCATGTCGTCAGCTTTATGCTTGTTCTGACATTAGCAAGTAGTTTTAAGTTCTAAGGGAGTTATCACTTTTTAGTGGTATTATTCCACCTCCATTTTCTACTTAGGTAGACCATGGTTTTATTTTGTCACGCGCGGGTTTGTCTCCGCGCACTTCTTCTTTTTAACCCCATAAAACACTTAACCTAAGTCAAGTTACACAAATCAATTAATGGATATAATTTCTTTATACAAATAATAAGCTATTATTTCAAAGTTAAATTATTCGAATATTTAGTTAGAAAATTGAGAGATTATATGAAACAATTAATAGACAGTTACGGTAGAGAAGTAAACTATATCCGTGTTTCGGTGACGGAACGTTGTAATTTTAGATGTCAGTACTGTATGCCAGAAAAGCCTTTTTCATGGGTACCAAAAGAGAACTTGCTTAACTTTGAAGATATGTTTGAGTTTATGAAGGTTTGTATTGATGAGGGTATTAACAAAATCCGTATTACTGGTGGTGAACCACTACTTCGTGAAGACTTAGATAAGTTTATTAAGATGATCTACGATTATGAGCCTACTATTGATTTAGCGATGACAACTAATGCATATCTTTTAAAAGGAGCTGCTCAGAAGTTAAAAGATGCAGGATTAAAACGTATTAATGTTTCGATTGACTCCCTTAAACCAGAAGTAGCAGAAAAAATTGCTCAAAAAGATGTTTTACAACATGTTTTAGATGGTGTGGACGAGGCACTAAAAGTGGGTCTAAAAGTTAAGGTCAATGTTGTGCCCATGAAAGGCATGAATGATACAGAACTACTGGATATTTTAGAGTATTGTAAAGAGCGAAACATGGTAGTACGTTTTATAGAATATATGGAAAATGTACATGCAGCAGTTGATATTTCAGGTATGAAAAGTGATGAACTTTTATCTCGTATTGGTGCAAAATATGAGTATACTGATGAAGGTTTAGAAGCACAATCCCCATCACACTACTACCAACTTAAAGATGGTTATCGTTTTGGGATTATAGAACCTTACAAAGATGACTTTTGTGAAACTTGTAACCGCATCCGTATTACTGCAGAAGGTGACCTTATCCCATGTCTTTACTTCGATGAAGCAATGAGTATTCGTGAGGCAGTTCGTAAAGGTGATATCAAAACAGCAGCAGCCGTTTTAAAAGAAGTGGTTCGCACCAAACCCGAGAAAAACCGCTGGTCAGAAGATGATGCAGGCGAAGTTTCAACACGAGCTTTTTATGAAACTGGTGGTTGATTTTACGGTGTAAAATCAGGGTAATAGTAAATGGAAAATAGAGAATGGGGAAGAGCGGATGCATAAAAAACTTGAAGTTTGGCAAAAGTCAATGTTATTCGTTACGCAATTATATCAATTAACCAAACAGTTCCCTGACGATGAAAGGTATGGCTTAACCAATCAAATTCGTCGTGCAAGTGTTTCCATTCCTTCTAATATTGCAGAAGGCTCAGCCAGACATGGCAATAAAGAGTATATTCAATTTCTATATATCTCGTTAGCATCAGCTGCAGAAGTAGAAACGCAATTTTTAATAGCAAAAAATTTACATTATGTTAATGAAATTGATATCTTTTATAATGAATTACAATCCATCAAAAGAATGTTGCTAGGATTAATTAAATCCAAACAGAACAAAGAAAACTAACAATGACAAAGGTTCTTCCTATTTTCCATTTTCCATTTTCCATTTCCCTAAATCAAAAGAGAATCTTTTGATTTACCTAGTAGAACACTTTTTCTCAATTCAAGGAGAAGGGCGTTATGTAGGTGTACCGTCACTTTTTCTTCGTTTTGGTGGATGTAATATGCGCTGTGAGGGCTTTGGTTGTGAACAAAAAGCTCCGGATGGGGTTACAATCTCAGGCTGTGACACAGTGTATGCTGTTAATCGTGAGCACTTTGCTTCCGAGTGGATTGATGTCACTAAAGTGGAACAGCTTTTAGCAATCTTAGATCAGTATGAACTACCATCAAATGTAGATATTGTTTTGACGGGTGGTGAGCCCCTTATATATGCAGATGAACCTATTTTTGTGGCATTTTTAGAAGCGATGCATGAAAGAGGATTGCGTATTACTTTTGAAACGAATGGTTCTATGGCAGTGAATTTTGAAAAGTTTCCTATCTATAAAGAGTGTGTATTTGCCCTTTCCGTAAAACTTTCAAACTCAGGTGAGTCTTACAACAAACGTATTAAACCTGATGTGATTTTTGAAATCTCAACTCAGGCAAAAGAGGCATTTTTTAAGTTCTCCATTGATGCAGATTCTATTAGTTTGGGGCTTGATGAAGAGATCTTAGAGATATGTTCTCATGCTTCTAAGAATCAAGTTTATTGTATGCCCGTAGGTGCTTCTAAGGTAGAGGTAGAGAGAAATGCTTTGCCTTTGATAGAGTATTGTAAGAGTAAGGGTTTTACGTACAGTGACCGACTACATATACGCATCTGGGACGAAGTTCACGGCGTTTAAACGTATATTTTTAGCACATCTTGCGTCAAAGTTTACCTCTCAACGCACGAGTGTGCGCCTTCGGGTAAACGTTTGACACAACCTGTACTAAAACTACACGTTTAAATAAATTTGATAAACTTCTTTACTTTAAAGTTTATCTCTCAACGCACGAGTGTGCGCCTTCGGGTAAACGTTTGACACAACCTGCACTAAAACTACACGTTTAAATAAATTTGATAAACTTCTTTACTTTAAAGTTTATCTCTCAACGCACGAGTGTGCGCCTTCGGGTAAACGTTTGACACAACCTGTACTAAAACTACACGTTTAAATAAATTTGATAAACTTCTTTACTTTAAAGTTTATCTCTCAACGCACGAGTGTGCGCC
>Ga0256826_1000778_pt1 | contig 19720 bp, 15 predicted proteins | sample CV79metaG_FD_185975 | JGI IMG/M metagenome (GOLD analysis project Ga0256826, IMG submission 185975) | Hydrothermal vent microbial communities from East Pacific Rise, Pacific Ocean - CV79 | ecosystem: Environmental > Aquatic > Marine > Hydrothermal vents | place: Pacific Ocean: East Pacific Rise...
TCGGATTGAGTGTCCGCTGCCTTAAGGATTAAGACCCTTTGATATATTTATCACTTTGTTACTTTCCCCCTGCATCCCGCATCTTTTTGTGGGTGCAGGGAGGATGAAAAAAGTGGGTATAATATACTCAAATTTGTGTAGAGCAGGAACAAAATGGCTTGCCGTCAGTAAGGATGGAACGCAATGGGATCTGCATCTTGACTGGCCTCCTACACCTGGTTCTGTACCGGATATTATCCGCCGTAACAATAGGCTGTATATTTACTCAGCAGTAGACGGCAGTAAGCTGATCCGTTATCATCTGGACACAGATGTAGTAGAATCTCCTATGGTTGTGTCATTGTAAATATATCCAGTCCCTGATTTGCACAAAATGAGTGCTGAACACAAAACGTACGTTTAATTCATTAAAAAATGAGCAATTTTTCAAGGTAGCCTCAGTCGTATCCGGTTGGAAAATTGCAGTACAGTTTTATACGAGTTTTGGGGTTACATTCGATCTGGATCTTTTTCAAAAAAAAGCCCCGTGTAGTAAAAACTACACGGGGCAAATATATTATTTTTTAAAAAAATGTTACTATTTATCGACCAATACGCACCCACGATGCCTGCGGGCCTTTATCTCCCTGACTTTCACCGTACATCACTTCGTCACCTTCATTCAGTGAATCCATTGAAATATCTTTCAGGGCATTTTCATGAAAATAAATATCACGGGCGTCCTGACTGACAATAAAACCATAGGACTTATGCGGTGAGATTTTTTGAATCACACCATGACGAGCACCATCATCAGTTGCTACGTCAGTACTCTTTTTACTTTGACGTTTTTTTCGTACAATCTCCTTCAACTGCTGAGCAAGAACATCAAATGCCTCCACAAGGAGTGGTCTTACGTTCTCGCCTTTCCTGGTCACAACCACTGTATCATTGGGAACGGACGCAACAAGTTTCACCTCATACCCCCCTTCCTTATGACTGGCTGTTCCTTCGATGGAGATACGGAGACGGAGAACGAAACTGGCAAAATGACGAATGACTTTTTCTCTCTCTTCATCAATTTTTGTCTGCCAACCTTTTCGCAACTCAACATTCCGGGCTTCAACCTTTAGATCCATACGATTCCTCCATTTAGTGCCTTACTCCATAAAATCTGTCCTAAAAAAACCAGACGATATGAGAGAAGTACAAATTTTGCAGCCTAATAAGCAGCAATAAGGCACGTATGCTGGCCTTACCAGCTGTTTACCAGTGCAAACTATAACGATGTCCTGTACTTAAAAATTTATTACAGGTCATCACCACTAAACGTATCCGCAGATACGTGCCACCTGGCAGCTTGCGATTCCGACAACAAGACAAACACAATTTTTCGTCAGGCATCACTGCACCCGAACAGCAAAAGCACACCATAAGATTATTATATGCCTTCTGGAAAGATAAGCAAGATATCATTTTTCTTTTCGCCTGCTGCCCTTTGGGGTATAATCATCTCAGCAAATAGTCCAAAGGGATTTCCTCAGACAGACACCATAAACACTACAAAGATCGACATGTAAAATATGAGAAAAACAACAGGTGTCATCCTCCTTAATATGGGCGGACCGGAAAAACTTGAGGATGTACGGCCATTCCTCTACAATCTTTTTTCTGACCGGGGAATTATCCGTTTAGGGCCATCCTTTATGCAAAAACCGCTGGCATGGTGGATATCAAAACGTCGTGCCCCCAAAAGTACAAAGACCTACGAATTGATAGGTGGAGGATCACCTCTCACCCACATCAGTAGAGAACAGGGGCAAGCCCTTGGAAAGGAACTCAACAAAGAGGGAGACTACATTGTTACCTGCGCCATGCGATACTGGTACCCTGATACGGAAACGGCACTGCAAAAAATGACCGATGCCGGCGTCACAGAAATAATCGTTCTCACCCTTTATCCGCATTATTCCCGTGCCACCACAGGATCTTCTGTACAGGAACTAAAAGATGCTGTAGCAAGAGCAGACATAAATGTTGCCCTTACGTTTATCGAATCCTGGCCGGATCAAAAGAGTTACGTGCAAGCCCTGGCCACAAAGATTGAAGAAGCAGCCAGAAAATTCACAACTCCTTTTCAGGTAGTTTACTCCGCACACAGCCTACCCGTTTCTTTTATCGAAGAAGGTGATCCTTATGTGGATCACATTCATATAACCATTAACGAAGTGGAAAAGCTGACAAAGCTTCCCGGCCGCCTCTGTTTTCAGAGTAGATCAGGTCCCGTGGAATGGCTTTCCCCTTCGACTCCTGATATGCTGAAAACATTGGCTGAGGAAGGGTGCGAAAACATCCTGATGGTTCCAATCAGCTTTGTTTCGGATCATGTGGAAACTCTCTACGAGATCGATATGCTATACCACGATCAAGCCAAAGGACTTGGTATGCAGCTGATTGCCAGTAAATCACTCAATTGCGATCCTACATTTATCAAAGGTTTACAAGAACTTGTGTGTAGCAATCGTTAACAGTAGAACACTCACCACTCCGGGAACGCCGGATCCGGTTCTTTATCTGGCCAGAAGTGTCCTGAGCACTCCCCTCCAGTACAGCTTACGCCTTTCATACTGGAACAGTGAGCGGGATCAGTTTCGCACCTCTCTGCTCCTGCAACTAGGCAGTGAGCCGGAGGATTTTCTCCATTATCCCAATGACACATGTTTTAACCTCGATATAGACCTTGTTTTCCAGATCGAAAAACTCTGTGGAAAAGATATGGAGTCTGAGCTTGAGCAACTGCTCTGGCCCTTTGTCGACCCGTCCGTAAAACGAAAAATGGAACATTTTTTCTTCCGTCAAAAATCACCGGGACGCATTAAAGCAGACGTCAAGCTTCTTTCCTGTGATGGTCAACCGATTCATTTCTTTGATAAAAGAAGAATGCATTTCCTGCGTTTTGGTGCCACGGATCAGGGAAGAATATTCCATCTGCCACCCAGGCTTGAGGCAAAACTCCTCAATCGCTCCCGGGACGAACTGGAGCAATATTTTCTGGAAGAAGAAGCAAAGCTGCGGGAGTTTGAGCTAAAGTCTTATCTTTATACAGCACTCAATCTGCAATCTCACTTCAGTGAAACCTTCGCACGATCCATCCCTCAGGCATTGGCACCTGAAAAAATAGACCAGGCCTTCCTGGATGAACTCTGCAAACTCAACGAGGATACTGGCTTCTGGCAGGAACGTAAAAATTACATGCGCCTGCCTGACTACCTTATTCGTTATCTGATTCTATTCTTTGATTCCAGCTTCCCGCGCAGAAACAGGGACGTTAATCAATCACAGGATTTTATGGACGACCACAGGCAATTCAGGTGGCCGGAAAGAAAAGGAACAGTGAGTGACGACGACATCAGCAGTCTCTTTGGGGAAGATGCTGAACATCTGCGTAATGCGACAAAAAAAGAGATAATCAGACTGTATCGCCGGAAAGCAAAATCAATGCATCCGGATAAAGGTGGTGATCAGAAAAAATTTATTCAGCTTACAGTTGCATACGAAGAGTTATTACGCAACGACGATAAAAAATAACTTTTACTGTTTCACCTTTTCCATATCCAGATTTTGTCCTTTCTGAAACCTTCGCATACGCACATTCATCAATATTCCCAGTGCCAGCAGAGTTGTAAGGAGAGAAGATCCGCCATAACTCACCATCGGCAAAGGAATACCAACAACAGGCAAAAGACCAAGAATCATCAGCAGATTTATCACTGCCTGCCAGAAAATCAGCATCACTACGCCAAACGAGAGGAAGACCCCGAAACGATCACGAGCCGTCATGGCAACATACAATCCCCACAGCAACATGGTAAAGTAAGCCGCCAGAAAAACCACACTGCCAGTAAATCCCCACTCCTCTCCCCAGACTGAAAAAGCAAAATCCGTATGCCGTTCCGGAAGAAAATGTAAATGCCCCTGTGTTCCCTCCATATATCCCTGTCCTCCGACACCGCCACTGCCAACTGCAATTTTCGATTGAAGGATCTGATACCCTTGTCCCATTGGATCCTTACCCGGGTCAAGGAGTGTCTCAATACGCCGTTTCTGATAATCTCTAAGCAGATAAAACCATGCAAAAACGGTAAGGCCACTCCCGGCGATCCCTCCAAACAGATACGTCTGCCAGCTGACTTTGGCAAAAACTGTCATGGACACAAAAATAATCACCAACATCAGAGCAGTACCCAAATCAGGTTGTTTCAGAATCAACAGAAAAGGCAGCACAGTCAATGCCACCGGGAAAGACATTTCCTTTATTCCGTAGCCATCTTCTTCTTTCCTGCGGGAATAATAACTTGCAAGGGTAATTACCAGCATCAGCTTGGCAAGTTCTGAGGGCTGCAATTTAAACAGGCCAAGATTAATCCAGCGTTGTGCGCCGCCGGCACTGTTTCCAGCAACCAGTACAAACAAAAGAAACGCAATAATCAGAGCATAAAAAATATAGCTCCAGAAGTGGAGCTCTTTATAATCAAAACAGAGAATAAACAGCATCCCCATTCCCCCCATAAGAAAGAGATAACACTGTTTCAGGTAGGGCGACATGCCGAAGAGAGAAGGTGGGTAACAGGCACTATATAAATTCATCAACGCCATCCCACTCACCAGAAGAAGCAGAAGGAGCAATCCCCAGTCAAAATGATGAAAGTAGCGCCTGTCAACACGAAGCATTTTTCTTTTATTCCTCTTTGCTCTGTTCTTCTTCTGCTGCTGTTTTTTTCAGTCGATCCGCAAAAAATACTTTCAATATAGCTCTGGCAACGGGACTTGCACCGGAGCCACCATGAAGTCCATGTTCAACAAGGACAGTCACAGCAATTTCCGGATCATCAGCCGGAGCATAGCAGGTAAACCAGGCATGATCACGATACTTATACGGGATTTCCTCTTCTTTCAGGTTGCGATACTGTTTCAAGTGAACCACCTGGGCAGTTCCAGTTTTTCCCGCAATACGAATCCCATTAATTCTTATCTTGCTTGCTGTTCCACGTCTCCCCTGAACAACTTCTTCCATACCATCTTGAATAAATTTCAGAAAGATTTTTTCCCCCGCAAGATCCCCAGCAACAACGGGTTCAAATTGACTTAAGACTTTTCCATCAGACCCCGTAATTTTTTCAATCAACTGCGGCTTATAGCGAGTACCACCATTGGCAATGATTGCTGTCATCTGACAAATCTGTAAAGGTGTTACCAAGTTGAATCCCTGCCCGATGGCAACAGATAAGGTTTCCCCTTCCTGCCATTTTTTCTGATATTTCTTTTTTTTCCATTCTTTGGTAGGAATCAACCCTCTTTTTTCATGCTCCATCTCTATACCGGACCTAACACCAAACCCAAATTTGCCAGCCATGTTAGCCAGTTTATCCACCCCCACACGCAAACCAACCTGATAAAAATAGACATCGCAGGATTCGGATATTGCACGTTTTAAGTTAACTGCCCCATGCCCACCTCCTTTCCAGCAATGATACCTCCGATTGCCAAAGGAATAATGTCCCGGACAATACAAAACCGTTTCAGGAGTGATAACACCAGCAGCAAGCCCAGCCATGGCAGTTATCATCTTATAGGTTGAACCGGGAGGATACATAGCCTGCACAACTTTATTAATAAGAGGATGTTTGGGGTTTTCAAGGAGCGCATTCCAGTTTTTTTGGGAAATCCCCCCCACAAACTGACTCAAGGGCAACACAGGGTTGGAAGCAAGTACCAGCATGCGGCCAGTCTTCACTTCCATTGCCACTACAGCACCAGCCCTATCTCCCGCAGCCATAAATGTCTCAGCAACTCTTTGCATTTCAACATCAAGGGTCAGCTGAATATCATTTCCGGGAAGAGGCTCTATTTTTCTTAGCAGTTGCTGCTCAAAACCACGGGCATTTACTTCTGAAGAACTGCTGCCCTTTTCCCCTCGAAGATCTATCTCCCGCAGCTTCTCAATCCCCATTTTCCCGATCAGATCCCCACCGCTATATATTCTTGAATCACTTGCAGCCAGCTCTTTCTTGCTGATTTCTCCAAGATAGCCAATAGCATGCGCTGCCACATCCTGATAATGATAAACACGAGCAGGAATTGTTTCGATCCGAATCCCAGGAAATTTTTGATTATGGTTTTCCAGGTAGGCAAGGGTTTCCCAATCTATATCTTCCAGCAAACGAATGGGGATATGCCGCGGTTTACCTTCCGCTTCTCTTAATTTTCCCCAAAGAGTGGAGATATCAACATCAATGGCTACGGCCAGTTCTTTGATTAAGGCATCGACATTATAAGAATCTTCACGAACAAGAACAACATTGAACGAAGGGCGGTTAGTAACGAGCGTCCTTCCCTTTCTATCAGTGATATTGCCGCGGGGAGCCGCAACTTCACTCACTCGAACCCGGTTGCTATCAGCCCGTTTTCTGTACTCATTACCTTTATAAATCTGCAAAAACCAGAACCGTGTGATAATTAAAGCAAAAAAGCAAAGAATAATCATGCCAGCCAGGATGACTCTTTTTTTCAGACTATCCAATCCGGCATCATCATGGTCTCCTGCTCCCAGCTCTTCAAGGTTATTAAATCCAGACCACTTCATCTTCTACAAATTACCGGAATGTATTGCCTGAATGACGGCGTTTCATGGCTCTCGGAAACAATTGTTTCGCCAAAAGTTTTTCATACATCCAGTTATAAAAGACAAAACAGGGTATGGCAGCAACAAGAAGAATAAAGGTCTCCTGCACTATGCGCTCCCACGACCAGGGGGGCAAGACTCCGGGTTGGGTCAACAGGAAAAAGAGATAGAATATGCACTGGACGATAAAATAGCTCAACCCGACCAGAGGAATCTGAAAAGCTGTTTCTTTAACAGGACTGTTTTGGGAAAAAAATTTTACTACACAAAATACCAGAATTGCAGTAACCGGGTAAGTCCCAAGGTACATTCCCGATGCTACATCCATCATCCAACCCAGGATAAAAGCTGTTACAATCCCCAGAACCCAGCGAAATTTATAGGCAACAAAAACAAGAAGTACAAAAACAAGATCGGGTCTGCCCAGCCAGTTCGGAAAAAGAGGAAAAAAAGTTGTCTGAACTGCCAGTAAGAAAAAACCCAGCAAAACAAAAATGATGAATAATAGCACTTTATTCTCCAGCAGTCTCAGCTGAGTTTATCAATTCATCAATCAACAGATGCTCCTCAGATAAATTGATAAAAAGAAATTCAAGTCGGGAAAAATCCACAGCTGGCTCCACCAGAACATCAACAAACATCCCACGCCGCCTGGCGTTCACCTTTGAGACAGTTCCCAGAGGAATACCGGAAGGAAACACACCACCAATCCCTGCGGTCACTATAACATCTCCCACCTTTACCTCTGGCTTTCTCTGCACATACTGCAGTGTGTATCCCTGCTCTCCAGCACCTTTTAAAATGCCACGCACGCGACTGGATTGCACGAGAGCATCGATGGCACTGGACGGGGCATTGGCAAGAAGAACTTTTGAGTAATTATCAGCCACCTGTACAACCTGCCCCACAACCCCCCGGTATGTCCTGGCCACCATCCCGATCACGACGCCATCATTCTTGCCACGATCAACTATCAGAGTCTGAAACCAGAAGGAAGGGTCTTTTCCGACAACTCTTGCTGTAAGTAACAATAAAGAATTCTGCTTTTTAAATTCAAGGGCAGCTTCAAGAAAGCGATATTTAGAATAAGCAGCACGATATTTATCCACCTTTTCACGGGAAACGTCCAACTCAAGACGCAACTGATCATTCGTTTTTTGCAGGTTCCAGAGACGAATATATTCATCTGTGAATTTGCTGGTGCCAAGAGATATTTTTGTGAAAAAACCTTGAACTGGGCCAAGAGCCTCAAGAGTGAGCTGATGAAATACGCCAAAGCGGCCAGTTGAATAGGAACCGAGAAGCAGTATCCCTATAAAAAGCAACAAAAAAAGCAGCACGAAAAAATGAAAACTTCCCCTGCGGGAACGCTTTTTTCTGTTGTTTCTTTTTTTTATCACCAGTTTACGCCTAACCCCTTAGGGTTCACTCAACAATAACTTCGTAAGTATAAGGTGTAAGATACAACATCAGTTAATAGTAACTTCCTTAAGGATATCCAGATTATCAAGAGCCTGGCCAGAACCAAGAACTACAGAAGAAAGTGGGTCATCTGCCACAATAATCGGCATTCCGGTTTCCTCTTTAAGCCGTTTGTCGAGATTTTTTAACAGAGCACCACCACCTGTCAAAACAATTCCCTGGTCAACAATATCAGCAGATAATTCTGGTGGCGTAACTTCAAGGGCAACACGCACCGCATCAATAATAACATCTATCTGTTCCTGAATGGCGGATTGGATCTCATCAGCACTGATAGTCAGCGTTTTGGGGATACCGGAAACAAGATCGCGCCCTTTGATATCCATGGTTTCATAAGGCTCTTCCGGCATTACATTCCCAATGGAGGTTTTGATAAGCTCAGCGGTTCGTTCACCAATGGCCAGATTATGCTTACGCTTGATATATTGCAAAATGGCTTCATCCATCTTGTCTCCTGCCACTCGAACTGATTTAGCATAAACAATCCCGGCCAGTGAAATCACAGCAACTTCTGTGGTACCGCCACCAATATCAATTATCATATTAGCAGTTGGTTCGGTAATGGGAAGATTGGCTCCGATAGCAGCAGCCATAGGTTCTTCAATAAGATAGACTTCGCGCGCACCTGCAGATTCTGCGGATTCCCTAACTGCCCTCTTCTCCACCTGCGTAATACCGGAAGGAACAGAAATCATAATTCTGGGATGGACAAGGGTTCGTCTGTTATGTACTTTGTTAATGAAATAACGAAGCATGGCCTCAGTCACTTCAAAATCAGCAATAACACCATCCTTAATGGGGCGAATTGCAGTTATGGTTCCGGGAGTCTTACCCAGCATCAGTTTTGCAGCTTGTCCAACCGCAAGCACCTTGTACCCTCTTGCATCCTGTCTGACAGCAACTACTGAAGGTTCACGTAAAACGATTCCCTTTCCTTTGACATAGAGAACAGTATTTGCTGTTCCAAGATCAATCGCCAAGTCATTAGACAGCCAGCCAAAGAGAAAATTAAATGGTGAAAACATATTTATTCCTTAATGTCAAAAACTTGAAAACTGTTCTACTTTTATCAGACAGAGAAATCTGTAGGAAACAGCAAGTAATAAGATGGTGTAGTGTCACAAATTTTTGATTTTACCAAACCTCTGCATCATTATCAAGAAATATGGCACCGGAATTTTAAAAAGTTGACACACCCTGTAAAGACTGGTAAAGAAGCACTTCATTGATACACATAAGAAACAATCGGGGCTGTAGCTCAGCTGGGAGAGCGCATGACTGGCAGTCATGAGGTCCGGGGTTCGATCCCCCGTAGCTCCACCAAACACATTAAGCACTTAGAGACCTTCTCTAAGTGCTTTTTTTTGTGAAAAATACTCGAGGGGTAAACTTTGAGTACAATTCGTAATGCGCTGTAGCGAACTCTTCTGTGTCGTTATGGAGCTTTATGGAGCTAGGAATACACAGACAAAAAATCCGAGTTCTCAATTGGTCTGTTTTTTGTCAGTCGTTTTAGGTTAGAAAATTGTAATACATTTAAAGATCCATGATGTATCAGCAATAGAAAGCCGAGCGTCTTTTTTGTGGAGGATCTCTGTATGATTCCAGTTACCAATGTCAGCCACCAGGTGGGCCTAATCTTCCAGAAGTAGTCACTCACTCACTGGGTAACACTAGCCAATTTCAGCCCTGGTGTCAAACATGAACGTACAGAACGTCCTGTACGCCCTGAAGTCTTCCAAATGAAAAGCAATCTCTTCATAGCTGAACCCTTCAGTTTGTTTTATGATGGCAGCACGGACTATCTGTTCTCATACCGTTTGCACCGGCATTGTTCATTGACGGCACTAAATCTCGTGCCACCAGCTCATATATGTTAGCATTATCGCTAAGGATGGTACTGATTCTTTCCAGTTCCATCACCTTGGGATGGGCTTGGGTTGTTTCTGACAACAGAAGCTGTTTATTATAGTTTTTTCGCATTCGGAGCACCTCGCTTTCACTAATTGTTATATGATATCAATTTGTTGTTGATTTTTAACATAACATATTTAGTAAAAAAGCCACCCCTATTTTTGTTATTTTTCCACGTAGAATCAGCTAGTTATCGATTTCAAGACGGACATTATCTAAGTCCAAGAGAGTTTGAAAAAATGATGCCTCTAAAGAAAGCAGCTTAGAAATGTGTCCGTTTTTTCTGGATCACATCGTTCAGAGAGGTTATGCACTTATTATACGAATTCAGGCTTGATAATATTTCCTAATTTTACTATTTTTGCTAATGCTTTTTCATGCATGCTCTGCCGGTAGCCAGCTTCACACTTAAGTGACAAGTATTCGTTTTTTGGAATCACAATTTGTGGGGAGCAAACTACGGATGGATTGGCGGATGATTCTGTTTTTGATATGTTGCACTCATGTTTGTTATTGTAACAACCAACCCGAATATTTACCAAAATTCAAAGCCAAACTCGTAAGGCAGCGAAGATTTATCAAAATGGCGAAGAACATTCCGTAACACATGAAGAGTGGGCACATGAAACTTGATTTCCCAGGCAGGTTTTGGAGTAGGTATTTTTGAAAGTAGCGTTACCTCCTCAATGCGCATCTCCTCAGGAGCCACACCCAGCAACATCATAATCCGGTGACGAGTGGCAGCCATAATTATCAATGACTGCAATTTATCTACTCTGGTTTCCCGCCGATTCCAGCGCAAATCAACAACGTCTTCCCGCTGCAATTTTGTTTTTTGCAACTGTGGACAATCCCGATGGTGAATGGACAACCCTCTCTCGCTTAACAGTGCAAACAGCCCTTTATCTGTGGGGTTAGGTTTGCAGCAGGCAGAAATTTTAATTGTCACCGGATCAAGAGTTGTCAACTCAATTCTATTGAGCTGGCCGGTAGGTTCCACCAGAGGAGACTGATCTTGATATAACTCCTTTTTTATCTTTCGAATTAATCCGGATAGCCGTACACGCCCATCCCCCACATAGATATAAAGCTCTGCCAAATCCTGCAGAGAAAAATAATCCAACACTTTTGACAACTCATCCTTTTCAAGAATTTCAAACGGCAGCCCATAACGAAGCATCTCCTGCGTAATAAGTGAAAGACCTATTTTCTGTGATAGCTGTTGCCTTCGAATACGAAAGGTTCTCGCCAACTCAGCTCTGGCTCTTGGAGTACGGCAAAGCTTTAGAATAGCAGGTTGAAACTGCAATGGATGCTTAGACCGAAGGATTCGAATTACATCACCATCCCGTAGTTTCTGGCTGCTTCCAAACTTTCTGCTGCCAACCATAGCTCCCGTGCAACTATGGCCAATATCGGTATGTACTTTAAAGGCAAAGTCCAAAACTGTTGAATTTGCAGGCAGACAAAACAGATCACCACCAGGAGTGTATGTATATATTTCCTTATTCCTGCTGGCAGCAATTACCTCACGGTAGGAGCCAGCTTCTTCCGAGCCAATCACATCAAAAAGCTCCTGAATTTCTCTTATAAAGCTACGTTGTACACTGTTTCTGGAGGTCCAGCCTTTAAAAAGCCCACGCTGTGCCCGCCTGGCCATATCGTTGGTTCTGATTTTAAACAGATATTTTTTTCCATCAATATTAGCCCTTGCATGCAAGCCTTGATATCCAGTAGGTTTGGGGTTGGCTATAAAATCCCGGATAGTACGTGGAATAGGGGCAAAGGTCTGATTCAAAATACCTAACATGGCATAGCAGGGTTGAATATCGTCGTTCAGGATAAGAATTTCCAGAGGATTATCTATCTGCTTTCTTAAAATCCGATTGGAAGCATCGTAATAAGCCCAAAGACCTTTCGTACGAATTGATATCCTGGCATTCAACCACACCTCTTTTGTGCGTTCTTTTAACTTCTTTACTATCTCAGCAGCTTCAGGCGACTGCTTTAATTTTTTAATTTGAGCAAGAAGCTTGGCTCCCTGTTTAGGAAATTTATAACTCAAAGCCAGAGTATACATTTCCCGCTTCAAAGAGAACAGCCCAAGTACTTGTGCCAGGGGAGCATAGATATCAAGTGTTTCGTCAGAAATTTTCTGACGTTTATGACTGGGCATTGCACCAAGGGTACGCAGATTATGTAACCTGTCGGCAAGTTTTACCAGCATTACCTCAGGGCGTAATGCTGCTCCCGAAAATATTTTTCGGTGCACTTTTTTAGACAGGGTTTGTTTATCTCCTGAATGCTGTGTCACTTTGGTACATCCCTCTACAATTGCAGCAACATGAGAACCGAATTTTTCCCCGACCAGTTCAATGCTGACCTCTTCAACGTCTTCAACAGTATCATGGAGTAGAGCCGCAGAAAGAGTCTCCGGATCGAGAACATCCATTTCAATTGCTAGAATCTTGGCAACAGAACAGGGATGCATGATGTAGGCTTCTCCTGATCTTCGCCACTGATCATCATGTGCCTCGGTTGCAAAATCAAGAGCATCCCAGAATATGTGTACTTTAGGAGCACCTTCCAGCAATGGACGCATTTCGGAACGATATAATTCTAAGTCAAATGGAATATGCATATTTTTTTATATGACTGTAAGTTCTATATTTTATTTTGATAACTTCACAAAACAACATCCCAATTCCGCAGATCAAATTGCTTTTTGGCTAATCGTGACTATTTTGCTATCCATACAATCTCCCCTGGGACATTCAGAAATGTACACCATTAATCTAATTTACCAGAATAACCGCTTCTTGAAAGAAGAAAAATAATAATGAGAAAAAAAAGACAATTTCCACGTAAAAGAAAAGGGAAACGTTCCCATCATGGACAGAACAAAAGCCGTTCCCAAGAGTATTCGCAGGATGACAGCCTTAAATTTGAGATTCTAAGTCTCCTGTATACAAGCGGAAAACCAGTGCATGCAAAACTAATGCTGAAACAACTGGCTCTGCCACTCGGTGCCAGAAAAATACTCCACAACCTTCTTACGGAACTTACCCAGAAAAAAATTCTTAAACAACTGGACAACGATCTCTATGGTCCCGGCGCAAAGCATCATCTAGCCCAGGGAATTGTGGATCAGAACGCCAAAGGATTTGGATTTGTAACAAATATCAGTTCAAAATTTCAAGGAACTGCATACGAAAAAGATGCCTTTCTTGCCCCATCCAATATGAATAACGCCCGCCATGGCGATACAGTGCTGATCAGGGTGTTCAAAGTAAAGAAGGATGGTCGGCCGGAAGCAGAGGTGCTTTCAATTTTACAACGCGGCACCAACCAATTGGCTGGATTTGTGACGTTTATGTCCGGACAAACCATTGTCTATCCGGAAGACTCCCGCTATCCGTTCACCGTGCGTATTCCCGGCAAACGCAGCAAAGGCCTGAAAGAAGGTGACGCTGTAATCGTAAAGATAGATGGTGAGACAGATGATTTCAGACACCAGGACGGGACACTTCTCGAAATTCTGGGTGATCCGGATTCGGTGGACGTACAGATGCGACTGGTAATTGAAAAGCACTCACTACCCCACACATTCAGCGATGAAACACAGGAACTGGTAAAAAACATTTCAGGCACAATCAGTCCGAATAAGAGTCGCCTTGATCTTCGCCATATCCAGCACATCACCATAGACGGTGAAACTGCCAAGGATTTTGACGATGCCATTGCTGTACAAAAAACACGAAAAGGGTACCGGCTGTATGTTTCCATTGCCGACGTCAGCCATTACGTGCAACCCGGCAGCGCACTGGATAAAGAAGCCTACCAACGCGGAACGTCCATTTATTTTCCCGGTCGTGTAATTCCCATGCTACCCGAAAGACTTTCTAACGACCTGTGCAGTCTTGTACCCGATCAGGACAGGTATGCCTTCACGGCAATTCTTGATTTTAACCGGGCAGGACATTTGCTTGACAAAGAGTTTACAAAATCAATTATCTGCAGCAAAAAACGTTTTACCTATACGACCGTCAAGGAAATCCTGATAGACAAGGATACAAATGTCCGGCGAGAAAACCAAACATTTTTAACCCCATTAAAGTGGGCCTCTGAGCTGGCAAAAGAGCTTATGCACTTACGAGAGCAGCGCGGATCCATTGGTTTTACGATTCCTGAACCATTTATGGAACTGAATGAACAGGGAAAAATCAAATCCATCAGCCGGACGGAACGAAACTTTGCCCACAAACTCATAGAAGAATTTATGCTGGCCGCAAACGAAGCGGTGGCAGAGACCTTCACTGAAAACAAACTGGACGGCCTCTATCGCATCCATGAACGCCCTGCACCCGAAAAAATCCTGGAATTCGTCGAATTTAGCAGATCCCTTGGCCTTGATCTGCCGCCCCTGCGACAGGATCCCGACTGGTTCGGCCAAGTCATTAACCTGGTAAAAGGATCGCCTAAAGAGTATGTCATCAACAACTTATTGCTGCGCGCCATGCAGCAGGCCAGGTATGATGGAAAGAATGTGGGTCATTTTGGTCTTGCCGCTACCGACTACACCCATTTCACCTCACCCATTCGTCGTTACCCGGATCTTACGGTGCATAGAACCTTGCAAACGTATCTTTTACGCAATACCAAGATACGTACCAGAAAAAAAGAACCCATCTCAATTAAAGAGATGGGAACATTCCTCTCAGCCCGTGAACGAATTGCTGTAACTGCAGAACGAGAAATGAATGACCGCTTGAAGATACGCTTTATGCACTCCAGAATCGGTGAAACGTTCAAGGCTGTGATTTCGGGTGTACACGGATCCGCTATTTTCGTTGAATTAATTGATCTTTTTGTAAGTGGGGGAATTTCGATAAGGACATTGAAAGATGATCACTATATATTCGACGAAAAACACCACCGGCTCACAGGAAAACATAGTGGTAGATCTTTTCAGATTGGCGATTTACTGACAGTGGGTCTGCTTGATGTTGATTTGAGGCGAAATCTCATTTATTTTAGTCCAGTTACCAACGAAGAAGAATCGACATAAGACTTTGCTTGAACAATCACGCTTGACTTGCAGCCTGATTTCGCCTAAGAACTGACTTAATTATTATCAATCAGATACCATCCCAGGAGGTTCAAAATATGGAAGAAGCAAGCTGGATAAGCACAGTAGTCGGTAATCCCTTTGCCAAAGGACTGGCTCTTGGCATCCTTTTCTGTGTCATTATCTACATTCGTGGATTTTTACGCCGCCGCGAATTGAGTCTGGAAGTGTCAAGGTTGCGGAATCATCTGCACACCAAGCTCGAAATAGACTCCACCGAAAATGAGCGTCGAAAAAATGAGATCGACACCCTGAAACAGGAACGGGATAACCTGCGAATCACGGTTCAGTCACTGAATCAAAAACCGGGACGAAAAGAAATCCGCCAGTATTATATTTACCAGACTGCACTGGATATGATGTTTGAAAAAGCACCGGGTTTTGCTCCAGCCTGGCAGATCACCTTAAAAGAAGCTGAACGCGTTTTTGATGATTCTGAAAAAGGTGTGGTCCCTCTGCTCAAACGTCTTATGCCCACAAACCCCAGTAAGCAGGCGGAGCAATACGAAAAATTAAGCCGTATATCCCTTGAAGAGAGTCTGGCTAAATAGAAGCATCAATCACTAGGATTATCGCTTACAAACGGCCATAAAACAGAAAAACTTGTTTTATGGCCGTTCTTCTTTTTCATAATTATTCTTGATAAAACCATGAAGACTCATTTAGCAAATTATCACCTTCCACCCAATACGCCAGCAAAACAGCACCTTTTAGGTAATATTGCTATTGTCCTGTTTTATCCCAAATACCACGAGAATATCGGCTCAGTTGCCCGAGGCACTGTCACCTTTTACTCAGGTGATAAGAACAACAGCCAGACGCAGTCGCCTGCATATACCTACCAAACTGCCACAAAAAAAGTGCAAAACATTTGTGGTTTTTTAAATAAATCTGTGGGTAAAACGGGGCAAATATCATGGATGAAATTGAATTTAAGATCAAGCCCTACGGGGTTCGGAGCGATAAATTGCGGGAAATAGCCTTGTATCACACACCTGGCACTTTACCTGTCTCTGAAATTACCCACATATTTGTTTGAAGAAGCCTAAATTTTTAGCCCCAGAAAATATACTTAAAAGCCGTGAAAAGTAATGCTGCTGTGAGGATAGCTTTGATAATTTGAGCAGGGAAGAATCGTTGCGCCCGAGCACCTAGGTACATGCCGACGGCTCCTCCAATGCCAAATAGCAGCCCTAAGCGGTAATCCGGTGCAATATTCATAGTGCCTGCCATAGTTGTTGTGGCAAGAAATTGAAAAAAGAGAACTCCCACTGCTGATGTCAAAAAGGTGCCCATCAGGCTTGCCCCTGCTACAGTATGGACTGGAAGGCGATAAACGCTAACGAAGAATGGGGCTATGATAGCCCCACCACCAATACCATACACTCCTCCAATCAGGCCAACAGTCAGGCTGAGGCAGATAACCGAAATTGTATTGATCTTATATTGTATGTCGTTAAAAGTGAATTGAAGTTGTCTTACTGAAAGTTTGCTACTGCTAATACGGAATTCTGCGACGGCTCTTTCCTGAGGGATCGCATTTCTGCCGCTGGAATGTTGGTTTTTGAGAATGTCCATGCAGAGTTTTACGCCGATATAAAAAAGCACAAAACCTACGAAAAATTTAAAAGCTCGGGGGGAAGGAAGATAATTGATTCTGATTATAACTCCTGCCAGAACACCAGGTAGTGTTCCTATTGTTACAAGCCAGGTCAGCGGCCATAACATTCTGCCCTCTTTAATAAAACGGTAAATACCGGAAGGGATCGCAACTATATTATACAGGTGGTTGGTGCTGCTTACGGCTGGTGAATCAAAACCAAGAACTGAAACCTGGAAGGGGAGCAGGAGAAAGGCTCCTGACACCCCTGCCATTGAGGTGAAAAAAGAAATCGTACAGGCAATAAGTGGTGGAATAAAGGGAGATAATTCAATATCTGCCGCCGGAAAGTACATATCTTATTCTCTTTGTTAGCCAGTCTCTGTTCGTGAATACAGATCTATTTGATATAACAACAAAAAAACGCCATCAACAGCTTCCTCTAGCAGAGGCAACTGCTGGCCACCCCAAGGCGAAAGAGTTGTCCAAGATCAGTGAAATATCCGATCATAACAATAGCATATACGAATTGGCTTTACAAGATCTTGGTATAGCAAATAACGATATCGGGGCAAAAGGTATGACTTGCTGAGCAGGTTATTCGGGCTACGATAATAAAGCAGGCAGAAGGATACAGTTATCAGGAACTGGCGTTTCACTTGGCTGAATTCCATGCTGATATTGAATCGGGCATATCGTGGTTGAAGCGCATCCTTGGGTCTGGCGGTTGCGTCCCGAAATAATTTGAGTCATTCAAAATAAATGTATGGCTTCAATCGTTTCCGCAAATTTGTTGACAAAAGCGAGAAAGCAATCGGCTTAAAATAATATCAGCATTGAAAATGCAGACACCTCAAGGCAGAGATGCGCCCAGTGGGCGCAGAATTTTACAGGAAACAATTGCAACCGTAACAATTTACAACTTTATTGATGTCATGCAGTTACTTAAAACTCACCTGATGGTTAGGCGAATGCTATGATTCCCTCAAAAAGTCCATTTACGGACAGACACTAGTTAACCCATTTTTCCAGGGTGGCAATTACTTTTTTTGCCTGATCTATACTTGAGATATTGAATTTGGATTTTGGCAGGTATTCTCCATTACGTTTCTGATAACGACGGATGGTAAACATTTCTTTACCAAATTCGTTTTTAGCTTTACTCCAGTTCTGGTAACGAAAGACAATAGTTGCCCACGCGCCTTTGGTGAGGATTTCTTTATCAAGTTCTTTGACAAGGAGTTGTTCGTCTTCTTCGTAGCTGATACTTATATCGTTTACATCGCTGGCCATTGTGTGCTCCATTTGAAAGATAATTGAGAATGACTGGATCGAAAAAGTCTGCCCCGGAAGGCTGGTCGGATACAGAATATAAACTTTTCACGATCTAGTGAATAGTCGTACAAGTTGGGCTATGCAAACATATCTAACAAAAAAAATAAAGGGGAGAAAACAATTCACTCATTTTCTCTCACGGGGTGCTGAATTGCTTCAGGTGTATCGTTACAGGGACAAACTGAAACACAACTTTCCAGATGTAACATTTGTAATTATTTTACTGCCTTCCGGGAATCTCCCTTCGAGGATTTCCATAGCCAGTGGGTTTTCGAGGTGGCGTTGAATCGCACGTTTTAAAGGTCTGGCACCAAAGCGAGGATTGTAGCCATTGTCAACAAGGAACACCTTCGCCTTGTCGCTGATATTGAGAATGATCTTCTTTTCTTCCAGTCTTCTTTTTAAACGTTCCAGTTGGATGTCGATGATATTGGACATATCTTTCCTGGTGAGGCTGTGAAAAATAATAGTCTCATCAATTCTGTTTAAAAATTCCGGTTTGAATTGTTGGTGGAGAATGTCATCCACCTGGTTACGAATGGTTTCTACGCTTTCGTTGTTCTCAGACATCTTCATGATCAGGTCGCCGCCAAGGTTGGATGTCATAATCATAATGATATTTCTAAAATCCACTGTTCTTCCTTTTCCATCGGTCATTCTACCGTCATCCAGTACTTGCAGGAGGACGTTGAAGACATCAGGATGCGCTTTTTCGATTTCATCAAGGAGTATTACAGCGTACGGACGCCTGCGAACAGCCTCTGTCAGATATCCACCTTCATCGTAGCCTACGTATCCGGGAGGTGCTCCGATAAGTCTTGCTACAGAATGTTTTTCCATAAATTCAGACATATCGATCCGGATCATTGCCTGCTCTGAATCAAAAAGAAAATCGGCAAGACTTCTGGCAAGTTCTGTTTTGCCAACCCCTGTGGGGCCAAGAAAGATAAAAGAGCCAAGAGGGCGATCCGGATCCTGTAAGCCTGCCCGGGCACGTCTTATGGCATTGGCTACAGACTGGATGGCCTCTTTTTGCCCGATAACCCGTTTTGCAAGCTCATCTTCGGCTTGTACGAGTTTGTCTTTTTCTCCCTCAAGGAGTCTGTCCACAGGAATTCCCGTCCATTTTGCAACGACACCGGCAATATCTTCACTGCTAACCTCTTCTTTTAATATTTGCTGTTTTTCCTGGATACTATGGAGCTTGACATTGGCAGCATCCATCTGTTTTTGCAATTCAACGAGTTTACCGTAACGAATTTCTGCAACTTGCCTCAGGTCTCCAGCTCGTTCCGCCTTTTGAGCAGCGCTTCCCAGTTCGTCCATTTCTTCTGTAATTTTACGAATGGCTTGAATTGCATCTCGTTCTATTGTCCATTGCCCTTTTAAGGAGGTCAGTTCGTCATTAAGATCACCAAGTTTTTCATTAATTTCGTTTAATCGTTCTTGGGAATCCTTGTCCTTTTCCTTTTTGAGAGCTTCTTTTTCAATTTCAAGTTTGATTTTTTTCCGCTCAAGGGTGTCAATTTCAGTGGGCATTGAATCGATTTCGATACGCAGTTTTGAGGCTGCTTCATCGATTAAGTCAATTGCTTTGTCT
>Ga0256826_1000779_pt1 | contig 19711 bp, 19 predicted proteins | sample CV79metaG_FD_185975 | JGI IMG/M metagenome (GOLD analysis project Ga0256826, IMG submission 185975) | Hydrothermal vent microbial communities from East Pacific Rise, Pacific Ocean - CV79 | ecosystem: Environmental > Aquatic > Marine > Hydrothermal vents | place: Pacific Ocean: East Pacific Rise...
CTCCTCTTTATTATATAAATTCACTCTAAAAGAATCTCAATATAAATTCTCTGACTCTTTCTAACTTCTCTTGTGTAAAGATAAGATACAACGCACCTTCAATAAGACATATTACAAGAAGTGACCCATAGGCATGATCTAGATAGAGATAAATCAATAAAGATAGATTTCCACCTAGTATAAGATATGTTACAGTTGAATCTTTTAGTTTAATATCCATTACTTTTTTTTCTAGAATAGGATAAATATAATAGCTATATACTCCAACCAAGAAGAACGATAAAACTGCTCCCATTAAAAGCATAGAAGAACTTATGTTTGCACCCTCTGCTAATCTACCAGAGTGGTGCATGTACTCATTATAATCAAATAGCATTCTCTCAAATGTCACCATATTTTCTCTCCTTTACTCTTTTTTTAGAGTAACCCTTTTTATACTTTTCTTTGAGTTTTAACTCTAAATTTCTGCAGGCCTCTGTATAACTACAAAAGTACTCTTCTATAGTTCTAGTTGGTTTTTTACTCTCACAACTTCCATAAACTCTTTGAAATATATACTCTCCAAAGAGGTTTAACATAAGTGATACTCTGTAGTACCTCTCTTTATGGTTAACTTCACGATAGAGGGTAATTCTATTCAATGCAGCCATAACTTTGATCCAGTGATATAATTAACATCTAAACACCTCACACTTGTCAGCACGAATCGTGAGTGACTCTCTCTTTGAACTAGCACTTGCTAAAAGTAGATAGAACATTGCTATAAAAAGGAGTGTAGCTTTTACTACTTCAAAATCTATATATTCAAACATATTTACTCCTCCTCAGCTTCACAGAACTCTAGTTTAAAAAAGAGGTCATTCTTAGTAAAGCCATCTTTATGTCTACTCCAGCCCTCCTCTTTAGAGACAATGTAGGTAGAGCCTAGAGTATGACATCGTAATGTTTTATTCTCTTTAAAGCTCTTTATATTCTTAAGTACCTTCTCTTTATTTGAGAGACCATCTTCAATCATCATTCCTACAGATATAACAAGTAAGAATATCATCATATATGGTGGTTTGACTTCTTTATTATCATGATAAGCTTTCCCCGATGTCAATATCATGACTAAGAGACTCCCTATGATAGATAATGTCCCAACTAGTAAAATTCCTGGATTCATATATTCAAACATCTCAACTCCTCTAAAGTGTTTATACTATGTACTCTATCTCTTAATAAGTATAATTTCTAAATAGTTCACAAATTGACATATTTATATTTTTTACTCAGTAGCTTAAAGGTGAATCCTGTGTTCATAGACACATAAATACTTCTCTCTTCAAGTTAACTAATTATGTAACTCGGATAGCTTTTTTTAGTATACTAGAAAAACCGGAAAGTGTAAAATAGTAATCAATGTGTTCTAAATAGAAGGCTTAACTTATGCCAATATTAAACTCATTATGTGCTGCATACTTTTTCATTTCAGGTTTTCCATCTTCTCCAGTTTTCTCTGTTACTATTCAAAACCCTTACTTTACTACTTCTGTTGCCTCAATAGGTAGCGGCTGCAACAAGTGTAGACCCTACAACAGCAGTTCCAAACTCCCCAATAGTATCAATAGAACTATCAATGGCATTTTCTGCTATGTTTAGCATAGGATGCTTTTTGTCATCTATCCAATTTTTATGTCCCGATTCCTAAATTAGAATAAATTAACTTTCAAACATATGATTTAAATAAATATACAAACTCAATAGTCAAAAACAGTATTAACTTTTTAATAAGTTATTTATAAGTATAATACTATATAAAAAGGAGTTTATAATGATAGTTTTATTCGGGCATCAAAAAGGTGGAGTAGGTAAAAGTACAGTTGCTATAAACATTGCTTACCAGCTTCACAAAAAATATAAAGACTTAACCTTACTAGACTTAGACTCTCAAAACTCTGCAATACTTTTCAACCAACTACGGATCAGTGAAAACCTACCAACTATTAAATGTGTAAAAGAGAGTGATATTGATTTTAGTAATTTTCTTAATGAGTATGCTAAAAATAAAGAAAATTTACTCATCATAGATAGTGGGGGATACGACAGTGATGTTAATAGAGCAGCACTTATAAAAGCAGATATTATCATTACTCCTGTAGGTATATCTCAAATAGAAATCTTTGGCTTACAAAAATTTAGAAAAATATTAAAAGAAGCAAGTAGTGCTCTTGGTGTCAAAGTAAAAACAAATGTGCTTTTAAACAATGTAGATAGTAGATCTAAAAATAAGCTCAAAGATTTACGAAGCTACATAAAAGAAAATCATAATTATTTTAACCTTCTTGATAGCACTGTTCATACAAGAGCAGACTTTAAAAATAGTTATGGTGATGGTTTAACTGTAAAAGAGCTAAACAAAAAAGGTAGTGCTGCCCAAGAGATTAAAGACCTAAGTAAAGAGATATTAAAACTAATAAATAACTAGATTGTAATAAGTAAAATACTAGTATTAAATAAGGACTATAAAAATGGCAAAGATTAGAGACTTAGATGAACTTGATACAGCAGAAGAGACAAATAAATTTATAGCTGCTGCTGATATGAGTAAAGGAAAAAAGAATAAAGGCGGTAGACCTAAGAAAGATGCTAGTGAAAAAGCTAGTGAACAAATCTTTATAAATGTCACACAAGCAGAGAAAGCTAAGATAGAAGCTCATGCTAAAGAGCTTGGAATTAGTGTTAGTGCTTTGTGTAAGATTAGTTTAGCTAAGTTTATTTAACTCTGCTAACTAGCTTTCAAGCCTTTAGCAATCAACTCATAAACAATATCCGCAAATCCAGCTCGTATTCTATCTTTACCAAGTACCTGAGTAGCCAAATCTTGATGTACTTCTAAGCTATCAATTACCGCACTATTGATAGCTTCTGCGAATCCACCCATCATTGCTTGCTCTTTGGTATTATTAGTTACTTGTTCGACTACTTTATCATTCTCTAGCACCTTATCTTTAATGGTATTAGCATAATTAATCATATCTTCATCTGTAAGATTTCCCTCAAATAGTGCATTCATATGACCGAGTACTGCTGAAAGTAGCTCTTTTTCTGGATCTTTTGCTACTGCTGAACCAACACCACCAATGGAACCTAACTCAACTTCATCGCCTACTAAACCAATATTTTGATTTTTCTGTTTATGTAGCTTGTAGTGTGAGAGTTGTACTTGGGATATATCTATAGGGTCTTTAGGATCGTAAGTCTTTAGATTTGGGATGAGTGCTTTTACAAATGCACTTAGCTTAAGTAAATCTTCATCTGCATAATCTACTATCTGCGATAAGAACTCATACATTCGTAAAAATGAAATAAGGTCTTTTTTAAAGATATCGAGTGCATTTTTATCTTCATTAGCAACTTTTAAATCTAACTCATAATTATGGATCCCTGCATCATCGTTATTCTTCTTAGCTTCTGCTAGATTAGCTTTAACACTATTGATATTCTCCAGTGCTAATTTGTATCTATTTTTATATCTATCTACAGCAGGCTTAACAGCACTACTCATTGCAGCTTGTGTACCTTTAGGATTAAAGAAAGCCATAGCATAGTTCTCTACATCCATAGTTGTAAAGATATCGCTCTCATCTAGTTTATGTTGCATATCATAGACAATATTAGGATCTGTTACATCTTCTATCTCTGTAGTGTTGTAGTATGGTTCAAATGCCTCTTTTATATCTTCTGCTTTATTATAGAAGTCGAGGATAAAAGTCTGGTCTTTACCCGCATAAGTTCTATTTAGTCTTGAAAGAGTCTGTACACAATCAACACCACCCAGTTTTTTATCTACATACATAGCACAAAGTTTAGGTTGGTCAAACCCTGTCTGAAATTTATTAGCAACGAGCATTACCTGGTAATCATTACTGTCAAATGCTTTTCGCATCTCTCTACCTTTGAGATTAGGATTCATAGTAGTCTCAGTGTACTCTTTTTTAGTTCCCTCTATATCATCTTCTATCTTACCTGAGAAAGCAACCATAGCCTGCATCTTTTCAATCCCATGCTCTTGTATATACTTATCAAATGCTAGTTTATATCGTACTGCTGCATTTCTACTAGAAGTTACTACCATCGCTTTAGCTTGTCCATCTAGTAGTGGAGCTACAGTAGTTTTAAAGTGCTCACATATAATCTCTATCTTTTGAGCGATATTATGAGGGTGTATATTGAGCCATTTTGCTATTATTACTTTTGCTCTCTTACTTTCTACTTCTTCATCGTGACTCATATTCGCATGCTCAAGTTTATAAAAAAGTTTATAAGTAGTGTAGCCTTGAAGGACATCTAAAATAAATCCCTCTTGGATTGCTTGTTTCATCGTGTAGAGATGAAAAGCTTGAGGTTTATTTGTCTCTGATGGTGCTTCGTCTGGTTTAGGAAGTACCCCAAACATCTCTAGTGTTTTTGTTTTTGGTGTTGCTGTAAAAGCATAAAAACTTAGGTTAGTACTTGCACTTCGTGACTCTATAGAAGCTGTAATAACATCTTCTGCACTCAGTTCTACACCTTCTTCTATTTGCTCTGCTGTAAGAACTTCTCTTAGTTGTTTAGCCGTTGAACCAGTTTGAGATGAGTGAGCTTCATCAGCGATAATGGCATAACTATTATTTTTGAGGGATGTTCTCTTCTGAATTGCTTCTAGTACAAATGGAAACGTTTGTATTGTTGTGATTATAATTTTTGCACCGCGTTCAAGTGCATCGGCGAGTTGTGCTGATTTGGATTCATTAGAACCATCACGACTTATTCCGACTACCACACCATCTTTATGCTCAAAGCTTGATATTGTCTCTTGAAGTTGGTTGTCCAGTACTGTTCTATCTGTAATAACGATGACTGAATTAAACACAGATTTTTCACTGTCGTTATGTAAAGATGATAGCTGATGAGATAGCCATGCGATAGAGTTTGACTTACCTGAGCCAGCTGAGTGCTGTATTAAATAGTGATTACCAGCACCTTTAGCTTTTGTATCGGCTAATAATTTTCGTACAACATCTAGTTGATGATACCTAGGAAATATCAGGGTCTCACTTTTACTCTTCTTACCCTCATGATCCTCTTTTGTTTTTACTTCTAAATGAATGTAACGAGCAATAATGTTAAGTATAGAATCTCTTTGAAGTACCTCTTCCCATAAGTAGCTTGTAGCATATCCATTAGGGTTAGGTGGATTACCTGCACTACCATCTATCTGACCTTTATTAAACGGTAAAAAGAAAGTTTTTGGACCTGCAAGCTTTGTAGTCATATAGACTTCATCATTACTTACTGCAAAGTGAACTAAGGCTCTTCGTTTGAATTCTAGGAGTGCTTCACCTTTAGCTGGTCTTTCATACTTGTACTGGTTAACTGCATCTTGAACATTTTGAGTGAAGTCTGTTTTTAGCTCACATGTAACGATTGGAATACCATTGAGAAAGAGTACTAAATCTATTCTCTCCTTTCCACTTTTTGTAGTTACTTCTTGAACTACTCGTAAGATATTGGCATCGTACTTAGCTTGTGTATCAGGGTTATGTAGTTCTGGTTTGAATTGGCAGAGTTTGAACTTTGAACCGATGTATTTAAGGTCATTTCTCAAGTAATGAAGTGAACCATGCTTGTCCATCTCTTTTGCTACATGTTTACAGAGTACTTCATCAGTTTTAGTTCTCTCTCTTTGTTGCATCTTTTCGTAGGCTTGAGTTTGAGTAGACTTGATATAATTTATAAGGTCACTAGGGTAGAGTGCTAATTCTCTGTCGTAGTGTGCTGCATCACCCTCTACATAATTATGTGAAGTGAGGTGTTGTACTATCTCTATTTGAAACTGTCTCTCTTTATGTTTACTCATTTATTGCCCCTCTAAAAATTAGCTATCGAATAAGAAACTCCCATAAAATAGGTTTTTTCTTTATTGTAGACTCTTTATATATAATTGTTATCGAATAAGATTCCGTTCTCTAAGTAGCTCTTTTCTTAACTCTTCCTCGCTCGGCAAGAATGGAAGATATTTAGAACTAAAGAGCTGTTTAGAATCACTCAGCACACTGTACTTAGCAACTGCTTCTGACTTCTCACTACAAAGAATCAAACCTATTGTAGAATTATCATCGTCACCCTTGTGAAACTGATCATATACTCTGACATAAGTGTCCATTTGTCCTACATCTTGATGTGTTAGTTTTCCTAATTTTAAGTCTATTAGAAGAAAACATTTGAGCTTGAAGTTGTAAAACACTAAGTCAATATAAAAGTCTTGATCCTCTACATGTAATCTCTGCTGTCGTGACACAAAAGCAAACCCACGTCCGAGTTCAAGCAAGAACTGTTGCAAGTTATCTATAAGGGATTGTTCTATATCTGATTCAAGTAGACTTTGACTTGGTAGATTTAAAAAGTCAAAAATATATGGATCTCTCAATACATCCTTGGTGTCTAATTGAAGAGCTTTGGTCTTTTCCTCTGCTTCTTCTTGCACAGGTGATTTTTCTTTACTCGAGAGTAATCGCTCATAATAGAGCTTACCAACTTGTCTATCTAAGGCTCTAGCACTCCAGTGATTTTCGATGCTTTCCTTAATGTACCACTCTCTAGCTTCTTGATTTTCAATACTAATGAGTCGTCTATAGTGAGTCCAACTCAATTCGGTACTCACTGAGTCCCATTTTGGAAAGGTACTGTAAAACTGTCTCATTTTTCTCAAATTTCTGGCATCAAATCCCTTACCAAATTCTAGTGTTAAAGTCTCAGCAATAGCTTCTAACTGCTTCTTTCCATACTCGGCTCGTTCATTACCGCTTTGTTCATCTTCAACTATCAGTCGTCCGATGTTCCAGTAAGTTTGAACCATCGTTATGTTTACAGTTTGCTGTAGGTGTTGTCTTGATGTTTGAAGAAGAGTTTTGATGTCTTCTAGTAATGGTGCATTAATTATTTTATTCATCGACATAAGTTTCTCACTGTATTTTTTAAGATATGTAACTAAGAACTACAAGAGCTTGTTTATTCTAAAACAAATTTAGCTTTAAGTTCTCTAATCATGGCAAAATCGTCTATATAATCAACATCAAACTGCTTACAGATATTTGGGATAAGAACTTTTTTTGCTTCTGGTTTATATAACTCTTTGGTAACGAGAGTAGCCTCTCTTGTTTTACACGCAGCAATTAACCACGGATCAGCTCCAGACATAAACTTAATTGCTTCATTTTCTTTATAGTTGGCATAAACATACCTAACTATTTGTGCATAAACATTCTGAGTATCTTCATCAACAATCTCTAAAAACCAATTCAACTCTTTATTGTCTTTCATGTATTGGCTTAATTCATCATCACCACGAGTTAATTCTTTATAAACTTCACTGTGACTAAAAATAGTTCCACTCTTAAAATTTTGTTCAAGCATTTCCCAATAAGCTGGAGCAAAATCAAAAGGATAATAAAAGTTCTTGGATGTAATAAAAACATTCGTATCTAAACAAAAAAGCATCTACCTAACCCCCAAAGAATCTGCAAATCTAAGAACTTTATTAGGATTCAAATTAAGATAAGCCCCTGCATCACGCAACAACAATCTGTTTTCTATTGCAGAAGTCGCAACAGCTGTAGAAAATCTTTTACCATTTCTTGTCCAAGTGTTAGCAAAAGGATTCCCACCTCCACTTTTTTGAGAACGCTTTAACAATCTTGCTTTTTCAAATCTTGCACTCTCTTCACGATAAAAATTAGTAAATTCACTCTTGGCGATTAATCCAACATCGTATGCTTTTCTTGCTACAACAAAGGTACTAACCTTAAATATATCTGCTGTAGAAGAAGCATTTATTTCAATATCTAGGCTCGTTTTCCACTCAGACTTAAACTCTACAGATGGAACAAGTATCTCAGCACTCACTGCATTACAAAATTGTTCTGTTTTATTGTCATGAGTTTCTTCCAAATCAATAGCAGATATTCCACTTTCAGCTAACCATAAATGAGCAAGTTCATGTGTTAAGGTAAATATTTTTGCACTATTTGCATCACTAGAGTTTAAGAAGATTAATGGTGCATATTCATCAGCAATAGCAAATCCACGGAACTCACTAACTTTAAGAGAACGAGAAGTGTTGCTACCTACAACACTATTCCTCATTACAAGTATTCCTAGATTTTCTGTTTGTTGGGTAAGTAGCTTAAGATAGGCATCTTTATCTCTACATTTAAGTCGTAGCTTTTTGTTAATTCCTAGAGCTTTACGAATAGATGTAGCAACATCTTCTACCCTATCACTTAGATTAAATGCACCAAAAAACTTGAATTTATCCAAGTCATTTTCGATAGAGAATTCTCTATACCATGCTTGTTTTCTTTTGATGTCATTAAGTAAATCTCTAAACTCTGCACTTATAGCTTTTGGTTGAGTAGAGCCTATTGTTCTTAGGTCAGGTATTGGTAATTCTTCTTTAGGTGGGGTTTCTAAGAAGAGATAACCAAATGGTATATGTAAAACATGAGCTAATTTCTGAGCTTGCTTGAAAGTTGGTTTTTTTTCGCCATTCTTCCACTCTTCTAAATGTTCAGGTTGTTTATGAAGTTTTTTAGACAGTGTATCAAGGTCAATTCTTGCACGTTCTATAGCCCAAGACAAAAGACTAGGTGTAATAAATGCTTGTTGTGTCATAAACTTCTCCTTTACAAATTTTCTTTTAGTTATACTGTAATTATACTATGATTTTTAGCTTACTAAGCACATATCATGCCTCTCTCACATCTGTTTTAGCAGTTACCACAGCACTAATAAGAGAAGTTCTTCTCTCTTTTAGTAGTTCTATACCTTTTATTGCCTTATTGATTAGATGATCTATTTTTGAGGTTTTAACTTCAATGTTATGGATATTAAATATTTCACTTATTGTTCTTTTTTTTGCTTCCATTATTCCTATTTTAGTAAAAAATAAATTTTAACACATCATTAAATGACTTATTCCCATCAATCATTTCTTTTCTGAATTCTAGAATTTCTTTTGGTGTTGGTATACCTAAGAGTTCAATTTTAGAGTTTATTTCTAATCTAATAAATAAACTATTTAACTCATTAACAATATGATCCCTTAGCACAGCTTGTGCCCAGAAAAATGTCAAATCTTGATAATACTGATAAATTTCCGTCTTATCTTCTCTATCAATATCTCTTAAGTCCCATCCCCAATTTAATGTAGCTTTTCTATTAAATATATGATTCTTATGTCTATATGTAGCATGATCAATAAAATATAAAAACTCATTACTTTCTATAGAAAATTTTGGACCAAAAGAATTGAATTTTTTTAAGTTGTGCAGTATACCTTTATACCCATTCTTTCCACCTAAGATACATGGTATTTTGATTGTCCATAAATTCTTATCTTGTAAAAAAGCATATTTTTTCTGATCGTCTTCTAATTTAGATTGTATTTGTAATAATCCAAATGGTATAGGGTATATGTTAGCTGGTGTTACCTCGGAGAAGTATAACTTGTCTTTTTCTTCATTTATAATAATTTCATAAATTGCTTCAGCACTCCAAGATAAAGACCTTGCTATATTTTCAATACAATCACAAATAATATCAGTTTCATCATGACGATAACTATCTGAATTGAAACTTTTACATATATTAATAGCATCTTTATTTTCTTTTGTTTTGCCTGTAAACTTCACTTTAAAATTCAAAAAGTTTTTACTTTCTCCATTAAAAGGCATAATACCTGAAACAACATCTTCTTGAAACATATGCTCGTTAGTACTATACTCATGGCCTCTATTATATATATGCAGTGATTGCTTTGAATTTGGAAAATTAGTCTTCATCGGAATCTTCTATTTGTTGTTTTTTATAAAATTCTAATTCTAGCTGAAGAGAACGAGATAAATCCTTACGGTCTCGTCTGCCAAAAGTTATATTCTCTGGGTAGCTCAAATATTTAAGATAGTACTCTATAAATATATCCGTTCCATCATAGCCTGTTCCGTAATCGCTTTTTGAAAAGAATCTTACAAGGGCACTTACATGGCTAATTAAAGTCTGCGACATTAAAGAACCCATTCTACCTCTAGACTTTTCATAAACTTCTCGTCTATCTAATTTTTTTAATTTATGTTCAATCTCTTGTAACCATCTAGTTCTGTTCATTGTGCGATGACCTAAACTAAAATCACTTTCTACCACGCTTATCATTACAGCAAAAAATTCTGGTGGTGCACTTAGTTCTGTATTATTAAAATATTCATCCCATGTGCTTTTCACTACTAACCAGTAATTATCTTCTTGATGATATTCTGCAAATAATTTAGCATATCCACTTAAATCAATCAAGTCCATAATTGGGCTAGCTGCTATTTTTATTTCATTCTCTACTCTCCAGTCAACTGCTGAGCCAGATGGTTTTAATTTATCATATATGATTAATGAAGCATAAAAATATTGTGGAAATATTTCTTTAAATAAATCTAAATCATTATCAAGTAAAGCATCAATTAAACTCTCCCCTGTAATATGTAAAAATTGACCAAAAAAATCTGGGTAATCTTTTTCTCTTTCCTTAAATCCAATAAGGACACCTGTCTTAGAAATTTCTTTTAATAGTTCTCTTTTGCTAAACTGTAATGTACTTTTAGTTGTATCTAAATCAAATGTAGACCAACTAAGACCATCAATTTTTCTTTCTGATATATACTCATTTAAAAGTTTTTCTATCTTATAGAACTGGTAATTAAGTTTATTTAAAAATTCAAGTTGTTTAGCGAGAATAGTTGCTTTATAATATGGATTACTAAGTTCTTTTACAGTGTCGCTATAAATACTATTTGAATTAATGGTAAATAAGGTTATATTTTCTATAAACCTAGCACTTATTACCCTCATTATAATTTCAAGTTGATACCAATGAGGAGTAATGATTCTATCTTCAAGTTTAGATTCATATAATAATTTTTCGGATAACCATTCTAATTCTGGGAACATATAAGAGTTTAACTTATGGCTGTATATATCTGATTTGTCTAACCAATTTATATCTTTAATGGTTTGAGAAATTACTTCGTAACTGTATTGTTCGATTGACTCATAAAAAGTCAACATTAATTCCAAAGGCATGTTCATAACTACATCGAGTAGCCCCATTCTATAAAGCTTTTCTTCTGTATCTTTTTCATTTTCAATTATATCTACTAATACTAATTTTAATATATTTATTTGTTCATAGGCATAACTAACATTTGAGGTATAGACGATATGATGGAGATACTGCGAAAAATAATATAATAAGTTCTGTACCATGTCAAAGTTTTTATTTTCAATATTTATTCTAATGGCTTGTGTTATTAAGGGCATAACTTTATTCTCAATCCAAAAATAGTCATATATTACATCAGCCCTAGGTGTTGTTGCTGTACTATACGAAGTAGATGTAACAGTATCACTCATTTTATACCAATCTTTATGGCTATATTTTTCTTCATACCATAAGCTTTTAGGTGGTATTGCTTGCTTCATATATTGGTACTTTATTAAGAAGTTGATAGTATCTTTACTTAATGCTACAAGAGAAACTCCACTAAGAGTTGATTCCTTTTTAGCTATAGAAAACAAAGTCAATAAAGCATCTATCTGCTCTTTTACTATTCTATTATTATACTTTTGTATGGATTGATCGTGTATATAAACACTTCCTACTTGAATATCTTTTATATTACGAGTTATACCGTCAAAAATTATTGGAGAAAGGATTGTCGGATCAAATAGAGAAAAAATGTTTTTGCCTAAATTTACAAATGCGAATATAGCAATACCCATCGAAATAACTATCAAGAATGGCACTAGATATATATGCTCTAAACCAGTAACTTTAAAAGAGGCAAGAACAAAAGATAAATATGTCAAAAAAGACAAGAATTTAATATATACATTTCCAGATCTTTCTTGGATTAATAAGTTCCGAATATTATTAGGCAAACTTGAGTATAAAGCACCATTGAGTGTACTCATTCCAGCATAATGTAAACCAATAAACACACCACCAACTGCTGCTATAGACAAGAGAAATGAAGTGTAATCACCTTCATTAACAGCTCCAAATATACTAGGTATATAGTCTAAAACATATGGTTTAATTATTCGAAGAGCTTCATGAACAGAATCATTTGTTAGTTGCAATAAGATAGCTGTAGCAAGTGCTAAAAATATTGAACTTTGTGTCATTTGTATTATTGACTGAAAATAAGAATAATCCTGCTTTTTCTCAGCAATATTCTTTTTTATAGTAAATACTTGAACCTTTTTATCAAAAAGTTTTTTTGCAAGATAATTTTTTATTTTCCAAAATAATTCTTTTTGTGCAAATAATAGGTACAAGTAATTTTTCATATTTTAACTTTACTCTTCTCTAACATCTATCTTGCCAGTAACAACTGCACTGATAAGAGCTGCTCTTCTCTCTTTTAGTAGCTCTATTGCTTTGGTGGCTTTGCTTATTAGGGTGTCTATTTTTGAGGTTTTGTCAGCTAAATAATTAACTATCTCTAACTGTTCACTAGCCGAAGGGAATGCAATTTTAAATTCATTGAGAGTACCAGTAGTTAACTGATTAATAGTTGTAGTCATAAATCTTCCTGATTGATACTTAAAGAGAGAAGAATTTAGAATATAAAATACAAAAGGGTTTTGCTTGCTTCTGAATACACTAGTAAAAGCACCAAAACTAACACCAGCTGACTGCTTATCTATCATCGCATTTTTGCCAATAAGTTTTCTACTACCATTTCTTGAACAAATTACTATATCTCCACTTTTTACAATCAGCTTATCTGGTATAGCAGAGTTAACATAAACATTATCTCCATAATATAATCCACCATTTTGTAAATTTGATGACCTTAATACTAATGTTCCTTCATTCTCATCTACAATGTTGGTTGGACTATAAGTTAAACCGATAATAGCTTCTCCAATGTGTTTCAACTTCTTAACCTCCCACTGCTCAGGAATCTCTCCCAACCACTCAACCCCACTATCTTTCATAGGTACTGAACTGTCTAGTCCACGAGTTACAGTAGTGGAGATGACTGCTTGGCGTTTCTCTTTAAGTAGCTCTATAAGCTTTGTCTGTTTTTCGATAAGGGTGTCTATCTTTGCTGTGGTTTTGTCTAGGTAGTTAGCTATTGTTTGTTGTTCTTGAAAAAAAGGCAATGGAATACCTGTACTTAAAAATGCACCATGATTTAAATCTGGAATTGTTGTCGTACCAGCCAGCATTAAAAGATGACTCTTCAGCTCTTTCGTTTTCAGAAGATACACAAGATAAAGCTTACTAATCTTTGTCTTATCATAATTTACTTTGAAGAAATTATTATGAAATACACCCTTTATATTAGTTACTACCTCTCCTGTGGCTCCTGTTCTTGCAAGTAATACATCATCTTTAGTACACTGAACCCTAGTTGATGGTTTTCTAATATACTCTTTATGTTCTCTATTTGAACCTGCATTCAATGACTTAATTGTAATATACTCTATCGTTTCCTCATTCCCTTCAGTGAATCGATTTTCTTGAGGGATTTGTAATCCTTGTTGCAAGTTTGTAATTCTACGAAATTGCATAACTAGCCATTCAGTTGGTACTTTCCCCAACCATTCAACTCCACTATCCTTATACTGAGGATACTTCTTATATTTCACGAAGCATCTCCATTATCTCAGCATTAAGTGTCTCTAACTCTGCATCTATCTCCTCTAGTGGTCGTGGTGGTGTGTATTCGTAGAAGTGACGGTTAAAGGGTATCTCATAGCCTACTATCCCAACTTCACCATCTTTAGCATCTTTTTTCTTCTCATCTATCCAAGCAAGTGGTACATGCGGTGTTACTTCTCTCGCAAAGTATTCGTTTATATCTTCAATTAGAGGAATATTTTCATAGTCTCTCAGATCTGCGTTTGCTTCTAGCTTACCTTTGGAATCTTTACAGAGTTCTGCTTCATCATCATGCACCGCTATATGCTTTTGTAGTAGCTTAAACTGACTTGCTGTAAGTTTTGAGTTCAGGTGCTTGTCCAACTCTTTCTTAAACTCACTACGACTAATAATCTTATCTGACTTTATCGTCTTAAGAGCAGTCAGTATCTCCGCTCCAAGTTCTTTCATCTTCACAAAGGCTTTATCATTTTGTAGAGCTTCTAGTTTATCTGCATCATGTGGGAAGTAGCTTAGTTGTAGTGGTCTCTCAACCGTTATTCGTCTGTAACCAAAGTCGGTTGTATTAAATATTTTAGAGATTTTAGTAGCCGTGTTTTCCCCATAGATTCGTACTATGTCACTTATCTGCGTTTCATCGAGGAACTTACGCTTTGAACCTAGAGATTTTCGCATAGTATTACCCATGCTTGAGGTATTTATGAGTTGCACTTGTCCTTGTCTATGAGATGGCTTGTTGTTTGAGAGTATCCAGATATAGGTAGCTATGCCAGTATTAAAAAACATATCGTTAGGCATAGCAACTATAGTTTCAAGGTAATCATTCTCTAGTATATATCTTCTTATCTCACTCTCGCCACTTCCAGCACCACCAGTAAAAAGAGGTGAACCGTTAAGGATAATACCTATACGACTCCCTCCCTCTTTTTTTGGTCTCATCTTTGAAACTAAGTGTAGTAGAAACAAAAGTGAGCCATCACTTACACGAGGAAGACCTGGACCAAACCTACCGTTAAATCCTTGCTCTGCATTTTCAGCTTTGACAATTTTTTCAACTTTTTTCCACTCAACACCAAAGGGAGGATTTGAGAGCATATAGTCAAACCTGTTTTCTCCTAGTTGATCATTGCTCAGTGTGTTCCCATGTTTGATGTTCTCTACTTGCACACCTTTTATCATCATATCTGCTTTACAGATAGCATAGGACTCACCGTTTAACTCTTGCCCAAAAGTAACAAGTGTTGCATCGGGGTTAAGTTCATGTACATATTCACTACCACTAGAGAGAAATCCACCAGTACCCGCTGTTGGATCATAGAGACTTCTTACGATTCCTTTTTTTGTAAGGACGTCATCATCTGTAGAGAAGAGTAGCGAGGTTGTAAGCCTGACTATATCTCTTGGTGTGAAGTGCTCTCCTGCTGTCTCATTTGACTGCTCTGCAAACTTTCTGATTAACTCTTCAAATACTATTCCCATTGCATGGTTTGAAATAGTATCTGGATGTAGGTCAACTGTAGCAAACTTCTCTATGATGAGATATAAAAGGTTCGCTTCATTGAGTTTGTCTATTTGAGTGTTAAACTCATATTTTTCAAATATCTCTCTAGCATTTGGACTAAAGTCGTTAATATAGCTCTCAAGGTTTAAAGAAATATTGCTAGGGTCTGACATCAACTTAGTAAGTGTATATTTGGAAGTGTTGTAGAAACTATGTCCAGATTTACGAGTAAGAAACTGCTCCATAGGAATACCAAGGTTTTTTCTAGCATCATTCTCTGCTAAAACATCATCTCTAGTAGGCTCAAGAACACACTCTAATCTTCTAAGTAGTGTAAATGGTAAAATAATCTTACCGTAATCTGATTGTTTGTAGTCACCACGAAGAAGGTCTGCTGTTGACCAGATTAGAGCTGAGATGGATTGTTCTGCCATTAATAATGTCCTATATTTTAATTATAGTCATTATATCTTTTTTACATAATATTTTGATAAGAATGAGTGTTCATCTTCATCAAAATTTAGAACCATTGTTAAAACTGTAATAGAAAGTTGTAGAATAAATATCTATTAGGTGTCATGTCCGTCATTTTTGTCATAGATTTATGACAAAAATGACAAATATGACACAGAAAGAATATATTATTTTTGAAATTCAACACAAAAACCACGTTCGTTACTCGTTCTATAGTTTTCAAAGTTTAATATTTTCATCATTTTGGAAAATTCAGTTTTTTTATGATAATTTAAAGAGTTTAATTCACAAAAGTGTAAATATGAACTATATAACATAGCAGTACTTATTCGATTATTTTGACTCTTTTTTAAATTAGATTCTTCAATAAAATGAATAATTGAATTTGATTCTTTTTTGTAAGTGGATAGAGTCTCCTCTACAGCTTGTGAATATGTAAAATATTTTTGTTGAGTTAACCTATTAAGTCCTAAAATAACCCAATTGAGTATACCAGACAATTCTTTTTCAATGATTTTTGAATGTAATTCTGGGTCTCTTTCATTATCGCTAATAAATTGATTATATGGGATTATTAGGAACCTTCGAAAGAATGATTCTGTGTATTCTGTTGTTGCTGGTAGTTCGTTTGCATTAAAAATAAATTTACAGGTATTTTCAAGATCAAAGCTTGTTTTATATTTCTCCCTAGCTGCTACCGGTTCCCCCGATACTAGTCTTTTGAAGATATCAGAGTCCATTTTATTCGCTCGAATTTCTGATCCAAAATTTACTAACTTGTTTTTTAGTTTAGCACGAGAATCATTGCCCATATCCATATCAAGTAGATCTCCCAAAGTTTTCGTACTAACATTCTTTTCTCCTAAAAGTGCACGCGTGATTTCAAATTGTACTGATTTCCCGTTTGCCCCTTTCCCATACAGAATTAATGCTTTTTCCAATTTTAAATCCATAAAAATATATCCATGAAATTCTTGTAAAACAAGTTGTGTATTCTTTTCCGGTAGAACATGGTTGAGGTATTTTAAATATAAAGGACACCTATCTAATGGGTTGTAATCATAAGGAAGACAGTACATCATATAATCCTTTGCCTGATGATCTCGTAGATTTCCATTTTCTACATCATAAGTTCCATTTCTGAGATTTATTAGTACTTTTGATTTTGATAAGCTGCGATTAGGAATATCTGAACTAATAAGAAACTGTTTATAAATAGTTTCAGCAAATTGTGCTGTTCTTGTGTCTGCAGGAGAATAATATCCCATAGATTCAGATGCAGAACCTAAAAACTTCTTAATTTGATCAACTTCTGTCCGAATCCAATAGTAACCATTATATAAATAAATCACACCGTATTCCTGCATTATTGCCCAGCCATGGATTGAAATTAAATAATTTAACCTATAACAGATTGCAACTATATAAAGCGAGCGTGGGATTTTAAGTGAATCAATGATTATAGACTCTTTATATTTGACTTGAAATTTTAGAAGTTCATCTCCAATATCGTTTTGAAGAACTTGAATTAGGTCAATCGGTTCTATGACATTAAGAAACTTATTTAAAAGTTCTTCTACTGTATTGCCAATAAAGGTAGTATTTAACATAGTTTTAGTTATTAATATTTTTAATGAATTCTGACCATTTAAGTTGGTCATCTTCAATTTGAAGATATTCTATATAAAGATTAATATCTTCCTCTTTCCATGCTACAAACCCAGTTTTTTTAACAATAGGCATAGGAAATTTATCTTTCTTAACCTTTGCATAAATTGACGAACGCTTATATGGAACTCTTTCCATAACAGTGTCGATTCTTAGTAATATTGTTTTTGTGTCCATTTGAACTCCTTTGTGTGAATAAAGAATTATAGTGAATAAAAAAATAAATTTCAGATCCCTAGAAATAGGGCCTTATGATAGTTCGTGTAATTATCTATGATATGAAAGCTCCTATATTTAGGAAGCTGTTATATAGGTGACATTCTTGAGTAGTATATAATTATTGTCATATTTAACAAAGATAATAGTGGATGTAAGAGAAAATTATAGGGATAATCTACATATTTGCAATGTTGTCAATTGCTGCATCGATAGTTGTAAAGTTATTGCATAAGGTTAGATATTCAATATATAATGTCCCTAGGTTTTGGAGGTTGAGTGAATAAACTTGAAATTTTTCATCAGAATATTTCAATCTTGCCTTAAAATTTCCTAAATTAAATATATCAAAGTTATATTTGGATGGTTCCGTCAAATATTGAAATATTTCATTTCTTATAAAGGTAGTTTTATCCCCATTTGATGTAGTTTTGAATATTTCATTGTTTTTTGCATATAAATCTTTAAATATTTTAGTTCTATTTTCATTTTGAACACAATCAACTTTTAGTTTATGCCTAAGAAATATAATTTTTTCAATGAGATCAATTTCATACTCCATTATTGATATTTTGAATGAGGATAAGAGTCCTAGGTATTCTTCTTTATTTAAATGATTATCTTCCATTAATTTTATGATATACAATTGCATAATCTTGCAAAAAAGGTTAGCTGTAAAATTAAATCTATTATCTGCTTTAAGTTTTTTCAACTGAGTTAGTAGAAAGTTTGTTGACATATAATTATCATAGATGAGTATTGCAAGAGTAGTATCATTTAAAAATGTTAGTTTTTTTTCTTGACTTGTGTCAAAAGTATAAAATTTAAGCTTTAAATCTACATCAAGTTGGTAGTAATTATAAAGTAAAAGTTCTAAATAATTTTTTTTAGTTTTATGCTTGGATTGTGCAACTTCTGTAAAATTTTGATATGATAAAGGATGAATGCTTATTGTTACATCACTATATTCTGATGGTGCAATATAGGGACTGTTAGGATCAATATAAGTTAAAATATCTAAAATATTGTTATGTTTTAGTTTTAAAAGTAGAGGGTAAGTACTTTCATTTTGTACTCTGTATAACCTAGCATCTGACTGGATTAATCCTTTTATAATATCCAGCTTTTTTTTAAATATATCTTTGACTTCAATTGTAATTTGGCGCATAATAACTCCTGTGTTTAATTTATAATCTTGTTAGGTACTTACTCCACCATTCCATCATTCTTTTTCGTTCATCTAAATATTGTGCTCTATTATATGCTTGTGAAACTCGTGAACCAGTTGAGTGTGCTAGTTGTGTTTCAATGACTTCATGTTTAAAATCAGATTTTTCATGGGCAATAGTAGAAAACATAGCCCGAAATCCATGTATTACTAGTTCTTCTTTGGAATATCCCATACGTCGTAATGCATTGTTCATAGTTGCATCACTCATTGGTGCTGTTGTGCTTCGAAGGCTGTGAAAGATATATTTTGCATCTGCACTATATAACAGCATTTCTTCAAAAATTCTTATTGTACTATCTGTTAATGGCACTAAATGTTCTTGTTTTGTTTTCATCTTATTAGCAGGTATTCTCCATACCTTTTCATCAAAATCTATTTCATTCCATTCTGCATACCTGATATTATATGGACGTAAGAATACATGAGGAGCTAGAAGTAATGCCATACGAGTTGTATAATCACCACTATAAGCTTTAATTGACTCTAGTAATACTTTGATAGCATAGGGATCTGTAATTGTAGGATAGTGTCTTTTTATTGGTGATTTTAATATTTCATTTTTATCCAATTCTGAACACGGATTCCGTTCACAAATTTGATTAGAAACTGCATATTTAAAAACTTTGTTAATTTGAGTATAAAGTCGATGTGCACCTTCTATAGCACCTCTATTCTCTACTCGCTTTATTGTTTCAATAATTTCTTTTGGTTTTATCTCCGTGATTGGTATAGTCCCTAAAAATGGATATACATCATTTTTAAATGTAGCTCTTAGTTTAATCATATAGCTCTCAGCGAGTTCCTTTCGCTTATTTAAGTAGTCTGTCGAGACTTGTTTGAAAAGGTAGACATTCTCTTCTTCAATATGCTTTTCTTTTGA
>Ga0256826_1000780_pt1 | contig 19710 bp, 22 predicted proteins | sample CV79metaG_FD_185975 | JGI IMG/M metagenome (GOLD analysis project Ga0256826, IMG submission 185975) | Hydrothermal vent microbial communities from East Pacific Rise, Pacific Ocean - CV79 | ecosystem: Environmental > Aquatic > Marine > Hydrothermal vents | place: Pacific Ocean: East Pacific Rise...
CTAAATGTACATGAGTGTTAATAAACCCAGGGTAGAGTACAGAGTTTTTTTCTGTCTGTTCAAGTGTTGCGTTGGGGTAGAGCTTCTGTAAGTTTTCTAAGCTGTCAATGGCTTCGATTTTGTCTGTAAATGCTACAGCAAGGTTTTCTTTGAATTTGTTGTTTAGGTAGAGGTAGTTTGGGTTTATTATTTTCATTATTTGGTTCTCATTTTATAGTACAGGTATTTTTTTGTATTTTAACATAAAAAAGAGTTATAAATTTAGAAGATAGGATTACTTTTTTTCTTTTTTGGTGTTGAGTATATTCATCTATTTAATTGATATCATAAAACATAAGAATTCTTAGATATGATATACAATTAATTTTACAAGGAGAGTATTATGAAGCTAAAAATTATTTTTTTCATGATATTGTCATTATATTTTATTGGATGCACAAAATCACCTCTAAAGATGAATGGTATTCATAAAGTTTATGCAATGGATATAAATGCCCCAACTTACATTAAAATTATTGATGATAAAAATCTTAAGTTAATCATGAACCCAAATCTTCATGATGACCAAAAAGCCATTAAACTTCTAAATCAACGCCCCTTACGTCCTTATATTCGAGGGAAAAGAGGCATTACAATTTGGAATAACCGTGGAAGAATGAACTCACATATGAGATTTAATCAAAATAAAGATGGCTCTTTTCAGGACTCTAAGTTTTTAGAAATTAAAGATGATAAAATAGTAAATGAAACAATTTACGCTTCTAATGCAATTGTAGATATTTTTAAAGAAGATGGTACACAACTAACTGACTTTATCTTCAAAGAGATTGAGAAAATTAGTCTAAGTCAAGATTGTAGAACAATTACTATTCAAAATAATTTTATTGAGAAATCTTATCCTAATATTTACACAGATAATAAAGGAAAAATAGATAGAAGAGTTATAAAAAATGTACACCCTGTATCTAAATATTCACAACTTTATAATTCACCTATCTATAAAAAATTAAAAGAAAAATACTTAGGTGTTAGAGTTTATGGCTCTTATGGTTATATAGTTTATAACTTTAAATATCCAAATTTAAAAAAAGGTAACAAAGAGTTCATTGCAGGATTTGTGAATGAAGAAGGAGAACTGCTTTTACCACTTCAATATGATAGAGCTACCTTTAGTTTGTCTAATTCTATTGATGAAAATTGTTTTATTGCAGGTAAAAAAAATGAGATGATATATAATCAAAATAGTAGAAGATACAACTATAAAAGAGAAGGCTATATTCTTTTTGATGTCAAGCAAAAAAAGATACTTTTCAAAGCAGATTATTTAAATGTTGATGATAAGTATAAACAATACATATCTTTCAATAAAAATTCTAAAACAGGACTACTAAACACTAAAGGTGAGATAGTTTTCCCATTACAAGACAAATATCATATTGAAAGTGCCAACAATGGGATTATTGCGTATTCAGATGGATATAGAAAAATAGGATTAATGGATTTTAAATTCAATAAAATTGTTGATGATATAAGTAGAGTAGAATATAAAAAAGACTATTTTATAGCCATAAATTCATCTGGAGGAAGATTCTATAACTATAAAGGCGAAGAAATTCTTAAACATACGTACTATTCACCTTCTGTTTTAACAGAAAATTTAATTCAAGTGGGACATAAGCACCATGTTGGTGTCATTGACTTAAATGAAAAAAAGATTACTCCTTTCAAATATGACACTTTTCATAGCTCTTGTGGACTTTTAATAGGTGCATTATATGATGAATAGTAGACTCATAAATCTTAACATAAAAACCATATAATACATAAAAAGAAAATCCATGACCTTCATAGACTTCCACTGCGATACAGCCTCAGCTATGTTAGAACAAAATCAACCCCTAAAACAAAACAATTTAAAAATAGATATTGAACGGTTACAAAAAGGTGAAGCAAAAGCTCAGTTTTTTGCACTCTACATGGACAAGATGAAACATGAAAGTTCTTATGACTATTGTGTGGAGATGATGGAGAATTTTTATGGAGAGTTGGCATTAAATCAAGAGAGCATTGCTCTGTGTCGAAACTATGATGAGTTGGAACATGCAAACAGTCATGGTAAAGTTGGGGCTTTTTTGACCATTGAAGAGGGTGATGCCATTGAGGGTGACTTGGAGAAGTTACGGTTTTTTAAAGAGCAGGGTATTTCACTTATTACTCTGACTTGGAACTACGAAAACGACTTGGGTTACCCAAATTTTGAGTGGACTCATCAAGAGAAAGGTTTGAAAGTAAAAGGGTTTGAAGCTGTAGAGCTTATGAATGAACTAGGAATGTTAGTCGATGTTTCGCACCTTTCAGATGCAGGGTTTGCAGATGTTTTAAAACACTCAAAACAGCCCTTTGTAGCTTCTCACTCTAATGCACGAGCTATGACCAACCATCCACGTAATTTGTCTGATGAAATGCTCAAACAACTAGCCGATGCAGGTGGGCTTACAGGCATAAACTTTTTTAACAACTTCTTGGTGAAAGGTGTTTTAAAAGAGAAGTTAGAAGTAGCCAAAATAGAAGACATGGTTCGGCACATAAAGCACATACGCAATGTTGCAGGAGTAGAGGTCATAGGTTTGGGTTCAGACTTTGATGGAATCCCCAACCCAGTGGAGATAGAAGATGCTTCACAAATGGAAAAACTCTCAAATGAGCTTTTAAAACAAGGCTTCTCTTACGATGAGGTAGAGAAGATGTTTTGGAAAAATGGGGTTCGGGTTATAAAAGAGGTACTTAAATAAACCTCTCTACTTAGCCTTAGCAAACAAAGGGTCAATCCAATAAACTTCTAATTTTCTTTTCCCAAAGTTAAGTGCTTTTTTTCGGTTGTCGCCCATGTAGATGTCAATTCTGTTTTTCCAGCGTTTGTTCATTTTATCTAGAATTAGAAACTCACCTTTGAAGCCTTTTATGTGTACTTTCATGCCATTGGTTAAACCAATATCTAAGAGATCACGTGAGACAGCTATAGAGGGTACTTTTGGGTTTAATTTGTTTCTCCATGCAGCTAAGTATGGAGTTGCATCTGTCTCTTTTGTTGAAGAGGTGTAGGCAGTTGCTGTTACTTTTATGAAGTCTGTGTATAGGTAGTCACTTTCTGCTATAGTGTAACTTGAGAGAAGGGTGAGAAGAGTCATGGTTTTTAAAAAAGCTATTTTCATCTAGTATCCTTGTGTAACTATAATGACGAAAATAAGCTTTTAGACTCTTTTTCTGAGTAAATTAACCTCTTGTACTTTTTGGCTTTAGTGAAAACTTCCCAATCTCTTCTAGGAAAGTAGTTGCATAAGCCCCTTTTGGTAAGTAGAAATCAATGGTAAGTTCTTGACTCTCCTCTTTGTAGAGTAAATTTAAGTTTTCAGGAAAAATCCATGCATAACGTCTGTCACCTTTTAGTGCGTAGAGTTCGTCGTCATCGTAAGGCTCTTCTAGGTGTCTAGCATCTGCCATGGCACGTTTTACTTTTGAGCCAACAAGTAGACCAGTTGGACTAGACTTATGAGCTATAAACTCTTTTCCTGCTCGGTCAAAATCTTGTAAGAAATAACTTTTTCCAAATGGGTAGGCTTGGATGTCGTCACCAATGAAGAGTTTAAAAAACTGTTTTTGATGAGCAAGAACTTTTATTAGCTCTTGTGGGTAGCCTAAAAAGTTTGCAGCATCTTCTTGAGAATTTGAAGCAATGGTTTTAGAGATGTTAACACGCTCACTTAACCACTGGTTGTAGAGGTATGATTGATAAGCTGAAACCAATAGTTTCTCTTTTGCACCTTTGAGTTTTTTACCTGAATGTGCAATCTCTTTACCTTGTAGGTAAGAGCGTGAGTCCTCTCCAAAACGTTGGTATCCATAGTAGTTTGGGATTCCCTCTTTAACCATTGTTTTCGCTACTTTTTCAATAGAACTTGCAGCCTCTTTTGTAACACTGTGTAGAACAATAGAGAAGTTATTTCCTTTGAGTTGTCCTACTTTAATGGGGAATTTTGAGTAGTACTTTTCTAAGATCTCAATTTTTTCGGTAGTAAGGTTTTTAACCACATCTCTTTCGTACTGTTTAGGAATAGAGATGTACTGAATGGTGGTAGCATTTTTGTCTTTTAACCCAGCGTAACCAATGTCACGTTGCTCAAGCTGAGTAGCTTTTGCAATAACAGTAATGAGTTTAAAAGTACTCATGTCTGATTTTTTGATTTTTAATATAAGGTTAGAACCTTTGTCAGCAAATCTAAAAAGAGGAATCTCTTCAACGAAGAAACGCTCAATGGTTTGTGCAAAGTTAAATTTTATAGGTTTGTGATTGTAAGCATAAGTTTTATTCATACCGAATTATAGCAGAAAGTTAGAAGGACAAAGTTTAGACTTTGTCCTAAATATAAATAGAGTTTTACTAACGTCTTGCTGCTTCATATAGAGGAATAGTTTTTGGTAAAAGTCCTCTGATTTTAGCGATACGATTGGTTGGAGCAGGGTGAGTTGAAAGATACTCTGGTGGTGTTTGACCACTTTTTGAGAACTTTTCCCAGAATGTAAGTGCTGCTCTTGGGTTGTACCCAGCTTTAGCTGCTAAAACAAGACCAATATGGTCAGCTTCATACTCTTGTGTTCTTGAGTGAGGTAGCATGACTCCTAGTTGTGTACCAATACCAAATGCCTGCATAACAGCTGCTGTATTTTGAGGGTTTCCTCTACCTTGCATTACTGTACCTAGTATTTGACCACCCATTTGTGCTAATTGTCCAGAACTCATACGCTCTGCACCATGACGTGCTAAGGCATGACCAATCTCATGACCCATAACAGCTGCTAACTCATCATCATTTGCTGCATACTTGAAAATTCCTGTGTATACAAATACTTTTCCACCAGGAAGACAAAATGCATTTGCTTCATCATCTTTGTCAATAACAAAAAATTCCCAATTAAAGTTTTTAGCTGTTGGATATTGGCTAGATGCAACTTGTGCAATACGCTTTCCAATACGTTTTACCATAGCATTTTTTTGAGCATCATTACTCACTTTTTGAGTTTTTAGTACCTCTTTTGCACTCTCATAGCCTAATGCAAGTTCTTGCTGTGGGCTAACCATAATAAATTGACTTCTTCCAGTAATAGGTGCTTTAGTACATCCTATGAATAAAAGTGCTAAAATGGCACCAGCAATTATCTGCTTAAAAGTTTGTCTCATGAAAATCCTTTTTTATGAATGAACTTAATTATATCGTAGATAGTTAAAATTTAGAAACATGATAGGATTTAATATGTTTAATATTGTGCTAGTGGAGCCACAGATTCCACCAAATACAGGAACAATAGGGCGATTGTGTGTAAATCTTGGAGCGACACTTCATTTGGTTAAACCTTTGGGGTTTGATATTGATGATAAAGCCGTGACCCGTGCAGGTTTAGACTACTGGAAAGAGTTAGATTTAATTGTTTGGGAAAGTTTTGATGAGTTTTTAGAAGCTCATCCAATTGGTGAAAATTCGCATTTAGCTACGACTAAGACAGATAAACTCTATTTTGATGCAGAGTATAAAAAAGATGATTTTATTTTGTTTGGTTCTGAAACAAAGGGACTTCGAGAAGATGTATTGTTAGCCAATAAGGAGCAGTGTATTACTGTACCAATGGGTGGTAAAGGACGTAGTTTGAACCTTGGGATTGCTACAGGTATTGTAACTTATGAGGCACTACGTCAGAACTATGCAGGTTTTGAAAAAATTACTATTGCAAATAGTTTAGAGGTGAAATCATGAGTTTAGGTGATATTGCATACTATATAGCTGCATTTGTTTTTGCTTATATGACATTTGTTATTATAAGAGGAAATTTTCAAAGAAAGTTTGATGAAGAGGGTAATAGGTTAGATTTGAAAGATAAGGATAAGAAGGAGTAAAACTCCTTTATTATCCAAACATTCTTTTAAATGTATTTAATAGAGCAGCTATAATACCTTTTGGTTTAATAAGCTCTTCAATAAACTCATGATAGTTTAGATTGTTCTCTTCTAAGAAACCTTCTAAGTAAGCAATTGATTGCTCCATTCCATGTTTTTTTTCAATATTTAACATTGTTGCATATAACTCTTCAGTTGTATCAATAACATCTTGAGGAGCAGCTCTTCTAAATGCTGTTAATGATGTAATTTCCCCTGTTGAATCTCTTTTAGGCTCTAAATCAGCAATGACCCAATAGTATCTTCCATCTTTTGCTAAATTTTTAATTACACCTGAGATTTTATTTCCTGCTAATAAGTTTTGCCATACAAGATAAAAAACAGCTTTAGGCATATCTGGGTGTCTTAAAATATTATGAGGTTTACCCATTAGTTCTGCTTCTGTATATCCTGAGATTTCAGAAAAGTTTTTATTAGTAAAAAGAATTCTCCCTTTTAAATCCGTTTTACTAACAATGAACTTTTTCTTAGAGAACTTAATCTCCTCATCAAGAACAATTGGTCTATATATCATATTTATACCTTCCTTCTGTGTATCATCTGTTTATTTTAACTAAATATAATTTAAATCCTATAAAATAGGGTAATAAATGTGAAAAGATTGTGTGAATTTTCAAGTGAAGTAGGGTAAATCTACTGATTTACCCTAATGTAGAAATTATTTTCTATTTTTACCAGCAATAATGAATCTTAAAGCATTCAATTTAATGAACCCCTCTGCATCAGTTTGGTCGTAAACATCGTCCTCTTCAAAAGTAGAGTGTGCTTCTGAGAAGAGAGATTTTTCAGACTCACGTCCAACTACCATTACATTTCCTTTGTAAAGTTTTAAGTTAACTCTACCCTCTACATGCTCTTGTGTTGCATCAATAGCAGCTTGAAGCATCTCACGTTCTGGTGACCACCAGTAACCGTTATAGATAAGTTTTGCATAACGAGGCATAAGCTCATCTTTTAAGTGTGCAGCTTCACGGTCAAGAGTAATAGACTCAATAGCTCTATGAGCTTTAAGCATAATTGTTCCACCTGGAGTTTCGTAACAACCACGTGCTTTCATACCAACATAACGGTTCTCAACAATGTCAATTCTACCAATTCCATGTTTGTTACCATATTCGTTAAGTTTAGTTAAAATAGTAGCTGGAGACATCTCTTCACCATTAATAGCAACTGGGTCACCACTTTTGTAGTCAATAGTAATGTACTCAGCTTGGTCTGGAGCATTCTCAGGACTTACTGTCCATAACCACATGTCCTCATCTGGTTCTTTGCTTGGGTCTTCAAGTACTAAACCTTCGTAAGAGATATGAAGTAGGTTTGCATCCATAGAGTAAGGAGATGATTGACCTTTTTTCTTTTCAATTTTAATACCATGTGTCTCAGCATAAGCTAAAAGCTTTTCACGAGAGTTTAAGTCCCACTCTCTCCAAGGAGCAATAACAGCAATTTCAGAGTTTAATCCAAGGTAACCAAGTTCAAAACGTACTTGGTCATTTCCTTTTCCTGTTGCACCATGACTTACTGCGTCTGCACCAGTTTGTGCTGCAATCTCAATCTGTTTTTTAGAGATAAGAGGTCGTGCAATAGAAGTTCCTAAAAGATACTCACCCTCATAAATAGTATTTGCTCTAAACATTGGGAAAACAAAATCTTTTACAAACTCTTCACGTAAGTCTAAAATGAAAATATTTTCAGGTTTAATCCCCATATCTAACGCTTTTTGACGAGCTGGTTCAACCTCTTCACCTTGACCAAGATCTGCTGTAAATGTTACTACTTCACAGTTATATTCATCTTGAAGCCACTTTAAAATAATACTTGTATCAAGTCCACCAGAGTACGCTAGTACTGCTTTTTTAATCTCTTTCTTTGCCATAAACATCACCTATTAAAAATTTGGTGAGATTTTAGCATACTTAAGTGTTTATTTGGCTTTATTAATATTTCTCAAATGTTGCTTATAGGAGCTTGTAAAGTCATGCACTCCAGATTTGTTTTTCATGAAGTATAAATAGTTAGTACTTTTTGGGTTAAGTGTGGCTTCAATCGCTTCAATTGAAACAGATGAAATAGCATAGGGTGGAAGACCTTTATTTAGGTAAGTATTAAAAGCACTTTTATCTTCTCTAATGCGTTTTGCAGTTACTTTAACATGCGAGTACTTACCATAATTTAATGTTCCATCCATCTGTAGTGCCATATCTTTTTTAAGTCTATTGTAGACTACAGACGCAACAATAGGCATCTCTTTTGTGTTTGCTGCCTCTTTTTGTACAACAGAGGCGATGGTTAAAATTTTGTTCCACTCTTTTTTGTCATATTTTTTTAAATATTTTTGAGCAAGTTTTTCATACTCTTTTTCACTCTGTGTTACTAAGATTTTAATAAGACTCTCTTCGGTAATATTTTTAGGAACATGATAGGTCTCAGGTAAAATTCCAGCCTCTTTGTAATAGGAGTATTTACTGTAGGCAACTTCAAGTTTTTTATAGTCAAGTTTATGTTCTTGAGCGAGTGTTTGTAAAAATATTGGACGTGTCTCACCTGGAATAAGTGTAATAATATCAATTGCCTCTTTTGAAGAGCTTAGTTTTCGTAAAAAACTAATACGGCTCATCTTCTCAGTTCCAATATTTAGGGTTCCACTTTTAGGAGCATCAATAACATAAGCTAAAAGATATTTATCTAAAACAGTTAAAGCATACCCCTGTTGTTTTAAATGTTCAATTACTTTAGTAATAGAGCCTTTGGGCAGGACTACAGTAGAGGTTGTTTTAATGGGCATAGAGAAGTAAAAAAGAAGTGCCACAACCATGAGCAAAATAAGTTTTAGTAACAGCAATAAAAGCGAGTACAATGTGTTAAAAATTTTCATTAAACCATTATACACACTTAGATTTAGAGTTAGATTTATTTTATAATCTCATTTTTAATTGTTTTAGAGAGTTCGAAATATGCACTCTCCATTGCCTCCATCATACTCTCAATAGTGTTATCTTTTGTATTAACAGTAGTATTAAAAAGATTGGTTTTTGTTACATTTGTACTTATAGTAGTTATTTTATAATTGGCTTGTAAAAAGACTCTATTTTTGTAAGCAATAAAACGATTAATAGTAACATTGATTCTTGTTTCAGGGTGTCGATTAGCATTCCATGGGTAGAGGTGTACATTTGGATTGTTCATAGATTTCTGTAGATAGTCAATAAGTATATTTGTAAGACGTTTTTGCATTGGTGTGAGCCACTGTGCTTTGTCAATAATTTCAACTTGATAAGGTGTTACTTGTCGTACCAGCGTATGGTCTCTTAAATATTTGGGAACATTTACTCTGACAACATCTATTTTTTGTGTAGACTCTATGCTAGGTTCTATATTTAAGGTACTTCCTAGAGTGTAGTATTTTTTGGAGTTACATCCAAATAATAAAAATAGAGTAACGAGCAGAAGCAGTAAATTTTTCATTAATCATCTCCTAAAATAAGTATATTTGGTTTCTTCTCAAGTTTAAGGCTAATTCTACCCATAGACTCTGCTGTAAGTGTCAACTCTTTAAGTGTTAGTGCTAGTTCAGCAGCAAATGTTGAATCAGCACCGTACTCTTGTGTTAGCTCTTGAACTCTTTGTAAGGTATTACTTAAGTCATGCATAGTAATTGTAAGCTCTTCTGGTAGTTTTTGTAGTGACTCTTGTTCAGTAAATTTATTCATATTGTTAACTGTAATATTAAAGTTATTAATGGTTTTACGTAAATCTTTTAGTAAGTTTTGAATAGGTTTATTGTTGTCATCCAATAATTTTGTTGCTGAGATTAAAACATTCTCTAATGGTAGTTTTTCTATTTTTACAACAAGTGCTTCTACTTCATGTAGAAGATTTGAACTCTCTTCTTTTTTAATAGTTGGGAAAAGTGGATAGGTTGTATTGTTATCAATAGTTCTACTCTGAGTATTATCAAATGTAAGGTTTATAAAGTCTGATCCAATCACTGGTAGTGTAGCTTCTATAGAGGCTCTTAAGCCATGTTCTACAAGTTTCTTAATGACTTTTGCTCCATCTGATTCTTTAGCTGAATTTGTAAATGCTTTTGTATATAGAATAGCAAAGATTTTAGAGTTTACTTTCTTAGTAGAGAGTATAAATTTATTTTGAATGTCAGTTACATAACCTACTTGAAAACCATTAAATTCAATAGGAGAGCCAATCTCTAATTTATGTTCTTCTTTAAAATTAAAGGCATAAACTTTCTCTTGGGCTCCTGTCATTAGATGTTTTGCTTTCATCTCTGAGAGATTTTTATATAGAGGGAAAACATGTTTCTCTTTTTTCTCTTTTGTATTTTTTTGACCAATACTTTGTAATGGCGTGTAGATAGAAATTCCACCATGTACAAGTTGTGAAACAGAAGCTAAACTCATATCTACTTTACCTTTTGAAAAGTCTAAACTAAAACTACTATTGGTATAAAATTGACTCTGATCGTTTATAAATGAAGTATATTTTCCTTCTACAAAAATGGTAAAGTTTACTTTTTTACCATCAGGAGAGATTGCAACACGCTCAACACTTCCTACTTTAATCATTCTATAATATACATGGGAGCCTTCAGAGATGTTATTTGAATTTGGAGCAGAGAGTAGGTAGTATTTCCCCTCGGCATTTTTATCTATATGTGCTTTACTTAGACCATCAAAGGTATATTTTGTTTTTTGTTCTTTAACTCCGTAGAGTTCAATGTATGAACCTGAAAGAAGGGTGTCTAGTCCTGAGACACCGTGTGAACCAACATCTGCATGGACAATCCAGAATTTGGCTTTTTCATTGAGATATTTTTCTACATCTTTGTTGACTTTTACTTGAACTGTTACCCCTTTTCCATCTTTTGAGAGAGAAATTTTTGTCACCATTCCAATGGTTACATCACGAAGTTTCAGTTGACTTTGATTTGCAACAAGTCCAGCATTTGATTTAAAGTTAATCTCAATGGTTGGACCAATTTTTGAGTAGTATTGATAGGCTAACCATAGAGCAATAACCATGGCAATGAAAGGAACAAGCCAAATACTTGTGAGTAGTTGAATCCCTTTTGACTCTTTAATTCTTGGTGCATTATATTTTTTATGAGTGTGCATTAATGCTTTTTCCTTTTTTATAAATATCTATTTTTTTGGTTATAAGTCGTGTATCAAATGAGAGTGCTGAAATCATGGTGAAAAATACCATGAGTGCAAAGGCAGTGGCTCCAGAACCAGGGTAAATTTTTATGCCTGAAAAGTGGATGAGTACTGAGAGTATAATAACAACAAAAACATCAACCATAGACCAAGGTCCAATGGCTTCTGTAATGTAAAAAAGTTTGTGTTTATCTATTTTTGAAGAGTAGTTTTTATATTTTGAGGTAATCAATAGATAGATAATAAGTATAAATTTTAGAAGTGGAACAAAGACAGAAGCAACTAAGATAATGAGTGCAATAGGGTATGAACCAGCTTCCCAAAGATGTATGATACCACCTAAAATAGTACTCTCAGAGTTTATCCCTAACTGTTTTGAAATTAAAATAGGGTAGATGTTAGCAGGGATATAGAGTATCATGGCAGTAATTAAGAATGCTAATGTTTTATGATAGGAGATAGTCAAATCTGAAGAGATAGGGCTTTGACAACGTCTACATTTTTTGTTTTGACTATGGTCAATATTGACAGCTTCACAGATATGGCAGCGTATTAAATGTTCGTAATTACTCATCTATCTGTCCATAAATCTCGTTGTGTATTTCCCAAAGTTCATAAAATCCAATACTTTTTGTAATAATTATATCAAGAATTAGTGTAAATATAAAAGCAACAAAAGAGACACCTAACTCAATATTTGCATAATCAAACAGCTTCACCATCGCAACTAGAAGAGATAAGAAAAAAATATCTACCATACTCCAAGGTCGTAAATGGGCTATGAGTATAAGTAGTCGTTTACTGAGGTAGCCACCTTTTTTTGTTTTCATTAAGGTAAGAAGTATGAGCATAGAGACAATAATAGCAATGGGAAAAAGAACAATAAGAAAAAGAAACATAATGCCTACAACATACTGTTCATGTTCGCCAATAACTGTAAAGAGTGAACTCAGTGTCAAGCTCTGCTCTAAGCCTTGAATATTAATGGTTACAATGGTAAATTGAAATGCAATAATTAAAGAGATGGCTGCTGCAATGACCAATGCTAAGGTTTTGTCAACTATTTTATCATCATGCTGATACATGACAATATTACACTTTGAACAGAGTGCTTTCCTCTTATTGTGTAGAGGAACTTTTTCATGTAAGGTATGACATTTTTTACATATTATAAGGTTATCTAACTCTTGATTGCTTATCATACATAGATTATAACATAGAGTATGAGTTTTAGTCTAATATTTTTAAGATACAATAAAGTAGAAGGATTATTTATGAAAAAAATTTTAACAATGCTACTTTTAACAACTCTGTCAACTTTTGCCATAACTGTTGGTGAAGTACCAAAAGAGGTAACTATTGAAAATGAACAAGGTGGACTCCTTAATGGTACAGCATGGAACTCTACCACAGTAAAAGAGAAAATTCATGTCATGTTTTATGTCGATCCAGATGAGAAAGATACTAACAATGAGTTCTCAGAAGCTCTAAAAGCAAAAGGGTATGATAGAAGTAAATTTGCCTCTATTGCTATTGTTAATTTAGAGGCAACATGGCTTCCAAATTTTGCTATTGAGTCAAGTTTAGAAGAGAAACAAAAAGCCTACCCTGAGACTATTTATGTAAAAGACAAAGAGAAAGTTTTAGTAAAAGAGTGGAGTTTGGCTGATGATAGTTCAGATATTCTTATTTTTGATACTACAGGAAAAGTTATCTACTCATACGCAGGAAAACTTGATAGTAGTGAGATAGAAAAAGCATTAAAGTTAATTGATTCATTACTATAAAACTAGACTCTACTCAAATGCCAACCACAATGAAAAGGGCAAGAGTAGAGTGTGAGTTTCACGCGTTTAGTCTGCCAAGAGAAGTTGAGCTGTTTTTCAGCCTCTTTTTTTGTAGAGTAGAGGTACTTAAAGTCACCTCTTGAGTCCATACAGAAACAAGCATCTATCTCTTTTAACTCCTCTTCATAGTTCTCAATTTGCTTTTTTAAAATATTTTTAATATGCTCAATATGAGCTTCAAGCTCTTTGATGTTATTGACATTGTAGTAGTCTAAAATCTCTTCATTTGAAAGTTCAGACAAGTGAGTGTAAACCCGTCGTATGGTCACAAAAGCCTTATCTTTGTTAGTAAATTTTTTCTTAATGGGCTTAAGAGACTTTTTCATAAAATTATTTTTCAGATTCATACAAAAGTATACTATAATACCCCATGATACAATTTAAACTAGACAACAATGACTTTATCTCATTGGGGATAATTCGTAAACCAAAAATGAAACATATTTACCTTAGAGTCACCCAAGAAGGAGTTTTTGTTTCAGCCAACAGAAGAACAAAACTTTGTGACATAGAAGCGTTTGTCTATTCAAAGTCAGCATGGCTTAGAAAACATCTAAAAGTGCAAGAGCAAAAAAAACAAAAACAGCTTTTGGTTACAGGAAATAGAGTCTACTTTCAAGGTGAAGCTTATGAGTTAGAGTGTCAAGTAAAAGAGAACATGAAAAAGCCTACTTTAGAGCTTTTTGAAAATCAGTTTATTATTAAAATGCCAAAAGAGACTACACAAGATGAGCTACAATTCCTCTTTGACACTCTCTACAAAAAAGAGGCTATAGAGCAGATTACTCCCATGGTTGAAAAATGGTCAAAAACCATGAATTTAAAACCTAAAAGCATAGGTTTTAGAAAAGCCAAAAGACGTTGGGGAAGTTGCAGTTCCCAAAACTCTTTATCATTTAATTACTACCTTATGAAGTTGCCATTGCCCATTGTAGAGTATGTAGTTGTTCATGAGTTGGCTCATATTGAAGAGAAAAACCACTCTGTAAACTTTTGGGCTTTGGTTGATAGATACTTGCCTAATTATAAAGAGTTGGTTGGAGAGCTTCGGGAGTTTGAGAAAGTACTTTAGAAAAAGCATAAAAAACATCAATTCAATGTTAACATAGATAATGGTATGATATTAACAATAAAAAATAGGATAGAAAATAATGCAAATTAGTACAAAAGCAGTCGATTTTTATGATATTCAAGATGCTGTTGACTTTAAAATTCCTGTTGATAAAAACAACCCTTTTTATGTAGACTTAACACCTTATAGAAGTGATTTTACTGAAAAGAAACTATTTAAACAGCTCAATATTAATCCAAACACTAAAAAATGTAATCCTTTAAAAAGTTCAAAAAAGATTTTTTTAAGTGGATATAGAGGAACAGGAAAGACTTCTGAACTTTTGACATTGACACAAAAGATAGATGAGACTCTCTGCTACCTGACCATTTTTGTAGATATTTCGGAAGAGGAGTTAGATACTTCTAATATTGAAACTGTAGATATTTTGATTTTGATGCTCAAAAAAATGATTGATTTACTTGAAAAGCGTGGGGCAGACGTGCGTTCAGAGACCATTACCGATTTTTATAACTGGTACAAGAGCAAAATTGTTAATGAAGTTAACAACTCAGTAAAGGGTTCAGCACAAATTGAAGTTGGTGCAAAAACAGATAGTACACTTTTAGGGCTTATTGGTTTAGTTGGAAATACCCAAGCCAAACTCCAAGGCTCAAAAGAGAGTAAAACTGTTATTCGTCGAGAAATCAACAATAACTTTTCAATGTTTAGTAATAAATTTAATGAGTTTATACTCTCTCTAAAAGCACAACTTAGAGAGAAAGGACACTATCAAGATATACTCTTTATTTTAGATGGATTTGAAAAAATTGGTTCGCTAGAAGACCGTAAGAAAATTTTAGTTGATGATGCTAATAAGTTAAATATAATAGATGCTCATATGATTGTAACTCTGCCGATTGAACTTTTTACAGAGAAAAATCGTCTAAGTCATTTTGCTACCAATGAGAATTTTCCCCTTATTGATTTAACTAAAGAAGGTGCTAAAGAGTGTTTTAGAATGTTTATCTTAAAACGTATAGATGAGGCTCTCTTTGAAGAGGGTGCTGTAGAACAAATTATTAAATTTGGAGCAGGTCATCCAAGACAGACACTACAGATTATTAATCGTGCTTTTCTTGAAGCAGAAGAGGAGCAAATCTCTCTAGCAAGTGTTGAGAAATCTATAGAGATTTTAGCTTCGGAGATGTCAAAGGTAGATGATGCTGAGATAGAGGTATTAAAAAAAATAAAAAATAGAGAGATAGTTCCAGAGAGTGATGTCTATACTAAGCTCAAAGCCAAAAATATTATTTTTGAATATGGAAATAGTTTTGATTTAACAGTTATTAACCCTATTGTTTTAGCCGATAGTGATTTTCAGAAATATTTAGAGCAGTAAGATGTTAGACAGAGACCTCTCTAAAAAATTAAAAAGGGTACTCAACCCTAAGCGATTTAGATTTGTGGTGATACTCTATGAGAGTAGTTTAGATATAGCCAAGATAAAAGAGTTTATATCTAGTGAATATGTCGATGCTCTTCAAACTACTTTCGATGTTAAAAGCAAAAGTTACGCCCAACTAACAGAGCATCTATATTGCGATAACTGTTTTTGTTATATAGATGATTTTTCGGTAGTTTTGGACAATAGAGAACTCTACTCTGCTTTTAATCAACGACGAGACAAAATAGCCAAATATGCTATGAATTTGGTAGTATTTTATCCTAAAAAGCTCCAAAATAAACTCTTTGTCTCTGCTTCTAATCTCATTCCAGACTTTTGGGAGTTTCGCTCGGCTGTCTTGACTCTACAAAGTGGTGAAAAAGAGATTAAAAGTATTGATGTCAAAGAGTTTGGTTTGAAGTATGAGTATAATGGTATGAATCAAGAGGAGAAACTGCAAGAGATAGCACGGCTTGAAAAGCGACTTAAAAATGAGACTTTGGAAGAAGGTGAAACCTCTAATCTTTTAAATAATACGGCAATGCTTTATAACGAGTTAGGAAAGTATCAAAAGGCAAAGAGTCTTTATCTAAAAGCTTTAAAAATAAGAGAAGAGGTATTAGGAGAGGAGCATTTAGATACAGCAATAAGCTATAATAACTTGGCAGGACTCTATGAGAGCATGGGAGAGTATAAAAAAGCAGAGCCTCTCTATCTAAAAGCTTTAAAGATAAGAGAAAACCTCTCAGGAGAGAAGCATCCCGATATAGCATCAAGCTATAATAATTTGGCACTAATCTATGAGAGCATGGGAGAGTATAAAAAAGCAGAGCTTCTCTATCTAAAAGCTTTAAAAATAAGAGAAAACCTATTAGATGAGGAACATCCTGATACAGCATCAAGCTACAGTAACTTAGCACTACTCTATAATAATATGGGAGAGTATAAAAAGGCAGAACCTCTTAATCTAAAAGCTTTAAAAATAGCTAAAAAGGTATTAGGAGAGGAAAATTCCAATACTGCAATAAGCTATAATAACTTGGCACTACTATATAAGAATATGGGAGAGTATAAAAAGGCAGAGCCTCTCTATCTAAAAGCTTTAAAGATAAGAGAAAACCTCTTAGGTGAGGAGCATCCCGATACAGCAACAAGCTATAATAACTTGGCACTTTTTTATTATGCTCTAGGGGAGTGGGAGAAGGCTTATGGGTTTATGCAGAGGGCTGTTGATGTATTGTCAAAAGTTTTACCGTCTAATCATCCTAATTTGATAAGTGCTAAAAAAAATTTAGAGGTGATTGAGAGGAAATAGTAGGAGCTAATTCCCCAACTCCTCTTCCATCTCCAACACTTCTAAATAGCGTTCACTCATCTCTTCATACTCAGTTTCAACTTTTTTAAGTTCATCGGTTACGTTAATAAGCCCTTTTTTCTCATAGCATTCAGCATCGTACAAACAAGCGTTAATCTCGTCTAGTTTGGCTTCTAACTCTTCAATGAGAGCTGGTAGACGCTCTAGGTCTCTTTGGTCTTTGTAGCTTAGTTTTGTCTGTTTTTTTGCTTTTTTAGGCTCTTCTGCTTTTGTGTCAGTTGTGGTTTTTACATTTTTCTCTATCTCATAGAGTTCATTGATATTTTTCTCAATAAGTAAATACTCACTGTACTCTTGGAATGACTCTTCTACAACTCCATTTCCTTTGAAAATGAGCAGTTTATTTGCAATTTTGTCAATGAAATAACGGTCATGACTTACAAAAATTAATGCCCCTGGGAAGTTTAGTAGTTTCTCTTCTAAGATGTTAATAGTTTGAATGTCCAAGTCATTTGTTGGTTCATCTAAAATTAAACAGTCTACTTTTCGTGTGAAGAGTAGGGCAAGGGCTACACGGTTTTTTTCTCCACCAGAGAGCATTCCTAGTTTTTTTAGCATGTACTCTTCTGGAAACAAAAACGACTTCATGTAAGCAAAAACGTGCATGTTTTTACCCATGACATCTACAACGTCACCACCATCTGGACAGAAAGTGTCTAAAATGGTTTTGTTTTCATCTAGCATCTCACGGTGCTGGTCGAAGTAGCCTACTTTAAACTCACCTTGGTCAATGACCCCTTTGTTGGGTTGGATTCTTCCTAGTAAAAGTTTAAGTAGAGTAGATTTTCCAGAACCATTATGCCCAACAATAGCAATTTTGTCTCGTTGTAAAATTCTTGTTGTAAAGTTTTCAATGAGGTTTTTTCCTGCAATAGAGTAGTGTAAGTTTTCAATGTCAAAGAGCATTTTCTTTTTACTTACCCCTTTTTCTCCGTCACGGTTAAAGCTCTTCTTTTCGCGTTCAAGTTCTATTTGCATTTTTCTAATGAGCGATGGATCTTTTTTTGCTTTGTCTCTTAGTTCAAAAACTCTGGCTTTTCGTCCTTGGTTACGTGTAAGTCTTGCTTTTACACCACGGCTTAACCACTCCTCTTCACGTTTTAAGAACTTTAGAAGTGTGTTATGCGTTTTTGCCAAGCTTTTCATGCGTTCCTCTTTTAGGTGCAAGTAGGTGTCATAGCCTCCGTCATAAGAGACAATATTCATGTCTTCAACTTCTACAATACGTGTAACAATACTGTTAATAAAGTGTCTGTCGTGAGAGATGAGAAGCAGTGTAAACTTCTCTTTTAGTAGAATCTCTTCTAAGAACTCAACCATATAAACGTCAAGGTGGTTGGTAGGCTCGTCAAGCAAAAGAACATCTGGTTTTTTTAAAATGAGTGAAGCCAATGCAACACGACGCTGTTCGCCTCCTGAGAGAGTATTTACATCTCTGTACTCATACTCTTTTAGTTTAAACTCTTGAAGTACACGCTCAATCTTGTCATCTAAGTTCCATGCATTGTGGTGGTCAAGGTAGTTGGTAATGGTTGCATGTTCATTTATGAGAGCTTGATTTTCAAAGTCTTCTGCAATAAGTGTTGCGAGTTCTTCGTAACGCATTTTAGCATTTTTAAGGTCGCCTAGTTCATTCTCTATGGCATCTCGAACATTTAACCCATCGTCAAACTTTGGGTTTTGGTCAAGAGCATCAATAATGATACTTTTGTCTAAAACTCTTGTTCCTTCATCTGCTTGAACCTCACCAGAAATAATCTTGATAAGGGTCGATTTACCACAACCATTTTTTCCAACAATGGCAACTCTTTCACCTTCGTTCAGCTGAAAGTCAACCCCTTTAAGAAGTTGTTTTACGTCGTAATTTTTTGCAATATTGAAGAGACCGACAAGTGCCATGGAGAATCCTTGAGAATAAAAGTTTGCTATTTTACCCTAATGTTATGAAATCCAAATATGAAACATCAATTTTATGATTAATCTCTATTTAATTAAAGTATATATATAATAAACTAAATATATAGATAGGAGTTTTAGATGGTTATAGGTGTATCAGAATTACAAAAAAATATTAGTATCTTTAAAAATCTTACAGAGACCATACATATTATAGACAAAAAAACTAAAGAAGTATTGGCATTGGTTCTTCCTAAAAACAGAATGGAAGAGCATACATTAACTGATGCTTTAGGTGGAATTTTACAAAGAAAAACAACTATTGAAAATCATGAAAATATCAATGAAATAGTAAAAGATGCGTATGAGCAAGAGATGAGAGAAAAATATGGCATCTAAAGTTTTATTAGATGCAAATGTACTTATTCGTTTTTTAACACGTGACCATGAGGAGCATTACTTAAAAAGTGTGGAAATATTTAGAGATATTGAAAGTGGAAAAGTAGAAGCGATGCTTATGGACTTTATTTTAGCAGAGGTTATTTATGTTTTAAAGCGAATTTATAAATATGAGAAGAGTGAAATATCTTCTACTTTGAAAAAATTACTCCTTTATAAACATCTATATACCGAAAACAAATTAGTAACTTTTGAAGCTCTTGATATTTACGCCAACAAAAATATTGACTTCGCAGACTCATTACTTTGTGCAAAGAAAAAACTAGAAGGTTTTGAGATTGTTAGTTTTGATAAAGATATTGGACGTTGTTTAAAATAATGAATTTAAAAAAAGTTAAAAATCTATTAGATATTGAAGTTGTTAACCGTAATAGTGTAGAGGAGATTAGTGATGAGACTCCAGATCCACTGCTTATTGCCACTAGATATAATGATGAGACCATTGCTCTTGTTT
>Ga0256826_1000781_pt1 | contig 19701 bp, 35 predicted proteins | sample CV79metaG_FD_185975 | JGI IMG/M metagenome (GOLD analysis project Ga0256826, IMG submission 185975) | Hydrothermal vent microbial communities from East Pacific Rise, Pacific Ocean - CV79 | ecosystem: Environmental > Aquatic > Marine > Hydrothermal vents | place: Pacific Ocean: East Pacific Rise...
TGAAAGTTTTTTCCCTATCTTGCTGCACAAATGCGCTACACGGAAGAGCTTGCAACCGAACTAACACTTTATGATACAAAAGAGCGTTTTTTAAATCTTTTAGTACAAAATTTAAACCCAAATAACAGATTCCGCTACCAACTATTGCAAGATCTTTCCAATAGTGAGATAGCAAAACTACTTGGAACTGTACGTCACGTTATTGAGCGAAGTATTAAACAATTAAGAGCAGATAATATCATTGAGACTAGTCGGCGTAATATAAAAGTAAAAAATCTACAAAAAATTTTAGAAAAAACTTCCCAAATGCTACTTAAGTAGCAAAACACTTTTTAAAAATTTATTATCATTTCTTAAATAAAAAATTTTAAGGAGTGCACCATGTTAGTAACAAGACATAGAAATCCTATAAATACAAATAATACAAGAAGATTTGATTTGCTCAACGAGTTTTTCAACGTACTTGATACGCAAAACAATGAAGAGCCAAGAGAGGTTTTTGACTTTATTCCGGCTGTCAATACCAGAGAAGGCAAAGATGCATATTACATTGAGCTTGATTTACCGGGTATAAAGAAAGAAGATGTGGAGATCAGCGTAGATAAAAATATTTTAACGATTAAAGGTGAGCGTGAAGTTAAACGTAAAGAAGAGAAAGGTGATTATTACAGAGTAGAAAGTGCCTATGGTACGTTTGAAAGAAGTTTTACACTGCCTGAAAAAGTAGATACTGAAAATATTCGTGCAGCAAGCGAAAACGGTGTGGTTGAAATTATCATACCAAAATTAAAAGTTGAAAAAGATACAACAAAAAAAATTGAAATCGAGTAAGGAGGCATATTATGGACATTGTAAAAACATCAAAAGATTTAGTAGAAAAAGCAGAAGAAAAAGTTGAAAAAAGTTTGGAAGTGGTCAAAGATACGTTTCATAACGTAGCATCACATCTCCCACTCGCAAACTTGGCAAAACATCATAATGATACCTTTACAATTGAGGTTGATTTACCGGGTGTTAAAAAAGAAGATATAGAATTAAAAGTTGAAGATGATTATCTGACCGTTACGGCGGTGAGAAAGTTTAAAAATGAGGTCAAGGAAGATGATTATTACTTGTGTGAGTCAAATTTTGGCGTAATTTCAAGAAGTTTTATTCTCCCTGATAATATTGACAGAGATAGAATTCAAGCCAAATTTGAAGACGGAAGATTATGCCTGACTCTTGAAAAATTAGAGTCTAAAAAAACAAAAAATATCAGCATAAAATAAAAAATGCTGGTATTAAAAGGAGTTAACTTATGAAAAAAATACTAAGCTGTGTATTGCTTTCATCTTTACTTACAGGTTCTGTTATGGCAGCACCGATAAGTGATATGAATCCCTATGATGCAGATTTTACAAAGATGAATCAATATTTCAATTCTCTTATAGAGTCGCACTTAAGTAGTTCGGCACTGAATAATTTTAGTTATCCACGAACAGACATTCAAGATACAAAAGATCAGATAGTTTTCAAATTTGATCTTGCCGGCGTAGACAAAAAAAATATCAAACTTTTTATTGATGAGAATAAAATTTTGACTCTTGAGGGTGAGAAAAAAGAGTCTAAAGAAGAAAAATCAAAAGAGTTTGTCAAAAAAGAGATTTTTTACGGCACTTTTAAAAAAGTGATTCAATTGCCTAAAAATATAAATGAGAATAAATTACAAACAAAGTTTAAAAACGGTATTTTAACAGTCATAATTCCTAAAACGGAAGTTAAAAAACCAAAAGCGAAACTCATTCCAATAAAATAATCAAATTTTTTTGCTAAAATTCTGGCATGAATTCATATGCAGATAAATTTAACAACGCTATTAAAAACACCTTCTTCCAAAAGCTTCCTCAAAATGAACGTGAGTTCATAGAAGAGCAAGCTTTTAAATTCAAATTCTCAAATCAAGAGTTAAAACAAATCATAAATATTGCTAGAGACCTAGGAATGTGGGATGAAAAAAGAATTGCAGTCATATTTCCAGAGCATACTCAAAGAAAAGTAGTTTTTACTCGTCTAGTTAAAGCCTATGAAGAGATAAGAGATAAACCAAACTCGTATGATAATTTTACGCTCAAAAATATTCCAAAAGAACAAAAATTCACTTTTAAAGTAGCAGAGAAAAAGGGCTTTGGTCTTGGATTATGTCCCGTTGCTAGTGAAAAGACTAGATGTTGCAATCTTTTAACACTTGACGCGGTTGAAAGTTGTGGATTTGATTGTTCGTACTGCTCCATTCAAAGTTTTTACAATCAAAATACAATTACTTTTGACAGTACATTTAAAGATAAACTTCTTAACCTAAACCTAGATAAAAATAAAACATATCATATAGGAACAGGACAAGCATCTGATTCACTTATGTTTGGCAACCGTGAAGGTGTTTTAGAATCTCTTTTTATGTTCGCACGAAACAATCCAAATGTTATACTAGAATTTAAAACCAAATCAGATAATATTAAGTACCTTCTTGATAATGATGTTCCTAAAAATATTCTTTGTACTTGGAGCTTAAACACTCCAACTATTATAAAAAATGAAGAACACTTAACAGCTTCACTTGAAAAGCGTATAAACGCAGCGAGAGCATTAGCAGACAAAGGAGTCAAAGTTGGTTTTCATTTTCATCCTATTGTAGAGTATGTTGGTTATCTTGACGAGTATCAAAAAGTGTATGAAGAACTTTTGATACAATTTAAGCCCTCAGAAGTTGCTCTTGTAAGTTTTGGAACGCTTACTTTTATAAAGCCTGTCATTAAACAGCTTCGTGGACGTGAATTTCATACAAAAATCACACAAATTCAGCATGAAAATGCAAGTGGAAAAACTTCGTATCCAGATAGTACAAAAGTAGAGATGTTTAAACATGCCTATGAAAATTTCAAAGCTTGGCAGCAGGGAGATGAAAAAGTATTTTTTTATCTCTGCATGGAAGAGCATGAAATGTGGGCAAAAACATTTGGATATCAATATTCCACCAATAACAACTTTGAAAGTGCTATGCTTGGGGCTTACTGCAAAAAGCTAGGACAAAATTATTTAATTTAGGATTGTAATGAACAAAAAAGAAACGTATTTTTTATCACAACCGCATCAGCCATTTTTTATATTAGGTATTGTAAACGCAGTAATTATGATGCTGTTGTTTGCACTAGGATATAAAGGTATTATTTCTCCAACAATTGATACACTCACTCTCCATAGCTACTCTCTTATATTTTTAGTATTTACGAATTTTTTTACTGGTTTTTTATTTACTACTTTTCCAAGATTTAATCAAACGCAGACTATTATAAAGAGCTACTATTCAAAAATATTTTATGCAAACGCAGTTGCTTCAACCCTCTTTGCAATTGGAATAATAATTTCACGAGACTTAGTTATAGTAGCAATGCTGACTGCATTTATATCTCATTTTTTTATTATTTATAAGCTTACCAACATCTATAAAAGTTCTATGAGTGCAGATAAGAGTGATTCTTTTTGGATACTTGGGGCAAACCATCTTGGATTACTTTCTCATTTATTATTTATTATCGCTTTATTTATTCCAAGTCTATTAAACGCAGCTATAAATATCGCTTTTTATCTCTATCTAATATTTTTAGCCTTTAGTGTAGGACAAAGAATGATTCCTTTTTTCTCACACTCTTTTGCACAAAAAGGTAAGTATTTTATAGAAATTACTTTTACACTCTTTGTCTTAAAATCACTCTTTAGTACAAGTGGTTTTATTGGGCTTGAGCTTATTATAGATATAGTATTAGCAATCTATCTCTTTAGAGAATTTTACTCTTGGCAGCTGCACCCTTTTAATTCTCCTCCAATTTTATGGGTTTTACACTTGGCTCTTTTTTGGCTTCCACTCTCATTTGCTCTTTCAGCAGTAAGTTTAATAGCAGAACTCTTTTTAGATACCTCTTTTTACTTTTTAAATATCCATCTACTTGCACTCGGTTTTCTCACAACAGTACTTATAGGTTTTGGAACGCGTGTAACGCTCGGACATGCTGGATTACCTCCGCAAGCAGATAAATTTGCAAAAAATATTTTCTTTTTAATACAAGCTGTTGTACTACTGCGTTTACTCTACAGTCTTAACATTGCGTTTGGATGGGGTGCCAACTTTTTATTTGATATATCTTTTAGTGCGTGGCTTCTTCTATTTATTTTATGGGGTGCTAGGTATGCTAAAGTATTGATTTTTGGAAAAAAATCCTAGGTTTATAAAAATATAACATCTTTAGAAGAACTAAAGATGTTACACTGCGTTTAGATTATAAAACTCCTTAGTTGGAGCTCTTTTGTTGCTGCTTCATTAGTGACAACTGGTCTCTCAACACTACCATCTATTTGTGTTGCAACATCCTCATTTTGGTTTATCTTTTCTTAACTAGAAACTACTTTTCCCTATGTATCACTTTTTTCTGTTGCTACATCCTTCTCGTTTGAAGCTTCAACTTGATTTTCATCAACTTGTTAAAGAGTTATCTCTTTCACTTCAGGAACACTCTTTTAAATTGCAGCAGGAACTACAACAGCTTATGTAGTCTCTTCTTTAACCTCGATGGTGTATCTGATTGAGCATAATAGTAAAATTCAGCTATACTTTCGTTATATTAAAAAAACGGAATTACCAAATGAACAAACAAATACAAAGTTACTTTCTAGAATTAGGAATAATAAATACTTTAATAATAGATAGACTCACAACTCCAGGTGCTTATCTCATGGCTCAAGATGGCAATGATGTACTTTTACCTGGCCAATATCTTACAAACGATATGAAAGAGGGAAACCTACTTGATGTATTTTTATATACTGATTCAGAGGATAGACTAGTTGCTACAACCTTAAAACCAAAAGCAATGCTTGATCAATTTGCACTAATGAATGTCGTAGATGTTGCTCCATTTGGGGCATTTTTAAATTGGGGTTTGCCCAAAGATTTATTTATCCCAAATATGTTTCAAAAAACTCCATTTCAAGTTGGAGAAAAAAGATTTGTACGTGTAATTTATGATGAAAGAACTCACAGATTAGTTGCAACTGAGAAACTTGGTGATTTCTTCGATAGAAAAGTAAAGGGATTAGCAGTCAACAAAGAAGCAGACATTGTAGTTATATCAAAAACTCCTTTAGGGTTTAAATGTATTGTAAATGACAAGTATGAAGGTTTAATATATCACAATGAGATTTTTGAAAATATCCAGCTTGGAGATAAAAGAACAGCTTACGTAAAAACAGTAAGAAAAGATGGTAACATTGACCTTAGTTTACGTAAACAAGGAACTACAAAAAGCGGAGGCTCAAGTGATAAGGTCTTAGAGTTGCTTAAACAAAACAAAGGGATTATGCCCTACAACTATAAAAGTGATGCTGAACTTATTAAGCAAACATTTGGACTCAGTAAAAAAGATTTTAAACGTTCTCTAACTAAGCTCCAAGATGATGGAAAGATTGAAGTTAGAGATACTGGCATCTACCTTAAGCAGTAAAATATGGCTAAAAAGAAAAAAAATATTGAACTTGTAAATAAAAATCTTGAATTTACTGAAAATGGTATTATGTATAAGCTTATTCGATTTAAACCAGAGAGTATGACACTTGATGTTATGCGTTTTGAAAATGGAATAAAAATAGATGAATTTAATCTGCCATTTGCACATATACCAAAAGCTATAAAAAAAATTATTAAACCAAATTAAATGGATAAAATATGAATGAACAAAATATAAATCAGGCAGCAAGTGGTGGCGATTTTTATATTTGGATTGTCATGTTTGGTATCTTAGTGGTCGGTGTTGGTTATTTAGCTTGGATAAATAGAAATATAGAGAGATAATGCCCAAAACGATATTGGGCTTTAAATGTATAAGTTAAGAAATCTCTTTCAAAGATATACATGGAGAATCGTAAGAAAGATTATATACATAAATTGTTACAATAGTGTTAACAGATATTTTATATTAAAGAGGATGTTATATGAAAAAATGTAATTCACTTCAAGAAGTTAGAGCAGAGATAGATATAATAGACTCAAATTTAGTAGAGTTAATTTCCCAAAGAAGTTATTTGATACGTCAGGCGGCTGCGTTTAAAGAGAGTGTAGATGAAGTTAAGGCTCAAGATAGAGTTGATGATATTATGCAGAGAGTCAGAACAAAGGCTATTGAACTAAATATAAATCCAAATATGATTTCAGAACTATTTAAAATAATGATTGATGAAATGGTTGAAACTGAGATTTCTGAGTTTAGAAATGGTGGAAATTTTTAACAAGAGGTCTAGCATCAAATGCCGACACCACCATAGCCTAAAGCAAAAGTGTGGTGCAACATAAGAATATTTTATTTATATCTATAAGTGATACGACCTTTATCTAACGAATAAGGAGTCAACTCAAGTTTTACTTTATCACCTGGAAGTATTTTAATGTAGTGCATACGCATTTTTCCTGCGATATGACACAAAATAATATGTCCATTTTCTAATTCAACACGAAAAGTTGCATTAGGCAAAGCTTCAATAATCTTGCCGTCAACTTCAATAACATCTGCTTTAGCCATTATAAGTCCTTTTTAATTTCTCTAAGCAAGAGATAATATTTCAGCTTTACCGTTAATAACTGCAACGGTATGCTCATAGTGTGAACCGCGTAAATTATCGGTACTAACAACATCCCAGCCATTATCTAAAATGACAGGTTTATCTTCTTTTTGACATATCATAGGTTCTAAACAAAAAACCATTCCATTTTTTATCTTAGGGCCCGCTTTTGGGTTATTGCCTTCAAGATAATTTGGAATTTCTGGTTCCTCATGTGGTTTTTTTCCTATTCCATGTCCACAAAAATTTTTCAATGGTACAAATCCACGATCTTTAATAAATTTTTCCATCATATATGACAATTCTTTAAAACGCATACCTTCTTTGATATTCTCTATTGCAAAATAAAGAGTATCTTTCGAACATGCTATTAACTCCTCATCATTTTGTGTAATTTCACCTACACCCATACTTATTGCGGCATCACCAAACCAACCATCAAGTTCTGTACCGATATCATAACCGATAACATCACCCTCTTGTAGTTTATAATCTGAGGGGATGCCGTGTATAATTACTTCGTTAAGTGAAGTACAAACAGCATTAGGAAAACCGTATAAACCTTTAAAAGAGGGTTTAGCACCATGACTGCGAATAAAATCTTCAGCCATTGCATCCATCTCTTTTAGGGACATACCAACTTTTGTATTTTCTCGTAGTAAATCTAATGCACCACCAACAATTCTATTGGCGGCACGAAGCTTCTCTATATCAGCTGATTTTCTAAGTGCAATAGCCATTTTATAGCCCGACTGCACTTAAAGTTTCATATTTACTCATATAAATCTGTGCTTCTATTTTTCTCATTGTATCAAGTGCAACTTGTACAACAATTAAAACTGCAGTTCCACCAAAGAAGAAGGGAACACCCATCCCTTTAATAATCATAAATGGTAATGTTGCAACAAGTCCTAAATAAAGAGCTCCAGTAAATGTTAATCTACTAGCAGTTTCATTTAAAAAATCTTTTGTTGCATTACCAGTTCTAATACCAGGAATGAATCCACCTTGACGTTTTAAATTATCAGCAATATCTTTTGCATTAAATGTAATACTTGCATAGAAAAATGCAAAGAAAACTACAAACATAAATGTTAAAAAGTTAAAAAAGTAACTATTTGGATTTAAAAAATCTGCTATAGCTTGAATGGTTGGGTTAGTACTACTAGATAAAACAGTCATAGGAAACATTAATATCGCACTAGCAAAGATTACTGGAATTACACCAGCTAAATTTACTTTAATAGGAATATAATTCATAACACGTTTATTTTGATTTTGCATCATAGTTTTTTTCGCATATGTTACAGGAACACGACGTTCACCAAGTTCAACATATATGATAATACCTACCGTTGCAAGCACTAAAATTAAAATAGCAATAACTGTAATAAAACTCATTGCTCCAGTATTTACCATCTCAATAGTTTGTCCAATAGCTCTAGGAATTGCAGATACTATACCAGCAAATATAATTAAAGAGATACCGTTACCAATACCACTTTGAGTAATTTGTTCACCAATCCACATTAGTAGCATTGTACCTGCCAACATTGATACAGCAGACAGTAAAATAAATGTATTGTGATCAGCGAGTATTGCGCTATTACCACTAGGACCTGTTAAACTTTGAAGCCCAACACTTACACCAACAGCTTGGATTAAAGTAATAACAATCGTTGCATAACGAATTATTTGCATATACTTAACCATACCATCACGCTCTTTTTTCATTTGTCCTAAAGTAGGAAATGTTGCAGCTAAAAGCTCCATAATAATTGAGGCTGTAATGTAAGGCATAATACCAAGTGAAATAATTGATAATCTTTGAACAGCGTTTCCGCTAAACATATTGAATAGTCCAAGAGCATCTGATTGATGTGAGTCGAAGAAAGAAGCGATAACAGCAGTATCTACGCCAGGTACTGGCACATAAGCCAGTAGGCGATAGACAAATAAAAACCCGATAGTAATAAGTATCTTATTTACTAGATTTTTATTCACAACTAGTTACCTGTAGTTATAACGTTTTCGTCTTTAATTTTCGATGCTAAATCTTTTGCAGACGCACCTACTAGTTTAATTTTAGCTACAGAGTTTGCAACTTTATGAACACTACGGATACTCTCCATTGTGATCTCTTCAAGTTCAGCTACAGCTTTAATTTTTTCAACGTTTATTACATATGGTTTCACTAGTTTAGAGTGAAAACCAATTTTTGGTAAACGTTTTGCAAGTGGTTGTTGACCACCTTCAAAGTTTCTTTTTCTTTTGTAACCTGAACGAGATTTTTGACCTTTTTGACCACGTGCAGCAGTCTTACCAGTACCAGAACCTTGTCCACGTCCAACACGCTTACGATTAGCTGTTGAACCTACGGCAGGTGTTAAATTTTCAATACCCATTTTTCTATCCTTTTATACGAGAAAGTGCTTCAACTGTAGCACGAACTAGTGTGTTTGGATTGTTTGAACCAATTGACTTTGTTAGTAAATCTTGAAAACCTGCTAACTCAAGAACTGGACGAGCCGCACCACCTGCGATAAGTCCTGTACCTTCAGATGCTGGTTTTAAAAGGATTGTACTAGCATTGTATTTATGCTCAATATCATGTGCGATTGTAGTGCCTTTAATCTTAACAGTTGTTAAGTTTTTAAATGCATTATCAACAGCTTTACGAATAGCATCAGGAACTTCTTTCGCTTTTCCAACACCATATCCAACAGTACCATTTTTGTTACCAACTACAATAAGTGCAGTAAAACGAAAACGTCTACCACCCTTAACAACTTTAGTTACACGACCAATATTTACAATTGATTCTTCAAATTCATCTCTATTGATTTCCATCATAACCCCTAGAACTTAATTTCGTTTGCACGAAGTGCGTCACCAAATGCAGCAATTACACCGTGATATTGGTAACCATTACGATCAAATACAATCTCAGAGACGTTAGCTTCTTTTAGTTTAGCAGCAAATGCTTCACCAAGTGCAGCTGCACCTTCTTTGTTTGATTTATGACCAGTAGCCTTAGAGTGTAGTGCGCATATAGTTGTTGCAGTAACATCATTTATAGCTTGTACACTTAGGTAACGGTTTGATTTAAATACAGAAACACGAGGAAGTTCAGCACTACCAGATATTTTTGCACGAATACGACGTTTACGTTTTAAACGGTTAGCAATTTTGCTTTTTAATACTTTAGCATTCATCTATCTTCCTCCCTTATTTCTTAGCAGTTTTACCGGCTTTACGCACGATATGTTCTTCCATGTATTTAACACCTTTACCTTTGTAAGGCTCTGGTGGACGGAACGATCTAATCTCAGCAGCAGCTTGACCTAACATTTGTTTGTCATGGCTTTTAAGAGTAATAACATTCTTTTCTACACTTGCTTCTAAACCTTCTTTTAACTCATAATTAATATCATGAGAGAAACCAAGTTGAAGATTAAGTACTTTACCTTTAACAGCAGCACGATAACCAACACCATTAATTTCTAGTTTTTTCTCATAACCAGTAGTTAAACCAGTAACGATATTTTGGGATAAAGCTCTAAAAGTTCCCCAGAAAGCTCTATCTTCACGTGACTCAGATATATTTTTAAAAATTATTTTATTGTCTGCTACTTCAAAAGTAACATAACCTTTTGTATCTAAATCAACACTATTTTTGCCTTTAGCAAAAGTTATAACATTTCCATTTGTAGTAACAGTAATGTCACTAGCAAATTCTACAGGATTTTTTCCAATTCTTGACATGCTATCTCCCTACCAAACCGTACACATAACTTCGCCACCAATACCAAGCTCATAAGCTTTGTCATTAGGTAGAACGCCATGTGATGTACTAACAATAATAGTACCATAACCATTTTTAAAACGTTTAATATCTTCTTTACCTTGGTAAACACGACGACCAGGTTTAGAGATTCTTTTCATTTCATTGATTACAGTTTTACCATCTTCACCATACTTAAGTACAACTTTGATAGTTTTTTTAACGCCTTCTTCAATTACATTACATGATTCAATGTAACCTTTATCCACTAAGATATTTGCTACAGCTTCAACACTCTTAGAGTGTACTAAAGTTGTAACTGGTAATCTTCTCATACCAGCATTACGAATACGCGTTAACGCATCTGATACTAGATCATTTATTGCCATTTATTTTTCCTTTGTGTAATTACTATTATAATGAAAATAATTTCAAAAAATAGTAACTGCTAATGATTAGGAGTTTCCTCTTGGCTTACCAAGAAGACTTTCTAACACCTGGGATTAACCCTTCGTTTGCCATTTTTCTAAAACAGATACGACAAATACCAAAATCTCTTAAAACAGAGTGTGGACGACCACAAATCTGACAACGTGTATAAGCACGTACTTGAAATTTTGGAGTTCTTTTAGCTTTCGCTATCATTGACTTTTTAGCCATTAGTTACTCCCTTTTGTAAAAGGCATACCTAATTTCTCTAATAGAGTAAACGCAGCCTTATCAGAATCAGCACTTGTTACAACTGTGATATTCATACCATGAATTTGCATGATTGAATCATAGCTAACTTCTGGGAAAATAAGTTGTTCTTGAAGACCGAAGTTATAGTTACCACGACCATCAAAACCATTTCTAGGAACACCACGGAAATCTTTTACACGAGGAAGTGCAATTGAAACAAGGCGATCAAAGAAATTGTACATATTTTCACCACGAAGAGTTACACGAATACCAACTGGCATACCTTCACGTACTTTAAAACCTGCAACAGATTTTTTAGCTATAACCGTAGAAGCTTTTTGTCCAGCAATTGTTGTAATTGTGTCTTCAATATTTTGAATAAGTTTATTATCTTTCATAGCAAAACCAGCACCAACAGAGATAATTACTTTTTCCAATCCAGGAATTTGCATTGGATTTTTGATATCTAAATCTGCTTGTATCTCTGACTTAAGAGCTAAATATTTTTCTTTTAAACGAGCCATCTAATTATGCCTCCACTTTGCGTACATTTGAAGCATCTATTGGCATCTCTTTATTAACATGTCCGCCTTTAGTGTTCTCTTCAGTTGGTTTGATAGCTTTTTTAGCTACTTTACAACCCTCAACGATAACTTTGTTTCTCTTAGGCATTACTGCTAAAACAGTAGCCTTAGTTCCACGGTCATCTCCAGCGATAATTTCTACAGTATCGCCTTTTTTGAAATTAAATTTTGCCATTAAACAACCTCCGGTGCAAGAGATACAATTTTCATAAATCCTGCGTAACGTACTTCACGACCAATTGGTCCAAAAATACGAGTACCAATTGGTTCTCTCTTGTCATCTAGTATTACAGCTGCATTGTCATCAAAACGGATTAATGATCCATTTTCACGTTGAACTTCTTTATGAGTTCTAACAACAACAGCTTTTACTACTTTACCTTTTTTAACTTTAGCAGTTGGAGTCGCTTTCTTTACAGAAGCAACAATAACATCACCTACTGAAGCATAACGACGCTTAGAACCACCAAGCACCTTAATACACATAATCTCTTTTGCACCTGTGTTATCAGCTACATTTAAACGAGTAAAACCTTGAATCATTACTACGCTCCTTTTACGACTGACTTCAGTCTAAAAGATTTAGTCTTTGAAAGTGGGCGACATTCAATTGCAAGAATCTCATCACCAACTTTCACTTCATTACGTTCATCATGTACTAAGTACTTTTTGAAACGTTTTACAACTTTATGATAACGAGGATGCATTACACGACGTTCAACAACTATAGTTACTGTTTTATCGCCTGCAATTTTAATTACGTTACCTTGAATTTCACGTTTATTAGCCATCGCTCGTCCCCTAGTTTGCTACTGCAGCAAGTGCAGTATTGATTCTAGCAATATCTTTTTTAGCAACACGAAGTTCACTAGTATTTTGTAATTGCATCATCTTTTGTTTAATTTTTAAAGTAAACAATTCAGTTTTCTTTTCTTTTAGCATTGCTTGAAGCTCTGCTGCTGTTTTATCTGCTAAATCAGAATATTTCATTGCTCATCTCCGCAGTGATTATTTTACATTTAAATGGTAGTTTGTGCATTGCAAGAATTAGCGCTTCACGTGCTATATCTTCTGGTACACCACCCATTTCGAATATTATACGACCTGGTTTAATATTCATTACCCATTGATCTACTGCACCTTTACCTTTACCCATACGAGTTTCAAGAGGTTTAGCAGTTAATGGTTTTGCTGGAAAAACACGAATCCAGATTTTACCTTGACGTTTAATATGACGCGTTGCAGAGATACGTGCTGACTCAATTTGACGTGAGTTAATACGACCTGCTTCAACAGCTTTAAATGCAATGTCACCAAAAGCTAATTTATAACCTGAACGAGCATAACCACGGTTACGACCTTTCATTACCTTACGATATTTTGTTCTTTTTGGCATTAACATAATTATTCAGCCTTTTCACTATTTTCGCGACGTGCTGGTTTTCTACCACGACGTTCTTTTTTCTCTTCTTTAACTTCTGCTGGAATACCCTTAGTAAGTACTTCACCTTTGAAGATCCATACTTTAACACCGATAATACCGTATGTAGTATGAGCTTCAGCAAAACCATAATCGATTTTAGCACGAAGTGTATGAAGAGGAACACGACCCTCTAAGTACCACTCAGTACGAGCCATTTCAGCACCGCCAAGACGACCTGCAACAGCTACTTTGATACCTTTAGCACCAGAACGTTGTGCACCTTGCATAACTTTTTTCATAGCACGTCTAAACGCGATACGACGTTCAAGTTGAGTTGCTACATTCTCAGCAACAAGTTGTGCTGAAGTTTGAGCTTTTTTCTCTTCTTTTATGTTGATAGAGATCGCTTTACCAACCAATTTTTGAACTGCAGTTTTAAGTTTCTCTATGTCCGCACCTTTTTTCCCGATAATAATACCAGGACGAGCAGCTACGATAGTTACACGAAGTCTTTTAACTGTTCTTTCAATGATGATGTTAGACACACCAGCATAATAAAGTTCTTTCTTTAAAAATGTTCTTATCTTGTAATCTTCACCTAAGCTCTCAGGAGCAGTTTTAAAATTAGGAAACCATCTTGATTCCCAATTACGGTTGATTCCAAGACGTAAACCAATAGGATTAACTTTTTGACCCATATTATTTACCCTCTACTTCTACTAAGATATGTGCTGTTGGTTTTCTAATACCTGAAGCCATACCACGAGCACGTGGACGGAAACGTTTAAGTACTGGACCATTGTCAACACGACATGATGTAATAACACAATCTTCAGCTTCACTACCACTATTTGCAACTGCTGATGCAATCACTTTAGAAATAATTTTAGCTGCCTTATTTGGAGTGAATTCTAAAGCTGCCATAGCTTCTTCAGCGTTCATACCCTGCACTTCACGTGCAATAAGACGAGATTTAATTGGTGATACACGGATAAATTTCAATAATGCTCTAGCCATGATTACCCTTTCTTCTGAACAGAGCCTTTATGGCCCTTAAATGTACGAGTTGGTGCAAATTCACCAAGTTTATAACCAATGTGATTCTCTGTAACATATACAGGAACAAATTGGCGACCATTATGAACATTTAATGTCAACCCAACCATATCAGGAAGAATCATAGATCTTCTTGACCAAGTTTTAATAGGTTTTTTCTTAGCTTCGGCTTTCATAGCCTCTACTTTTTTCATTAAATGGTCATCTACGAATGGACCTTTTTTTACTGAACGAGCCATATTAGCCTACCCTTTTTGCATTTGGTTTACGACGAGTAATAATTAATTTATCACTTGCTTTCTTACGACGAGTTTTAGCACCCTTAGTTGGTTTACCCCAAGGAGTAACTGGATGACGACCTGAATTCGTTTTACCTTCACCACCACCATGTGGGTGATCAATAGGGTTCATTGCAGAACCACGAGTTTGAGGACGAATTCCCATATGACGAGAACGACCAGCTTTTGCTATAACAATGTTAGAATATTCTTCATTACCAACAGATCCAACTGTAGCCATACATTCACCAAGTACTAAACGCATTTCAGATGAAGGCATACGTAAAGAAACATATTTACCATCACGACCCATAATTTGAGCAGATGTTCCAGCTGAACGAACCATTTGTCCGCCTTTACCAGTTTTCAACTCAACATTATGAATTAATGTACCAACAGGAATGTTTTTAAGTTTCATTGTATTGCCGGGTTTAACATCTAAACCACTTTCAGCAGATTCAACTTTATCGCCAACATTTAAGCCTTTTGGTTGAAGGATATATCTTTTTTCACCATCAGCATAAGTAATTAATGCGATACGACAGTTACGGTATGGATCATATTCGATTGCACTAACTGTACCAGGTACATTTACTTTATCTCTTTTGAAATCAATAATACGGTAAATCTTTTTCGCACCAGCTTGTTTATGACGTGATGTAATACGACCATTATTGTTACGACCAGCAGTTGTTGGAAGTTTTACTAATAATGAACGAACGCTTGCTTTAGCAGTGATATCTGAACTATCTACATTCGTATAAAAACGACGAGACGGTGTTATCGGTCTATAAGTTTTAATTGCCATCTTATACCGCCAAACTTTCTATTTGTGCACCTTCAGGTAAAGTTACATAAAACTTTTTAAAGTCATTTTGTTTACCCTTTTTGCCACGGAACATTTTCACTTTTCCGTTTTGATTTAAAGAGTTAATTTTTGAAGGAATAATTCCAAAATACTCTCTAAACACCTCTTTAAGACCTGTTTTAGTCATACGTGGTGCAGTTTGAACAACTATAACACCATCTTCTTGTAAACCTAAAGTCTTTTCTGTATATAGTATAGATTTAATATCTGTAATATCAGCCATTACTTAGCCTCACTTGTTAATGATTCCCATACTGCTTTTTCGATCACTAATGAACGATAGTTAGCAGCTAAGTAAGCATTTAATTCATTTGATTCTACAACATAAGTTTGGTGTAGGTTTTCAAATGCTAAAAATGTTTTCTCATCTAATAAAGATTTAACAAAAAGAGTATCTCTTTGATTTAAAGCTTTGAACATTGCTGCAGCGTCTTTAGTTTTACCAGACTCAACAGAGATGCTATCTACAATAAATAGAGTACCATTTTGTGCATGCTCATTTAAAGCAAAGTTTAAAGCAAGTTTCTTTTGCTTTTTGTTTACTTTTAAATCATAATTGCGGTTGTTTTGAGAACCAAAAGCTTTACCACCACCTACGAATATAGGAGAACGACGAGAACCAGCACGAGCACGACCGCCACCTTTTTGAGCCCATGGTTTTTTACCACCACCACGTACATCACTTCTACCTTTAGTAATCGCTGTATTTGCACGTTGTGCAGCTTGAGCAGATTTAACATAAAGGTAAAGGTTATGAGGGTTAATACCAGAGAAAGACTCTGGTAATGCTAACTCAGATGCTTTTTCCATTTTATCATTTAAAACGATTGCGCTCATTATTTAGCTACCTTTACACGACCTAAAGCACCGTTTGCACCAGATACAGAACCTAAAACCGCAATGATTTTATTTTCAGCATCGTAAGAAACGATCTCATTTTTTACACTATTTTGTGTATTTCCGTAATGTCCTGGCATTTTCTTACCTTTCATTACACGACCTGGCCATTCAGCATTACCGATAGAACCTGTTCTACGACCAAATCTATGACCGTGAGATGCAGGACCACCACCAAAGTTCCAACGCTTCATAGCACCAGAAAAACCACGACCTTTAGTAGTAAAAGTAGATCTTACAACACTAGCTTCTGCTAATGGAGCTAAATCTAAATCACCAGCTTCAGTGTTTGCTACTTCTAAAGTAACAAAACGGTTAAACTCAGATGGAAGGCTGTATTTCTTTTGTTGACCTTCGATTGTCTTATTCATTTTTTTACCGCTGTTGTAAGCAACAATTGCAGTACCTTCATTCACTTCACATACCTTAGCATCAAGTACTCTTAGAAGAGTTACTGGTTTACTAGGAACTGTGATTGTACGGCTCATACCGATTTTTTCAACAATATATTCCACGATTACTCCTATTTGTCCATAGAGCGAACTTCAACGTCCACTTCCGGTGCAAGATCTAGTTTCATTAATGAATCTACAGTTTCAGGTGTAGCAGAAACGATGTCGATCATTCTTGCGTGCATACGAATTTCAAATTGTTCACGAGCTTTTTTGTTAACGTGAACAGATTTTAAAACTGTATATTTACGAATTTTTGTTGGTAAAGGGATTGGACCACGAATTGCAGCACCTGTACGCTTTACAGCCTCAACGATTGATGCTACAGATCTATCAAGTACGCGATGATCATAAGCTTTCAATTTTAAACGAATTTTTTCCATGTTTTTCCTTCTAAAGAACTCGTTGGATCCTAGCCCAACTATTTAAGGGAGCGGAATTATACTTTAATTGATGATATTATTCAAGGATATTGGGGCTAAAAACCGATTTAATTGAAAATTTATTTCCTTTTAATAAGGAATAGATAAAATACCATATACAAAATTGGAGTATATTTATGGAAATTTTACTTGAAGAATTTTATAAAACTGACTTAATTGTAGAAAAGTTTCATGATAGAAAAGTATATTTGGATACAAATTCTTATCAAATAAACGGAATTACAAATAGTGGCAAAACTAAACTTGTCAAGAACTATCTACTGTCACTGAAAAAAAGTACCTACCTATATATTGACTGTTCTGATATGCGTATTGATATTAACTTATTAAACGCTACTCTCTCTTTGTTTTGTACTGAGAATAAAATATCTACCTTAGTTTTAGATAATTTTCTTCCAACTGTAAAAATTGTAAATGTAGCACAGCTTATCATTACTAGCGAAACTCACTATAAATTTGAATTATTGCGTACCCTTCGCCTCTTTCCTTTAGATTATGAAGAGTTTCTTGCTTATGAATATAAATATGATTCTTCTGCACTCAATCATTTTATTCAATTAGGTGGTTTTGCATCTATGCATAAAACAAATGCAGATGAAAGAAATATTTATATACAAAATATGCTTAAATTAACACTCAATGAGAGTGAATTAGATATACTTATTTTATGTGCAAAATTTATGTCACAAAGAATTTCTCCTTACAATATCTATGAAAGATTAAAACAAACCCACAAAATATCTAAAGATAAATTATATAAGTCATATGAACAACTTGTAGAAAAAAAGTATATTCATCAATTAGAAAAATTTGATTATTCTCGTGCCACCAAAAAAATCTATCTTTGCGATATATCTTTAAAAAGTGCCTTATCAGTAGAGAAAAATTTTGGTAGATTATTTGAAAACATGATTTATCTTGAACTCCTAAAATCTAAAATAGAGTGTTATTATAGTGAAGGCGTTGACTTTTATCTGCCTAAAGAAAATGAAATAATATTATGCAAACCTTTTGCTGATGAAAGGCAATTATTTAAAAAACTAGAGAGCATTGAGTCTTTTATCTTTAGTTATGAGGTAAGAAGCATCACTGTTATAACTATGAATAAAGAAGCTTCTATATCGCATCCAATTGCTAAGGTTGATATAATACCTTTTGACATTTGGGCTTTAGGAGATTGATATGAGTATATTGTGTGGCATAGATGAAGCTGGTCGTGGTCCCTTAGCAGGTGATTTGGTTATGGCAGGTTGTATTTTAAACGCAGCTGTAGAAGGTCTTAATGATTCTAAAAAATTAAGTGAGAAAAGAAGAGAGATTTTATATGAAAAGATTATTCTAAACGCAACGTATCATATAGTGAAGTTTTCAGCGCAAGATATTGATGAAAATGGCATTTCATACTGTTTAAAAAGTGGTTTGAACAGCATTATGAGTCATCTAAACGCAGATAAGTATTTGTTTGATGGAAATAGTACCTTTGGCGTTAAAAATTTGTCTACAATGATAAAAGCAGATGCAAAAATTCCTGAAGTAAGTGCTGCTTCGATCTTAGCCAAAGTAACACATGATAGAGATATCTTAAAACAAGCACTTTTGTATCCAGAGTATCAATTTGAAAAACATAAAGGTTATGGAACAAAACTTCATATAAAGATGATTAAGGAACATGGCTACTGTCCCTTACATCGCAGAACATACAAAATTAAACAACTAGAACAAACACTTATGGATTTTGTTGGTTAATATCAATAATATCACAAAAATAAACTCAATATATAGTTAATTTTAATGTTAATTACATATAATAATTGAAAATAAAAAGGTGACGATATGAAAAATGTAATTTTGCTAGTTTTAGGGGCTTTAATAGTTACTGGATGTTCAAGTAGATCATTAATAGTAACAAAACAGGAGCTACCTCCAGTATATGTAGATGTAAACAAAACACACCAAATAAAACAAGATATACAACTCTCTTTATTTAAACTCAATAACTACACTGATACACCAAGAGCAGGTCAAAGAGCTACTAATATAGTTGAGGGTGTTTTACTTGCTAAAGGCTACAATGTAAATACACATATCTCGAATGATAGCTATACACTAGATGAAATAAAACTCAAAGCTGCGCAAGATAATTCCAAGTACTTCTTAATTGGTGGCGTAAGTGAATGGAGGTATAAAACTGGAATTGATGGAGAGCCCGCAGTAAGTATCAAACTTAGTTTATATAAAACTCAAAACTCAAAACTTGTTTGGAGTGCAACTGGTGCGGATAGTGATTGGGGAACTGGATCAATTGGAACAACAGCTCAAGAGCTTATAGAAAAAATGACATCAAAATAAGTAAGTTTTACATATGAACTTTGCAAATAAGCGAATTAAAAAAATCTCGAAACTTGATATATTTCTAAACAAGATAAAGAGATATGCATATCTTGAAACGATATCTATCGTTGGTGTTTTTCTTTTAGTAGGCTATTTTATATCACCACAAGATATATGTTTTGTGCACAAACAAATTTCATATGTTTTAATACTACTCGCAATAATTACACTTTTTCACGGCTTTGAGAATGGACTTGTAGCA
>Ga0256826_1000782_pt1 | contig 19692 bp, 20 predicted proteins | sample CV79metaG_FD_185975 | JGI IMG/M metagenome (GOLD analysis project Ga0256826, IMG submission 185975) | Hydrothermal vent microbial communities from East Pacific Rise, Pacific Ocean - CV79 | ecosystem: Environmental > Aquatic > Marine > Hydrothermal vents | place: Pacific Ocean: East Pacific Rise...
TCGCTAGGGGCAACACAAGAACTTTTCATGGGCATCTCATCTTCTTGTGACTCTTGTGGTGTTGGTTCGTAAACAGGTTGGTTTAACACCTCATCTTCAATCATAGAAATTGGTTCTTCCATCTCTGGAGTATAGAGTGTAGGAACAACTGCTTCTACTTTTGGAGGCTCTACTGGGGAGGGTAACTCCTTTGAGATATTTTTAATTTTTGTTTCGTAACCAAAAATCTCTTGTACAAAAGTTCGAATGGTCATCCAGTTGTTTTTTAGTAGTGTTTTTTGCTCTGCATTTGCCGAAGACTCCCATGTTAACAAGTTCTCTACAAACGAAGCGTAGACAATGCTGTACTTAAAACACTCACCTAAGTCATAGTTTCTGTCATACATTTTTAAAATGAGTTCTTCAAAGAGTTTTGCCCCTGCGTCTAGTGGTTTTTCAACTACTGGTTCAGGTATTGGCTCGGAAGCTATCTCTTCTTGTACTACTTCTACTGTTGGTTCCTCAATAAACTCTTCTGTTTGTGGCTCTTCAACCATGGGTGAAGCTTCTTCTACTACTTCTTGAAGAACTGGTTTGGCTACAAGCTCTTTTACAACTTTAACTGTAGGCTCTGAAGTCACTTGAACTCCACCCAGCTCTTTTTCTAAAGTACGAATCATCCCGTCTATCTCTTTAATCTGTAAGGCTTCCATCAGCTTAAAAAGTGTTAAAGAGAGAACAAACTGCCCATCACTTCCCATGTTGAGTAGAGACTTTGACTCGGCTAATACTCTGAAAAAACGTTCAATAATCATAACTGGAATCTGTTGTGAACCACTAAGAAGCATATCTTTTAAGTAAAGCATTAGCTCATCAATGACCATTTCAGCCTCAAACTCAGCAGCAGAGTTAATAAACTCCAAAATTTTTGTTTGGTTTTTCTCTAATACATTGTTAATGAGTTCTTCTAACATTGAAGGCTCAATAATACCTAACATATTAGTAACCGTTGAGACGTTAATGAAGTTTTTAGAGTAGACAATGGCTTGGTCAAGAAGTGTCAAAGAGTCACGAACCGACCCAGCACCAGAACGAGCAATAATGTCTAAAGCAGCTTGTTCATACTCTACCCCTTCAAGGTTTAAGATGTGTGCTAAGTGTTTTGCCACAACTCCTTGAGGAATATTTCGAAATCTAAAGTGCTGTGTTCTACTTAAAATGGTTGCTGGAAGTTTTAGAGGATCAGTCGTTGCTAAGATGAATTTTACAAACTCTGGTGGCTCTTCTAGTGTTTTTAACAACGCATTAAATGCCTCTTTTGTAAGCATGTGTACTTCATCTATAATAAAGATTTTATAACGTGCTGTTGCTGGTTTGTATTTTGTATGTTCTATGAGTTCACGAATATCATCAATTTTACGATTAGATGCTGCATCCATCTCAATAATATCCATATGTCTTGACTCAGTAGCCATGATACAATGAGAACAGACACCACAAGGGTGAGAGGTTGTCCCTTTTTCACAAAGAAGAGCTTTAGCAAAGATTCGTGCTGTAGAGGTTTTACCGGAACCTCGAAGACCAGAGAAAAGATAGGCATGAGATAATCGGTCACTATCTAAGGCTAAAGAGAGGGTCTGGGAAACAGCCTCTTGACCTATTAAGTCATCAAAACTTGCTGGACGATATTTTCTTGCTAATGCTAATGACACTATAGAACTCCTCAACTGTTAACTAATGTTAATAATATCAATATTGTAGTCAAATTTTACTTGTGATATAATTTGTCAAAATAATTTCTAGGAGTAATATATGAGATGGGAAGACAGAGACGAAAGTCGTAATGTTGATGATAGACGTAGCCAAGGAGGTTCAAGTGGTGGAGGACGTGGTATGCCCTCAATGGGAACCATTATGTTTTTATGGCCTGTTATTCAAAGACTACTAAAAACTAAATTTGGCTGGGCAATCATTGGTATTGGTGCTGTAGTTTACTTCTCCGGATATAATCCTCTTTCATCTTTTACAGGTGGAAGTTCATCTGCTACTATTAATCAAGCAGCTGATAACAAAGAGAAACGTTTTATCTCTACCGTACTAAGAGATACTGAGCTAGTTTGGGGACAAATTTTTAAAGAACATGGTGCAAAATATAGAGAACCTCAAATGGTTATTTACCGTGGTTCAACAAGAAGTGGATGTGGTCAAGCTTCTGCACAAATGGGTCCTTTTTACTGTCCTGCTGACCAAAAAGTCTACCTAGATTTAGGATTCTTTAATGAACTAGCATCAAAACACAATGCAACTGGTGATTTTGCACAAGCTTACGTTTTGGCACATGAGATTGGTCACCATATTCAGAATATGGAAGGGACACTCTCAAAAGTACAAAAAATGAAACAACAAGCAAGAGGAAAAGCTGGAGCAAACAAACTACAAGTAAAAGTTGAACTTCAAGCTGACTGTTACGCTGGCGTATGGGCTCATCATGCACATAAACGTTTTAACATTTTAGAGCAAGGTGATGTTGAGGAAGCGTTAAGAGCTGCATCTTCTATTGGAGATGATACTTTACAAAAAGAAGCACAAGGATATGTTGTACCAGATGCCTTTACTCACGGTTCATCTGAACAAAGAGTTAAATGGTTTAGAAGAGGTATTCAAAGTGGGAATATCGCATCTTGTGATACAGGATTATAATCTATAAAATAATTTTGAAAGAGTAACCAAATTTATGGTTACTCTTGATTATCTAAATGACTCTACTAAATTTGACCTTTTGCATAGTTAATCCATAAAGTAAAATCACTTACTCCAAAGAAACCTTTTGCTGTTGCAAGTGAAGTTCCATCTGCTCTTCTAAAATAGACTGTTGGAGCAAGTTTTGGACTTAACCCATAAGCTTCTGCTTCTGCACTTCCTTTTTGTAATTTCACCCATACAAAATTTTTCAATGCATCTTTAATTTTCTTAGTAGAGAGTGTTTTTGTACGCATCTTTTGAGACCATTTTGAATGTTTATTTTCAACATAAACCATTACCTGTTTCCCTGTTTGTGTTGCGTAATCTTCAGCTGATGCCATATCATAAAACCAGTTTTCACTTTTAACGGCTGTTTTAATAATCTTCTTTGGATTTTTACTCATTCCCAATTTTGATTTTGAATCATTTATCCACAGATTAAAGTCATTTTTTCCCAAATAACCTTTTACTGTATTAACAACTCTAAACTTTGGTGATATAAAATAGACAGTTGGCGTATATCTTGTTGCAGGTAAATACTGTTTTGCTTCTTTTGAACTTTTATTTGCCGATACAAAAATAAAACCTTGCATATTTTGTTGAACACCAGCATCACTCAGTGTATTTTTTTTCATTTTTTCACAAAATGTACATGAATCTGATTTTACATAGACCATAACTGGTTTATGCTCTTTTTTTGCTTTTAACAGTGCATCTTTTAAATCACCTGACAGTAATAGTACAGGCACATATATTAATAGTGCAATTTTTTTCATTATAATTCTCTCCTATATTTAATTATTTATAGTGTAATATGATTATGTTGAAAATATTATTTACTTTGGCATTTTTTAATTAATTTTATATTATTTTGTGAATATTAGGTTAATATTTAAGTGAAACTGTTTTATAATATTAAAAATTAACATTAAAGAAAAAGGAATATTACATGAAGTCTATTATGTCGAAATACTTTATTTTTAGTATCTTGCTACTATTAAGTTTTACAAATTACGCATTTGCAGGACCTGCATTGCCAACAAGTACACAGGTATCAGAGACACCAAACTTGCCAACCACGAAGCAGGGAGAAAAAGCTGTTGTGGATGAAGAGATTGAGATTGTACCTGAAATAAAAATTGAAGCACAAGCTTCTACATCGTCAAATCCTAAACTAAAAGAGGGAAATGTTTGTGATTTTGACAATTTAGAAGAAGTTAAAGGGGAACTTTTTACTGAAATACCAATGGCAGAAACTATTCCTTGTGATAAGGTTGATTGTTCTGACCTTAAACCAGCAAAAATGCTAAAAGACAATTATAAAAAATTGCCAAACGCAAAAACCATAAGATGTGGTCAAAAATAGCACATCTTAGCCAAGTACTCTTACTTGGCACCTAGCTAATCCAAATCTACTTTTAGCTATAATCTGTCTAAAAAATTTAGGCATTAACTACCCATGAACTTTGAAACTTATCCTTTTGAAAAACTCAATACACTTTTAGAAAACATTACTCCAAACTCTGACTTTGAACCACTTAGTCTCACCATTGGTGAACCTCAATTTGACACACCTCAGTTTATTATTGACAAACTTAATGAAAAAGCACCTCTACTGAATAAATATCCTAAAACCTCTGGTGAGCCTGTTTTACGTGAGGCAATGTTAAAGTATTTAGACACACGTTTCTCTTTGACACTAGAGAACAGCCAGATTATTCCTACATTTGGAACAAGGGAAGTACTTTTTAACTTTCCTCAGTTTTTACTTCATGATGTTGAAAATCCTGTTATGGCATTTCCAAATCCTTTTTACCAAATTTATGAAGGAGCTGCAAAAGCTAGTCGTTCAGAAGTAATCTACATGAACTTAACTCCTGAGAACAACTTTCAACCTCATCTTACGGTAGAAGAACTAGAAAAGTCTCATTTTGTCATTTTGAACACACCCAACAACCCTACCTCTTCTGTAATGCTTATGGAAGAGCTAAAAAAATGGGTAAAACTAGCTCAAAAGCACAATTTTATTTTACTTAATGATGAGTGCTATATTGACCTATATATTGACCAACCTCTTCCCTCTTTGCTCAATGCAAGTATTGAAGTTGGAAACACAAATTTTAAAAATATTTTGGTCATTAACTCTGTCTCTAAACGCTCTTCTGCTCCAGGTCTACGTTCTGGTTTCATTGCTGGAGATGCAAAGATATTAAAAGCGTACATGACTTACAGAACCTACGTTGGTTGTGCCTCACCTCTTCCACTTCAAGAAGCTGCTGCTGTAGCTTGGGCAGACCAAGATCACGTGGATGGATTTAGAGCAAAATACATTAAAAACTTCGAAATCGCACAAGAGGTTTTAAATATTAAGCCACCATTGGCTACATTTTACATCTGGTTAGCTGTAGAAGATGAAATTGAGTTTACAACTAGACTTTACAAAGAGTACAACTTAAAAGTTATTCCTGGTTCATTCCTAGGAAGAGAGAAACAGGGTCAAGGTTTTGTAAGACTGGCACTCGTTTATGAAGAAAACAAAACAAGAGAAGCTCTAAAAAGAGTAAAACAAGCTCTGTAGGGGGCATTGCTATCGCACCAATTATAAAACAAAGGAACAAATATGCAACAACAAGATATAGATATTGAATCATTAAAAAAAGATGAGAATTTTCTAGCAGACATGAAAAGACTTGAAGAGGAGATGAAGAGTGAAAAAAGCATCGACAAAGGCTACAAGCTTCTAGGAGCAAAACTTGCCATTGAAGCAAATGAAGATGAGATAAATGACATTTTTACTTTCATTGTAGGTCAAGCATTTGATGTTCTTGCTGATAAACTTACACAACACAAAAGTTTTAGCACGGCTAACCCAGAAGAACTCTCCACTGCACGTGCCATCTACGAACATGGAATTCAACGTTACTCTGAAAATGACATTAAAGGTGCAAAAGAGATTTTCTTAGTGCTTAGCCACACACTAGAAGATGAAGATCTAAAAGACAGCATGATGATTCACGCTTGTGCAGTAATGGCAGGACACTCATTTGATGATTTCATTGAAAAATTAGCAGACACATCACAAATAGATGAAATGAGTCCAACAGCATTCTTCATCCAAGATTTTGTTCAACCAAAAGACATCTTACTTCAAATGTTCGCAAAATATGTAAAACTTGGAAAATCTGATTTGAAAGTTTTGGAAGAGAGTAAATAAGAGATAATCTCGACTAACTCATTATTACTACGAATTACCTCTGATTTTTGAAGATTTAATTGAGAATATGAAATTTTTGTAACAAAACAGTAGGGTGTTGTGCCTCACAACACCGTCAAATGGGAACATCGCATAATATCAAAATTTGATTGCTTTTCTGATTTGGTTTTGACGGTGTTTTCATGGGAAAACACCCTACGAATTTTGAATATAAATATGCACTAAACCACATATATAATCTATATAAAACCCAAAAAAGGCTAAAATAACTAAATATATGCACTTTCCTACATAAAAGGAGTCCTATGACAAGAGAAATTTTAGCCCAAATCATTAAACAACGAAGAAAACAACTCAAAATAACCCAAGTAGATTTAGCAGAATTAAGTGAGATTAGTACGCGTCAACTCTCAGACATTGAAACAGCTCAAGCAAGTACTACCATAGATACCCTTAGTAAAATTTGTGAAACTTTGGGGTTAAGCATTGAGGTGAAAATCAAAGGGGTTGAGTCATGATAGCCTATGTTTATGATGGAGAGAATTTGGCAGGAGAGCTTAGTTTGGAGGACAACATCTACTCTTTTGTTTATGATGAGAATTTTTTGAAAAGTCATCGAGCCATTAGTTTGACACTTCCAAAACAGAAAGAACCTTTTAACTCTCCACACTTGCACCCATTTTTTGCTAACCTCTTAGCCGAAGGCAATCTAAAAAAACTCCAATGTAAAAAACTAAAGATAGATGAAGATGATGAGTTTATGCGTTTAGTAAAAACAGCTACCGATGATACCATTGGAACAGTAACCATAAGAGAGAAACTATGAGGTGTTTAGGATGTTTTGCTTTAAGCAAAGAGATTTACTGTAAAAGATGTAGGAAAAATCTGTTTGACAATCAAAAGATTAGTTATATTTTGGATTTTGATAAAAAAGAATTTCTTTCAAAAAGTATGGAGCTTTCACCACGAATGTCAATCTCTGGGGTACAAGATAAAATTTCTTTGAAATTAGAAAAAGATAAGCTTCTTCCTACAACAAAAGATGGGATATATCTTCTTAAGCCTGTGCCTTTGATGGAGTATGGAGAGTTTATAGAGGATATAGCTAGAAATGAACACTTTACCATGCAGTTGGCGAGTCAAGTTTTTAAGTTGGAGACAGCTGTTAATGGATTGATTGCTTTTTCTGATGGGGAGTTGGCATATATTACCAAACGATTTGACAGAGTGAATGAGGTAAAAATACGACAAGAAGATTTTGCATCATTGGCACAACGAAGCGAACAGAGTCATGGTAAAAACTATAAATATGACTACTCTTATGAAGAGATAGGAGGATTGATTAAACAGTATCTTCCTGCTTATAAAGTTGAGATGGTTGCTTATTTTAAATTGGTGCTTTTTAACTACTTGGTAGGTAATGGTGATGCTCATCTAAAAAACTTTTCGGTCTTTCAAAGAGTTACAGGTGATTATGGGTTAACTCCTGCTTATGATTTGCTCTCTAGCTCGGTTCATCTGCCTAATGAATCACGAACAGCACTGGAACTTTTTGAAGAGTACGAAACAAAAAGTTTTGAAGGTAATGGATTTTATGCTTATGATGATTTTATAGAGTTTGGAGAGAGACTTGGATTATCTAAAAAAGTAATTGAAAATATTTTGACAACTTTTATAAAATATGAAAAAAAAGTTTTAGACCTACTTGAAAACTCTTTTTTAAGTCAAGAGGCAAAAAGAAAATATGAAGCTCTTTTTTTAGATAGGATTAAAGCTATAAAATATCGGTTTTTATAATACTTGGGGTACAATATCAAGATAAATTAAAAATTAAAAAAACTACATATTTTACATATAAACAGGAAAAACAAAAAAATGAAAATACACTTCATAGGCATCGGAGGCATCGGTCTCTCTGCATTAGCAAAATTTTTAGCAAACGATGGTCATCAGATTTCTGGTTCAGACATTAAACAGACAGAAATCACCAATGATTTGGCTCTGAACTTTGGAGCTAAGATTACTATTCCTCATCATGCAGATGCAGTCGAAGGTGTTGAAAGAGTCATCTACTCTGCTGCTGTTCGTCCTAATAACCCTGAGTACCAAAGAGCTAAAGAGCTTGGAATTGAACTGCTTTCAAGAAAAGAGTCACTTAAAACTATTTTAGGTGACAAAGAGGTCTATGCTGTGGGTGGAGCTCATGGGAAAAGTACCACTTCGGCAATGCTTTCGTCCATTATTCCTGACTCTAATGCACTCATTGGGGCTATTTCAAAAGAGTTTGGCTCAAACGTGCGTTATGCTGACAACAACAAAGTGGTATTTGAAGCAGATGAGAGTGATGAGAGTTTCCTAAACTCTAACCCTCATCTTGCCATTGTGACCAATGTTGAACCTGAGCATATGGAGTATTATGAGTATGACGAAGAGCGTTTTTACAATGCTTACAGAAACTTCTTAAACCTTGCAAAAATACGTGTTATTAATGCCGAAGATGAGTTTTTAGCTTCTCTTGATATTGACGCTATTAGACTCTACCCTTCTAAAGAGATTACAAACATTGAGTTTGTTTTAGTAGGTGGTGAGCCTCATACAAAATTTACTTTTAAAGAGTTTGGTGACTTTGAAGTATTTGGTTTTGGTAATCACATTGCTTTAGATGCTGCATTGGCTATTTTAGGTGCTTTAGAGATGGGTGAAAACATTGAAGATATTCGTAAAAACCTTCTTAACTACAAAGGAATTAAAAAACGTTTTGACATTATTCAAAACCAACCTGACTGTGTGGTTATTGACGACTATGGTCACCACCCAACTGAGATAAAAGTTACTATGGAGTCACTTCAAGCCTACAAAGAGTTACGAGGATTTAACAAGCTTCAAGTTATTTGGCAACCACATAAGTACAGTCGTACACTAGACAACTTACAAGCTTTTGTAGAGTGTTTTGAAGGTGTTGATGAATTGGTCATTTTACCCATTTGGGCTGCAGGTGAGCTAAAAGTGGACATTGACCTAAAGGGTGCATTTAGCCGTTACAAACTACACATGGCTGACAGTATTACACGAAAAGATGGTGTGGTTCAGATTATTTCAGACAATAACATCATCCAAGAGTATAGAGAAGATCTTATTACTGCATTTGGTGCTGGAGATATTACTTACCAGATTCGTGGAGAATCATAATTGTAGGGCTAATACCCTACAATTAACAAATATTTTCTAACATTTCTTTTGACCACTCATTTTCAAAAACAAAAAGTTCATACTTTACATCTTGTTCCTCAAAACTTTGAACCAACTCCTTTAATGCTTCAATATCTTCTACTCTATCTTCATCTTCTTCAATATCTAGCTCAATAATAGTACCATTTTCAATATACTCTTCTAAATCATCATATTCAAAGTCAAAATCAAGAAGATATTGACAAGCTTCAAATTGCTCATACTCTAAGTTATTAAAAAATTTAATACCTATTTTTTTCATATTATTCTCACATCGTTTTAATTTTCAAAAGTATACAATAATTCTTAACCCCACGTTAGATATAATCTTGTCAAAATAATATTTTATTAACTCTTAAAGGTACTTCATGTCAATTTCTATCGTTATTTTAGCAGCAGGTAAAGGAAGTAGAATGAAATCTACTACTCCTAAAGTTCTTCATACAATTTCTGGTAAATCAATGCTCTCTCATGCCATTGATGCTGGTTTAGAAATCTCTGATGACATTACCGTTGTACTGGCTCATCAAGCTACACGTGTTCAAGAGAGCATTGAGGCTGAGTACCAAAATATTAACTTTCATATGCAAGATGCAGAGCAGTTTCCCGGAACAGGTGGAGCAATGAAAGGCATTAGTACCAAATATGAAAAGACTCTTATTTTAAATGGTGATATGCCTCTAATTACCCAGTCATCTCTTGAAGCACTTACAGGTGGCGATGCTGACATCAATATGTCGGTTATTAAACTTGAAAACCCAGATGGATATGGTCGTGTTATCATTGACAATGAGAAAGTTCAAGAGATTGTTGAGCAAAAAGATTGTAATGTAACACAACTGGAGACCAAAACAGTAAATGCAGGAATCTACTGTGTAAATACAGAGCTTCTTAACCGTTACATTCCCCTACTCTCAAACGACAATGCCCAAGCAGAATACTACCTAACAGACATTGTAAAAATGGCAGTCGATGAGAACAGAACAGTAATGCCTATTTACGTTGAAGAGGAGGAGTTTAAAGGGGTAAACTCAAAGTACGACCTAGCAGTAGCTGAGGTGATTATGCAAGATAGAATGAAAAAAGAGCTTATGGCACAAGGTGTTACCATGCGTTTTCCTTCTAGCATCTACATTGATTGTCGTGCAACTTTTGAGGGTGAGTGTATTTTAGAGAATGGCGTAACCATTTTAGGAGTTTCTAAACTCATCAATGCTCACATTAAAACCAACTCAGTCATTGAAGATTCTATCATTGAAGACTCAGACGTAGGACCAATGGGAAGAGTTCGTCCTCTTTCACACCTGAAAGGTACACATATTGGTAACTTTGTTGAGGTTAAAAAGTCTACTCTAAACGGTGTAAAAGCTGGTCACTTGGCGTACATTGGTGATGCAACCATTGATGAGGGTTCAAACATTGGAGCTGGTGTCATTACTTGTAACTACGATGGAAAAAACAAGTACAAAACAACCATTGGTAAAAATGTATTTGTAGGTTCTGACTCTCAACTAGTAGCACCTATAACCATTGAAGATGACGTTATGATTGCAGCTGGTACAACTTTGACTAAAGATGTTGAAAAAGGAGCCTTGGCTCTTACAAGAACCCCTCAAAAAATTATTGCTGGATTCTTTTATAAGTTTTTTGGGAGATAATATGCAAATTAATTTAACCAATAAAACCGTCCTTTTAGGAGTTACAGGAAGTATCTCTGCTTATAAAGCCTGCGACTTAGCACGTCTTTTTGTAAAAGCTGGAGCCTCTGTTCATGTGGTCATGACAGCTTCTGCTGAACGTTTTGTCTCATCTTTGACATTTGAAGCACTTACACGTAATGCTGTTCTTACAGAGAGTAGTGAGAGCTGGGCTAATGAGCTTAATCATATTGAGATTGGTAAAAAGTGTGATGTATTTGTTATTGCACCTGCTACGGCTAATACCATTAACAAACTATCAAAAGGTATTGCTGACAATATCTTAACGCAAACGGCATTAGCATTTAACAAAACGCTACTTATTGCTCCTGCTGCAAACACAAACATGATTGAGCATCATTACACAGTGGGTTCGTTAAAGATGTTGGGTGTAAATGAAGTTCGTATTATTAACCCACAATCAAAAGTTTTGGCATGTGGAGATGAAGGTAATGGAGCATTAGCAGAGCCTTTAGAAATATTTCATCAAGTAGCAAAAGCTCTTCTTGAAGATGCATACTGGAGCGACCGTAAAGTAGTAGTAACAGGTGGAGGTAGTAGAGAAAAGATAGATGAAGTACGATACATCTCAAACTTCTCTTCTGGAAAAATGGCAAATGCTTTAGCAACAGCACTCTACTTAAAAGGTGCCGATGTTTGCCTTATTACAACCATGAGTCATACAGGAATTCCTAAAGAAATTTATACTCTAGATGTAGAATCAGCCCAAGAGATATTAGAGTATACAGTAGATGCTGTTCGTGTTTCTAAAAAAGGTAAAATGTCTAAAGTAACCATGAACTCTTCAGAGCCAATGCATCTTATTCAAAAAAAGCCTTACTTGTTTATGGCTGCTGCTGTAGCTGACTTTACCCCTAAATTTCCTCAAGTCGGTAAAATAAAAAAAGCAGATATTGGTGATGAATGGAACATTGAACTAAAACAGACAACTGATGTTTTAACAGAAGTTAATAAATTAGGACTTGTTACTGTTGGATTTAAAGCTGAAATGGACAAAGAAAAAGGCTTTTCTAATGCTAAAGGCTTAATAGAAAATAAAAACATAGATGCTGTATGCTATAATTTGCTAAATGATAGTCAAAGTTTTGGTACACAAGACAATAGCATAACATTCATTACAAAAAATGAATTTATAGATTTAGGAACTTCCTCTAAACTTGACCTATCTTTTAAAATATTAGATGAGAGTCAAAGATTGGGAAATGAGTAAAAATAAAAATATATTAAAACACTTAGCAATCATCATGGATGGTAATGGACGTTGGGCAAAAGAGCGTGGATATGTTCGTACAAAAGGACATGAAAAAGGGGCTGATGTTACTCGTGACATTACACAATATTGTGCAGAGCATGAAACCATTGAAACAGTAACTTTTTATGCTTTTAGTACAGAAAACTGGAAACGTCCCAAGTACGAAGTAGCATTTTTAATGAAACTTCTTGATTCTTGGCTTAGAAATGAGCTTGAGACTTACCATAAGTTTGGGGCAAAATTTGAAACAGTTGGAAACATTGAAGGTTTTTCACCTAAACTTCAAGAGACCATTGCTCATATTAAAAAAGAGACGGCTCACCATACCAATGTAACCCAAATTTTAGCACTAAACTACGGTTCACGTGAAGAGATTGCAAAAGCAGCTTCACGTTTAGCTAAACGTGGTGAAGAGATTACAGAAGAGAGTTTAGGTGCTGAATTAAATACACCATATGTCGACTTAGACTTACTCATTCGAACCAGTGGAGAGCAACGACTTTCAAACTATTTACTATGGCAAAACTCTTATTCTGAGTTTTTCTTTACCTCTACCCTTTGGCCAGATTTTACTCCTTTAGAATTAGAAGATATTATTGACCAATATGTTAACAGAAATCGTCGTTTTGGAGGACTTTAATGGCAGCTGAAACAATCATCGCCTTATTTATATTTACCTTTGGAATCCTTATTGGTTCTTTTTTAAATGTAGTTATTTACCGTATTCCTAAAGGTGAAAGTATTGTTTTCCCTTCATCCAAATGTCAATCCTGTCAAACACCTTTAAAGTGGTACCACAATATTCCTATTTTCTCTTGGTTATTTTTACGTGGAAAATGTGGATTTTGTTCTGATAAAATTTCTATTCAATATCCATTAATTGAATTAACAACTGGACTTATTGCTGTAGCACTATTTTACAAATTAGGTCTTGTATGGTATATGCCTGTTGTATTTGCTGTATTTACCCTGCTTTTAGCCTTAACAATGATTGACTTTAAATATATGGAAGTACCTGATAACTTAAACCTATTGGCATTGGCACTCTCTATTGTTACTCCACTCTTTTTAGACTCCATACATGATGCTCTTCTAGCAGCTGGTGGACTTACACTATTGCGTTACTACCTTAGTTTTTTTCTTAATAAAGAGGCCATGGGTGAAGGAGATATTATTGTAGCCGGAACTATGGGTGCATTACTTGGATTTCCCCTCTTTTTCTATGCTCTATTTCTCTCAGCTATTTTAGCTATTGTACCATCACTAGTAGCTAGAGATAAAGCTGTTCCGTTTGTACCATTTTTAGCTATGGCAACTTTTATTGTCTATATTTTTGATACACAAGTCTCCTCTTTAGTGGATTTCATAATCTATGGGTAGACAGAAACCAATCAGTATTTCAAGATATATTTCAAAGAACTTTCAAAGTTCTTTTTTTATAATTTTTTTACCTCTATTTTTTATTGGTTCTTTAGTTTTTATTATTAAACTCTCTGCACTGACGGCATCCATACAAATCTCTTTTATGGAGATGATGCAACTCTTTAGTTACAATTTACCTTCAATCTTTTTTTATACTCTTCCTATTTCATTTTTAGTCGCAATTGTTATGACACTTTTACGCCTATCTAACGATAATGAACTTATGGCACTTTTTGCGTTAGGTACTAATGCTAAATTTATTCTCTATCGTCTCTATTTTATTGCCACACTTTTTTCAATGATTTTGCTTATTCTTTCACTTGGACTTATGCCTAAAACCAAACAGCAATTTAAAGCATTTAAACATGAGAAAACTTCTCAAGCACAAATTAATATACACCCCTCAAAACTAGGTCAAAAGTTTGGTAATCTCTTTATTTATGTAAAAGATAAAAATGATAATACCATGAAGGATATTGTTATTTATAATAAAGACAAAAATCATAATGATCAACTTTTTATTGCTAAAAAAGCAAATTTTGAAAACAAAGACTCTCTTGTTACTCTTACACTAAAGAATGGATCAGGATATACTTTTTCAAAAGATATAGTGAAAGAGATTAACTATGAAAGTATGCAAGTTTTTCAAAATTTAAATAGTGATGCATTTACTTATAATAATATTGTTGAATATTGGGTAAAGCTCTCTTTAAATCCTAATAAAAAATCAAAAATTTTCTTTTTTATTTTTGCAAGTCTTATTCCTCTTTTAGCATTGGCCATTATTGCCTCTTTTTCTATTATTAATCCTCGCTATCAAAAAAACTATGCTTACCATATCTTAGCATTAACAACTATCCTTCTATATGCCATAGCAAGTACTTTAGAAAAAAGTGGTACTTTCTATCTACTAATTATTAGTATAATCATCTCATTTACTATAGGTATCTATCTCTATAAACGTAATATATTAAGATTTTTTTAAATGCGTGTTAAAGTAATAATCTCTTATGATGGAAACTTTTTCAAAGGTTTCCAAAAACAAAAAAGCACTAAAAACACAGTCACAACCTCTTTTGAAACTGCTCTTAACTCTTTAGGAATTTATGATGAAATAAGAGGATCAGGAAGAACAGATGCAGGTGTTCATGCCACAGGACAAGTAGTTGATTTTCTACTACCTCCTTTTTGGACTGATCTTAATAAATTAAAAAATGCTCTCAACCAAAAATTACAAGCTATCTCTGTTAAACATATTGTTTTAGTCTCAGATAATTTTCACTCTCGTTTTCATGCTAAACGCAGAGTATATAGATATGTTTTTAAAACAACAACACCTTCTATTTTTGAAACAAAACATATCTCTTACTATCCTAAATTCAATGAAAAAACTCTAAAAAAAGCTTTAAAAATATTTGAAGGGGAACATGATTTTACTAACTTCATAAAGACAGGAAGTATCACTCATACTAATATACGAACAATCTATAAAGCTCATTATAAACAATACAAAAAGTATCATGTTATTTACTTTGAAGCAAATGGTTTTTTACGTTCACAAGTAAGAATGATGGTAGAAGCATCCATGCAAGTTGCTTTAGATAAATGGTCAATAAATGAGTTAGAGAAACAACTCAATTTAAAAGAGAGAACACGAACAAAACTTGCCCCCCCAGAAGGTCTCTATTTAGCTCGAATTATTTACTAAATATATTAGCTTTCTTGCATAATCCCTAAGTATCTTATGATAAAATATAACATTAATTATTAAAGGACTTAACGATGCAAAAGTTATTTGGTTTTTTATTTATTCTACTTTCAGCTGGATTTACCGTTTGGTATCCACTTGGTAAGCTGTTTGAGTAAGCTATGGCAAAAGTAAAACGATATAACCCCAAAAAGAATGAGGGAAACTTTAAAGCAAAAAAAGGTCATCTACTTTACATCTTTTTAGCACCACTTTTTCTCTCAGTTATTTTAGCACTACTACAGAGAGACATTACAGCTTTTGGACTTAACTTAGCTTCATTTGGACTCTTTTATGCAGCAGCAAAACTTAATACTATCGGTTTAGCAAATGAGTTTGAATATCATAAAGAGAAACTTACTAAAGCACCAGAGAAACCTTACAAAACAATCTCTGCTATTTTACTAGGTGTTGCTACACTCTTTACAGCAACCATTGCTGGTGGAGAGTCTATTCTCACAGGTATTTTTCTCTCCATTACAGCAACTATTGGTTATGGACTATACTATGGACTAGATCCACGTACAGATAAACTAGAAAATATTGGTGATGTCTCAGCTGAACTCGTTTTAAAAACTCTTTCAGATGCAAAAGAGAAACTTCTTGGTATTGAAGAGCATATGGAAAAAATTATAGATGATCAAACGCTCTATAATAAACTTGAACTAGCCATAGAGAAAGCAGAACATATATTAAAAACCATAAAAGAAGACCCTAAAGATATTCGTGTAGCACGTAAATTTCTTATTGTCTATATTGATGGCTTAGAAAAGGTAACTAACTCCTATACTTCTATGGAAGATGGACAAATAAAAGGTGAAACAAAAGAGAAACTACATCATCTTTTAGATGATGTAGAGAAGAGATTTGACAAAGAGTTAATACGTCTAAAAAAGAACAATGAATTTGACTTAGATGTTAATATTGATGTACTTCAACAACAGATTAAAAATTAAAGGAATATACTATGGAAACAAAAACTAAAGAGATTATTGAGACAACTATTGAAAAGCAAAGTGAAACACTTCCTGCTGTTCAGGCAGAAGAAAAAAGTCAACTAGAAATAGCATTAAGTGAACTAGATTTTTCAAATAGAACTTCTATTATATACTTTGGAGCAAAAGCCCAAGAGGAGTTAGATGACATCTCTAACCGTATGATTGATGGTGTAAAAAATAAAGATACAGGAGCAGCTGGAGCAGTACTGAACGAGATGGTAGCTGTTATTAAAGGTTTTGATATTGAAGAGTTAAATCCTAATAAAAAACTTCCATGGTACTCTAAATTATTTGGTGGGACAAAACCACTAGTTAAATTTATGCAAGGTTATGAAGAAGTTCGAGATCAAATTGATATGATTTCAAACAATTTAGAAGAGCATAAAAGTACACTTATGAGAGATGTTGTCTCTTTAGATAAACTCTATGAAGCGAACTTAGATTATTTTAGAAAATTAGAACTCTATATCGAAGCTGGTGAAATAAAGAAAAAGGAGTTAGCTGAGACTATTCTTCCTGAGTATGAAACTAAAGCTGAGAGTCAAGATATGCTTGCTATTCAAGATTTAAAAGAGATGCGTGCATTTGGAGATGACTTAGAGCGTCGTGTTCATGACCTTAGACTCTCACGTCAAGTTACCATGCAATCACTACCAAGCATTAGACTTATTCAAGAAAATGATAAATCTCTCATTAACAAAATCTCTTCTACTTTAGTTAATACTGTACCTCTATGGAGAAATCAACTGGCACAAACTGTCACCATTTTTAGAAGCCATGAGTCAGCAAAAGCACTTAAAGATGCTTCTGATTTGACCAATGAACTATTAGAGAAAAATGCTGAAGGTCTAAGAGATGCAAACCGTGAAGTTCGTACTCAAATGGAGCGTGGTATCTTTGATATTGAAAGTATTAAAATTGCAAATGACACACTCATTGCAACACTGAATGACTCTTTAGAGATTGCCGAAGAGGGTAAACAAGCTAGAGTAAAAGCACTTGTTGAACTTGAAAAGACAGAGCATGAATTAAAAGAGGCTCTTCTTTCAACTAAAGCAAAACTTGAAACGCTACCAGAAGAGACTGTAGCACAAATTACAAAAGGATAAACATGGGTTTTTTTGATTGGGCATTTGGACAATTTATTGACGTTATTGAGTGGACAGATGATTCACACGACACCATGGTCTATAGATTTCCAAGACAAAATAATGAGATTAAATATGGTGCAAAGTTAACAGTAAGAGAGTCACAAATGGCAATCTTTGTAAATGAAGGAATTATTGCTGATGTTTTAGGACCAGGAATTTATGAATTAGAGACTAAAAACTTACCCATTATGACCTCAATTGAGCATTGGGATCATGCATTTAATTCACCATTTAAAGCAGAAGTTTACTTTGTAAATACCAAACGTTTTACTAACCTAAAATGGGGTACAAAAAATCCTATTATGGTTCGTGACCCAGAGTTTTCAATGGTACGTTTACGTGCTTTTGGTACTTATGAAATTCGTATTTCTGATCCAAAACAGTTTATGAATGAAATTGTAGGTACAGACCAACACTTTACTGTTGATGAAATAGATAAACAACTTACTAATCTTATTATTTCTAAATTTACAACTATTATTGGTGAGAGTAACATTCCTGTTCTTGACTTAGCATCCAACTATGAGAAATTTTCTCAGTATATCTCAGAAAAAATTGCTCCTTATTTTGGTGAATATGGTCTTCATTTAACCAAAATATTAATTGAAAATATTTCACTTCCTAGCGATGTTGAAGAGGCACTAGACAAAAGAAGTAGCCGTGAGTTAACAGGTGACTTAGATGAAAATATTAAGTACCAAACAGGTAATGCATTAGGCTCTGAAAATGGTGGGGCTATGGCTGATATGATTGGTATGGGAGCTGGTATTGCCATGGGTCAAACTATGGCTGATAGTCTATCTAAAGGTAAGATTGATAAAAATACCCCTCCACCTCTTCCTGACAGAAACTCAACGATGTATTATGTTGCTTTAAATGAAGAACAAGAGGGACCATACGATATACGTACAATTCAACTCTTTATACGTGAGAAAAAAATTAAAAAAAATACACTCATTTGGACAGAGGGACAAGAGGATTGGATAGAGGCTTATACAATTCTTGAAAAGTATTTTAATGCAACACCTCCACCTCTTCCAAAGATTTAAGAGAGTCTGGTATTGAAATTTAAATCTATTAATTTCACCTGTAATAGTTGTGGGGCACCTTTACGATTTAGCCCCATAGATGGTACATTAAAGTGTGAATTCTGCTCTACTAATGAATCTATTGAAAAATCAGTTGATAGTATCAAGGAGTATGATTTACAAGAAGCATTACACTTTTTAGAGACCTACAGTGAACAAGAGATTTCAAAAGAGGTCAAGTGTAGTAAATGTGCAGCTACTTTTAAAATGACCCCCTACTCTTTCTCTTCTAACTGTCCTTACTGTAATACACCTGCCATTACAGACTTTGTAAAAGAGATTACCCCTAAGTCTATGTTACCTTTTCAACTTTCACAAAAAAAAGCACAACTATTTTTTAAAAAATGGATTGGTTCTCTCTGGTTTGCCCCCTCAAAACTGAAAAAATTTGTAGAAGGTGATGAAAAACTAAAAGGCTATTACCTACCCTATTGGACATATGATGCTAACACATACACTCATTATCAAGGTCAAAGAGGAGATGTCTACTATGTTACCGTAGAGAGAACTGTCATAGTCAATGGTAGAGAGACACGACAAAGAGTACAAGAAGCAAGAGTCCGTTGGACTCCTGTTTCAGGAGAGGTACAAGATGCCTTTGATGACATTACCATTGGTGCTTCAAAAACAATATCTCATACTATTTTAGATAACCTTAGTCCTTGGCATACAGAAGTCTTAGTCCCATTCAATGAAAAATACATAGCTGGTTTTGACTCAGAAGAGTATACAGTAGGATTAGACAATGGTTTCGAACTAGCAAAAGTAAAAATGAGCAATGTCATACGTCAACACATAAGAGCAGACATTGGTGGAGACCAACAACAGATAAGCTCTATGCATACAGAGTACAGAGATACTTCTTACAAAAATGTCCTATTCCCCATTTGGACAGCCAAATTTAAATGGAAAAATAAAACCTATAACTACGCTATAAATGGTCAAACAGGGAAAGTAACAGGAGAACGCCCCTACTCATGGCTAAAAATAGCAGCCATTGTAGGAACCCTCTCTAGTGGTATTGGAGGTGCTGTCTACTTAGATGAACATCCTCAGGTACTAGAAGAGACTCAACAAGTTATAATTCAACTTTTATCATAAATATTCCGATTAGAATCAGATAAATAAAACAAAAATTAGGAGTCTAACCCAA
>Ga0256826_1000783_pt1 | contig 19686 bp, 21 predicted proteins | sample CV79metaG_FD_185975 | JGI IMG/M metagenome (GOLD analysis project Ga0256826, IMG submission 185975) | Hydrothermal vent microbial communities from East Pacific Rise, Pacific Ocean - CV79 | ecosystem: Environmental > Aquatic > Marine > Hydrothermal vents | place: Pacific Ocean: East Pacific Rise...
ATATCATTTTTGACTTCATCTGAAAGTAGCCAATTTAATTTTACTTCTACATTATATTCATTAGACAATCCAAATGCAAAATTATCTACATCTCCATAATCAGCACTATCAAAAGTCAAAATAGAAGAGTTTCTAAACAGAGCTATATCATAAGAAATCCATTGTATATCAACATTTTTTTTAGATTTACTAAATGCTCTATTGTCTTTTAATATCAAATCAATTAAATTGTCATTAATATCATCATAGTTTTTATATGGTTTATCTAATTTATTAAAAAGATAATAAAACTCATTTTTTGTTAAATAAGCCTCTTTTATATCTCTCTCTGCCAATTTTCTCAATAACATTAAAACAACAATATACGGTTTTCTAATCTTTAAATTACGGTCTTCTGATATATTATGTCGTGGATATTGAAAATATGATAAACTATAATCTAAATACTTTTCTATAAATTTTGTATTATCCAAATTATCAAATAAAAACTCATTTTTTTCTACAATATATTTATTTTCTTTTTTTGTATATTGTAAAAGTCCTAATAGATTAATAAGAGTAATAATATGACCATAATATTTTTTATTAGTTCTCTTATCACAAATATCAAGACATAAATCACTAAGATTTTTATCATCTTCTCCCGTAACATTTCTGCTAAAATTATTATATATTTTATAAATATTATTAACATTTACATTCTGTATTCTTGGTGTATTCCAGTATAACTTTTTTGTACTCATTCCTCTTCCTCCAAAATCTTTTTTATAGCCTTTGCAATCTGATACGCCATCAAAGGTGGCACAGCATTACCTACTTGCTTATATTGATGTGTTCTTGCACCTAAAAATTTAAAATCATCTGGAAAAGATTGCACTCTCGCCGCCTCTCGTACAGTAAAAGTTCTCTCTTGATTTGGGTCAGGATGAATAAATAAATTTCCATCTTTATATAAGTGTGCAACAACAGTCCTACTCGGTTTATCAAACTCTTGAACAGTGTATCGATTAGCAAAATGTTTAGGATTATAGTGAACTAAATCAGGTCTCACTTCATTTAAATCTTTTAATTGCCATTTATTTTCACTTAATATTTTATATCGTTCCCTATCTAAATCATTATGTTTTCTTGTAGTATGATTATATAATTTTGTACTGTTTCTAACTCTCATTAATTCTACATACTCATTTTTACTATCTGAAACAAAATCAATTTCCTCTTCTCCCTTACCTGGGAAATAAGCAGGTAAATCACTAATTGCATCATAAACAGTTCGATATTTTGTTAAATGATTTTTTTCTTCCTTTGGGGCATAATGTGTTTTTTCAATTAAATTATAAACATCTTTTGATTTAATATCTATATCATTGCGAATACCAATCAATATAACTCTTTTTCTTATTTGAGGAACACCATAATGAACTGAATTCAAAACAATATCATCAGGGTTATCATAAACATCATAACCTTTTTTTTTAAATTCTTTAACAATTAAAGGAAAAATTTTCTGACCATCTGGTTTTGAAGATAAAAGCCCTGTAACATTCTCAAAAACAAATATTTTAGGATTTAGTTTTTCCAAAATTTCTATGTAATGCTTGTATAGATAATTTCTAGGGTCATTTTTCATTGAATTCTTATCTTGGGCTCTTCCTACTGTAGAAAAAGCTTGACACGGAGGTCCACCAATTAATAAATCTACATCAATATTTTGAACACATTTCAAAATATCCTCAACAGTTTCATGTTTGGTTAAATCTCTAGTTAAAACAGTTTTTTCTATCTCTTCTTCTAAAATATTATAATCTTTTAATCTATTTGCTAATGTATTACAAGCATATTGGTCAAAATCTACATGACATAAACCTTTAAAATTTAATTTTAAAAATCCTTCACTCAATCCACCACAACCTGCAAATAAATCTACAAATGTAAACTGTTTATCCATCTTCAACCTATATCTATTTTATTTTATGTAATTATAGTAAAAATTTATAAGTATAGGAAAAAATATTTTAAATTGTCATTTTTTAAATACCTCACAATCTATAAACCCCACTAACCCAATCAATCCCATGACCAAGCACATTAGCACTATAAACCTCATCAACCAACCTAAATCCACTCTCCAAAAAAATCTTCGAGACAACACCCTCTTGTAAATCTTCAAAAAACCTCTCATCATCTTCTCTAGGAGTTAATGAATAGCTCACAATCACTTTACCACCCACAGCCAAATAGTTTTTGAGATCTTCTACCCAAGTTCTAATCTCCTCTTGGGTTAGGTGCATAATCACAGCAATACAACAGACCACACCAAACTTGACCCCTAAATCTAAACCCAAAATAGGAAGCTTGGCACAAAAAAGACGCTCTTTAAACGATTCATCTTTGCTCAACTCATCTACAAAAGATTGACAAGCATCGACACCATAACACTCTGCTTTTAACGATTGGATATATCGCAAATCTCTACCTAAACCAAAGCCTATATCTAGGATAATCTTGATATATATCAATATCCTCTTATAAATATTACTCTATAATTTTTTGTGATAATAAAAAGGATTTAATTATGATAATTTCAAGTTATATGAGAAATGAGCATCGGGAGTGTGACTCTCTATTTGCTGATGCAGAAAAGTCTGTTATAGATGGTAATTTTGAAGAGGCAGAGAGAGAATTTCTTCTATTTGCTGATAAGACACTTAGACACTTTAAAAAAGAAGAAGAGACTCTTTTTCCTACATTTGAAAAAATTTCAGGAAGTAGTGAAGGCCCGACAATGGTTATGCGTCATGAGCATGAGCAGGTTCGTGGGCTTATTGGTAAAATGGCAGGAGCTGTAGAGAGTAAAGATACGGATGCTTATTTATCTATGGCAGAATCGATGATGATTTTACTTCAACAACATAACATGAAAGAGGAGCAAATGCTCTATGCTATGTGCGACAGAATGATTCCTGTTGATGAAAAAGAGAAAACGTTAGAAGTGATGAAAACAGTAAAGTTGTAACGTTATTATGAATAAAATTTTTCTTGATGCACGGGAGATGGAACATCCTGAACCTTTGCAAATCTCTTTATCTCATCTTCAGAGTATGTCCAAGGAGCAGTATCTTTATATGATAAATGTTAGAAAGCCTATTCCTTTGTTAGAGATTGCAAAAGAGAAAGGTTTTATCTATTTTACGTATCAAGATTCTAGAGAAATATGGCACATACTTATTAGTAAAAATTCAGAAATAGTTTTAGAGGAGTTGCTGGATGTTTAATCAAGGTGGTTTATCTTTAGAACAAGCTCCTCCTATTTCAGTTGTACTTCGATTTTTTGTTACAGCATCTATTTTTGGGGTTCTTCTAGGGCTTTTTTTAGTTGCAGACAGTTTGGATTTAACTGCGTCCATCAACAATAAACAAGTGATTATTACACATGTCCTAGCACTTGGTGTTATGGCTTCATTTATGTTGGGTGCATTGTTTCAAATGTTACCTGTCATTGCAGGGGTTGTTATAAAAATGCCTACTAAAAAAGCAATAATTGTTCATCTGCTTTTTGTGGTTGGCTTGTTAATCCAACTCTATGCTTTTGCAGATACATCTACTTCTCTACTCTACTTTTTAGCATCAGCCTATTTGGGTATAGGATTGCTCTATGCTCTCTATCCTATGCTAAAAGAGCTTATTAAAATAAAAGACCACTCCAGTTCATCAAAAGGTATGATATTTGCTCTTGGCTCTTTTGTTTTAGTAATATTCTTGGGTATCTATCTTCTTTTAATGCTAGGTGGCTATGTAGATGGAACACTATTTATTCAAGTCAAAGAGCTTCACTACTCATTTGCTCTGTTTGGTTGGCTCTCTTTGCTTATTGTTTCGGTTTCGTTTCAAGTAATAGAGATGTTTTACATTACCCCCAAATACCCCATATGGATGAGTAAATATCTAACTTTAAAAATATTTGTATTGCTTCTTGTCAAAAGCATAGCGATTTTTATGGGATTTGAAACAGAGCTTATAACTGCTTTTTTAGCTCTTCTATTTATGACGTATGCAGGTATAACTATCCATAGGCTCTATTACCGAAAACGCCCAACTTCTGATGCTACCGTATGGTTTTGGCGTTTGGGTATGGGTCTACTTATTTTGAGTATGTTCATTACTCTAGTAGATACAATTATAGATATAAATTTTGAAATAAAAATGTTAAGTTATCTAACATTTATAGGCTTTGCACTTAGCATAGTATTTGCTATGACGTACAAAATAGTACCTTTTTTAACATGGTTTCATCTGTCCAATCAAGGTTACATGGAAGCTCCAATGATGCATGATATTATTCATCCTAAAAAAGCAAAAATACAATTTTATATTCATGTTGCTATGTTAACTGTTTTAGCTATATCTCTATTTTTTAACTATTTTATTTTGAATTTATTAAGTGCTATTTTAGTTTTAGTATCGTTTGGATGGTTGTTATATCATTTGATTTATGCAATGAAAAAGTATCATTATACACAGAAGCATACTAAGAAGTTTGAGTGGTAATATTATTGTAGAGACAAGGCATGCCTTGTCTTAATTCAATGGTATCGTTTACACCTGAATACTTTTAATGCAAAACCAACTCTAAAAAGGTCGCTGTTTTTAGTGAAGCTCCACCAACTAAAACACCATTTACATTTTCAATAGCAGATATTTCAGCAATGTTTGCACCCTTTACACTTCCACCATAAAGTAGAGGTCTGTTTACAACTTTTTTAAGTGCATTGTGTGTTTGAGTAATTTCTTCAACAGAAGCCGTTCTTCCTGTTCCAATTGCCCAAATTGGTTCGTAGGCTACTACAAAGTTATCGTAGTTGGTATCTATTCCCTCAAATTGAGAAATCAGATGTTCTATAACAGCGTCTATTCCTTGTTCTCTAACTTCTAATGATTCGCCGATACAGTAGATAATCTCAAAGCCTTGCTCTTTAAAAAAAGCAAATTTTCTAGCTACTTCTTCTTGTGATTCGCCTAAAGTATCTCTTCGTTCACTGTGACCAATTAGAATGGTATTGATGTTAAATTCTGCTAACTGTTCAATGCCAACTTCGCCAGTAAATGCACCATTTTTTACAGGATACGCATTTTGAGTACCTATTGTAAAGTCAGAACTCTGATAGTCATCAAGTGCTGTTAATGGAGGAAAAATATAAACTTTGTCATTAGGACTTTTTTTAATAAGTTGAGGCTGAAGTTTGCCGAGATACTCTCTTGTAGACTGTCTGGTGTGATTCGTTTTAAAATTTGCTGCGTATATCAAATATTTTACCTTTTTTGTATGTAGGGTGCGATTGCTATCGCACTATTATTTTATTGTTTATTGGTGCGATGGCAATCGCACCCTACGGTTTTTAAGCCTTTAAAGCTTCAATTCCTGGAAGAGCTTTTCCTTCTAAAAGGTTTAAACTTGCTCCCCCACCTGTACTTACAAATGTCATCTCATCAACATCTCCTGCTTTTTGAGCAACATCGGCTGTATCTCCACCACCCACAATAGTGGTTGCGTGGCTTCCTGCAATATCATGAGACATCAAAAGGCTTCCTTTTGCAAATCTGTCCCATTCATAAACACCCATCGGTCCATTCCATAGAATGGTTTGTGCATCGTAAAGAACTTCACGGAAAAGTCTTGAAGAAGCAGGACCAATATCCAGTCCAATCCAATTAGATGGAATCTCTTGTGATGGTAAATATTTTGAGGGAGAGTATTCTTCAAAATCAGGTGCTACGACCACATCTACAGGTAAGTAAAATTTTATACCTTTTTTTCTGGCTTTAATCATGACGGTTCGTGCTTCGTCAAGTAAATCGTCTTCGACCAATGAGTTTCCTATTTCATACCCTTGTGCCTTAAGGAATGTAAATGCCATTCCTCCACCAATAATAACTTTGTCTACTTTATCAAGAAGTTGTCTTAATGCTTCAAGTTTTCCTGAAACTTTTGAACCACCAATAACGGCTACAAATGGTCTGATTGGTTTAGCCAATGTCTTCTCGAAGAAATTTACCTCTTTGGTCAGTAAGAAACCTGCTGCTCTATGTTCCGAGTCAAAAAGTTTTGCCATTGCATCAATAGAAGCATGAGCTCTGTGACATGCACCAAAAGCATCATTGATATAAATATCAACCATGGATGCCAACTCTTTTGCAAAGGCCACATCATTTTTAGTTTCGCCTACTTCATAACGAAGGTTCTCTAGTACAAGAACTTCGCCTGTTTTAAGTGCAGAAGCTTTTGCTTTGGCATCAACACCTACGACATCTTTTGCCAAGGTAATATCTAAAGCCAATTTCAATAAGGTATGTAGACGTGTAACTACAGGTGCTAATGAGTATTTATCTTCATAAACATTGGGTTTTGGACGTTCATAGTGAGAAGCCAAGATAACTTTACAATCACGATCTAAACAGTAACGAATACTTGCCAATGCTCCACGGATTCTTCGGTCATCTGTAATATTGCCTTGCTCATCTTTTGGAACGTTGAAATCACATCGGATAAATACCGTTTTTCCTGTAATATCTAAATCTTTAATGGTTCTCAACTTATGCTCCTTTACTCACATGAACAGCCATGTCTACTAGACGTACTGAATAACCCCACTCATTGTCGTACCATGATAGAATTTTTACCATATTTCCGTCAATTACTTGAATGGTATCCATTGCTACAACCGTACTTTGCTCTTCGCCTACAAAGTCTTGTGATACTCTAAATTCGTTATCCACACCTAAAATACCTTTATGAGAACCCTCACTCGCTTTTGTAAATGCTTCTTGAACCTCTTCTACGGTTACATCTTTTCCTAAGTTAACGGTTAAATCAACCATAGATACATCAGGAGTAGGAACACGAATTGCTTGACCGTTTAGTTTTCCTTTAAGCTGTGGAAGAACTTTTGCAATCGCTTTTGCTGCACCTGTGGTTGAAGGAACTAAGTTGGTTGCTCCAGATCTACCTTTTCTTGGGTCTTTCTTATGTTTAGCATCAAGAATTGGTTGAGAACCTGTATAGCTGTGAATAGTCGTCATTAATCCTGATTGAATTCCAAAAGCATCGTCTAAAACTTTTGCTACAGGAGCTAAACCATTAGTTGTACAACTTGCATTTGATACAACAGCTTGACCTGCATACTCATTTTCGTTTGCACCAATTACAAAGGTTGCTGTGTCGTCTTTTGCAGGAGCAGAAAGAACCACTTTTTTGATACCACTATCAATATATGCTTGAACCGATTCTTCGGTCAAGAACGCTCCTGTACACTCTAAAACAACCTCTGCACCACATCCAACAAAATCAATTTTTGCAGGGTCTCTCTCTCCAAAAAGTTTTGCTTTTGTACTACCAATATTTACAAAACCATCTTTTACCGATACATCTTTTCGTGTACCGTGAACAGAATCGTATTTTAACCCATACTCAATAATGTTTTCAGCTCCACTAGCATTAACTGCTACCAACTCTAAATCGTCTCTATCTGCTACAATTCTTGCAACACATCTCCCAATTCTTCCTAATCCATTAATTGCAACTTTTAGTGCCATTTTAATCCCCTTTGTTTAATTAGTATGTTCAGCTATTTATGCTAAAATTGCTTATATGTTACATAAATAGAGGTTATTTTTTGTTTAAAGAACGATTAGAAAGGGTTGCACTCTTTGGTGGTAGTTTCGACCCTCCACACTTTGGGCATAAAGCTGTAGTGGAAGAGGCATTAAAAGTCTTGGATATTGATAAATTAATTGTTGTTCCTACTTTTTTAAATCCTTTTAAAAATCTATCGCATCTGACTGCAAAAGAGCGTTTATATTTATCGGAACAGATGTTTAGTGCATTAAAAAAAGTTTCGGTAGATGCCTACGAGGTAGAAGAAGAGAAATCAACCCCTACAGCTCAAACGTTAAAACATTTTCAAAAACAGTATGATGTTTGCTATATTGTTGTTGGAGCAGATAATCTAAACTCTATTGATACATGGTATAATTTTGAATGGTTAAACGAAAATATTACGTGGGTAGTTGCTTCAAGAGCAGGCTATACCATAACAAGTAATAAATTAAGAGCATTTACGCTTTTAGAAGTTGATGCAGATATAAGCTCGACAGAGATACGAAATAAAATTAAGGAAAATTCATAGAATGAATATAGATGAAAGAGTAGAAAGAATAGTTAGTTATTTAGACAGTAAAAAAGCAGATGAGATTGAAGCTTTTGATTTAGAAAAAGTTGACTATTTAGCAAAACGCGTAATTATAGTAAGTGCATTAAGTGGAAAACATGCCTCTTCTTTGGCAGATAATCTAAAAAAAGAACTCAAACCTCTAGGCGAAGATTTTTTACATATTGATGAGAGTGATGAGTGGGTGGTAATTGATTTAGGAGACATTCTAATTCATGTTATGACACAAGATGCTCGACAAACCTATTCGATAGAAGATTTTCTAACAGAACTTTCTGATGGAAAATTTAAATCTCAACAGATAACATAATCTACGCTATCGGCTTTTGCCGATATTAACCCCCCCCCTAAAAATCTTAAAAAATTACGTTTTTTAACCACCTCTTAGTCTAATCTCTATATACTTTGCAATACAAAGTACTTTGAAAAGGAAAACAATGAGTGAAAAAGATAAAGTCTTACAACAGATAAGTGATATTAAGACGCATTTAGTAGATAAGGAGGCATTTTTTCCCTACAACTTTAATTCTTGTCATGTTTGGTCTGTGATTGCTGTAATTTTGACTTTTGTGATGATACCTGCGTATGAACACTCGGTTGCATTGGGAACAGGGGTTACTTTTGTAATGATGGTTATCGGTTTTATAGTTGAGGGGATAATGACTAAAAAAGTAAACAAGAGTTATGAGATAGATGATTGTACGAGACGACAACAGTTTATAATGAAAAATTTTATTATAATTTCTTTCTTTCTTATTGCTTTCTCTGCTGTTTTAGCGATGCATAAACTCTATATTCCTATTTTACTTCTTTGGTTGTCTCTTATCTCTATGGGTTATATGGCAATTGGGTTTGTAATTAATGTTAAAGATTATGAAAAGTTAGCTTTTTTCAATATCTTTATGGCACTGCTTTTAGTTGTTGTGGGCATGAGTTTTAATCTTTTTGAAGACCGAGAACTCTTTTTAGTACTTGTTCAGTCAACGCTTGTTTTTGGTTTAGCAATAGCACCTTCACTATTGGCTATAAAACAGAAAAAAAATATAAAAAAGGGATGTAGTGTTTGACCCACTTCTGCATCAACCTGTGCGTTCAAGACTGCTTTCATTGTTAATTAGTAATGATGAACTGCCGTTTAAAGCATTAAAAGAGAGTTTGAAGGTAACCGATGGAAATCTCTCTAGTCATCTTAGTAAATTAGAAAAAGAGGAGTATGTTTTAATAGAAAAAACCTTTGAGGGTAAAAGACCAAAAACAGTGGTACACATTACGACCAAGGGCAGAGAGGCTTTTGGCTCTTACATAGAGGCATTAAAAAAATTTATAGAGGAGAATTAACGTAGGTGTGACCATGTCACACATCAAATCTCAGTTTAAATTAAATGGATACTTAAAATCAGATGAGGTTTGATTTTGTCGTGTGATATGGTCACACCTACGAAAAATAAAGGATTGAAAATGAAAAATATTTTACTGACAACATTGTTATCTATTAGTACAGCAATGGCATTAACAAACATAGAGATAGCTCAAAAATCAGACCAAGTAACGGATGGTTTTGAAAGCTCTATAGCCCAAACAGAGATGGTTCTAATCAATGCATCAGGGCAACAAAGTGTTCGCCAACTTGAAATGAAAACACTTGAAGGAGAGAATGGAGACAAAACTATCTCTACTTTTTTGACCCCTGCTGATGTAAAAGGGACAAAGACCTTAACTCATGAACATGTAGACCGAGACGATGACCAGTGGTTGTATCTTCCTGCTTTGAAACGTATAAAACGAATCGCTTCATCTAATAAATCAGGCTCATTTATGGGCTCAGAGTTCTCTTATGAAGATATTGGAAATCAAAACTACAACAAGTTTACCTATGCTAATAAAGTAGAAGAGGTTGATTTGAATGGTGTGAAGTGTTATAAAGGAGATAGAGTTCCCAAAGATAAAAATTCAGGTTATACCAAACAAATCTCTTGGGTCTCTATGGATAACTTTTTACTTTTGCGTGTAGACTATTATGACCGTAAATCTGAACTTTTGAAAACAGCATCTTTTTCAGACTATAAACAGATAGAAGGAGTTTGGAGAGTTGGAAAGATAGAGATGAAAAACTACCAAAACGATAAAAGTACCGTTTTGACTTGGAAAGAGCAGAAGATTCATGCAGGGCTTACAGCTAAAGAGTTTAATAAACGAGTTTTAAAGCAATAGAGATGAAAAGGTATCTCTTATTATTATGTTCGGTGTTACCGAACCTACAGGCAGATGATTTTGAATATAAGGGAAATGTAGATTTTGAAAGCTCTTATATAGACCACAATATTGATAATAAACGAAATACCCAAAATGCTTTGCGTTTAGAGTTGGAGTTGAAACAAAAATTAGACAAAGGGCAGTTTGTTTTTAATGGGAAAGCCATTATCGACAGAGACGACAAAGAGCGTAGATATGCCGATATTCAAGACTTGTACTATAAACATGAGTTTGAAAATTCTGATTTACTCATAGGTCGAAACACACGTTTTTGGGGTGCTATGGAGTTTTATAACCATACCGATAACTTTAATACCAAAGATTGGCTAGATAACCCTTTTGATTACGATTCTAAAGTAGGTTCAAACAATATTGCCTATACCTACTATTTTGAGAATTCGGAACTGGCTGTTATTGCTAAAGTTCATGAAGCAGGAGAAAAAGTTCAAGACCAAAAATCGGTTAATAGCTTTTTACCCCCAAACTATAGCGATGTATTAGAGACACAAAAAGATACGAATCGTCCAACGGTGTACCTAAAATATTCAGGTTCTGCTGAAGATGTTCAGTTAGATTACTCATTGATTTATCAAAATGGATACGATGAACAACGTTATCTAGCTCCCGTTGGCAAAGAGCTAAGACAACATGCCTATTTGCTCGATAAAGTGATGGCTTATGCAACGTTTGTAAATGGTGAAACCATCTATAAAACAGAGTTAGCATACACCAAAAGTGATGATAAACAGGTCTCTGATTATGCTCAAATGTCGTTAGGAGTAGAACATACTCTTTATGGTGTTTGGGGAAAATCTGATTTAGGATTATTGGCAGAGTATTACAAGTATGATGCGAAAGATAGCTCAAAACTAGGAGCTAAAGATTTTGGAAACCTATTTGCAGATGATGTTACCTTAGGGTTTAGATTAAGCGTCAATGACTCTGCTGATTCAGATGTATTAGGTGGAGTTGCTATAGATAGAGATAATCATGAAAAGATTATGTTTATGGAGTACAACACACGGTTAGTAGAGAAGTATAAATTAAAGCTTTCCTACCAACATTTAGCACCAAAAAAAGATTCAGTATTTAAAAAACTAGATTCAGCCAAAATTGAATTTGGATATTATTTTTAAACATCCGTAGGTGTGACCGTGTCACACCTACGAATTTATACAACAAAAAACAGAGGAGAAAAAATGAAAAGCTACATAAACTTTCTACATAAATTTAGATGGCTTATAGCCTTTGCTGTGCCACTTTTAGTAGTACTGATTTCAGGTGCATTGAAAAATGTTGAGATGGATGGAAGCTACCGTATTTGGTTTGCAGAGGATTCTAAGACTTTGACCGATTACGATAATTTTCGTAAAACCTTTGGGAATGATGATGGGGTTGTGATTGTCTTTAAAGATGAAAATGGAATTTTTACCAAAAAGGCATTGGCAAGTATTGACCGAATTACCCAAGCATTGTGGAAAACCAAATATATTGCTCGTGTGGACTCTTTGACCAATTATCAGTATGTCCATAGTAATCCTGCTGAACCTGATGATATTGTAGTAGAAGATTTTATTAAAGATATTGATAAAGCTACACCTCAATATTTGCTAGGACGAAAAGAGATTGCGACCTCTGACCCACTGGTTGTTGATGCCTTTATCTCTAAAGATGGAACAACAACCATGATTTCGGCTCGTTTAACTCCCAAGGTCAATGATGATAGCGATAAAAGCATGATTATTATGGACTCTTTAGAGAAGATATTAGCCCCAGAAAGAGAAATTACAGGTTATAAATATTGGCTCAATGGGGGACCTGCTCTCAATAAAGCTTTTGTGGTTATTGGAACATCTGATGCAATGACCTTCACACCATTGGTTTTAATTGCCTCTTTTATTTTACTCTTATTACTTTTTCGTCGTGTAAGTGGTGCTTTGATTCCTATTGGAGTGGTTGTTTTTACCTTTTTAACGGTATTGGCTATTCAAGTACTCTTAGGCTACAAATTAAACAACTTTACAGCTAATCTCCCTGTATTTATTGTGGCAATTGGTATTGCTGACGCTGTTCATGTCTATAGTCTTTGGTTACTTCATAAGCGTGAAGGAGATGAAAACATAGACGCAGTCTTACACAGTATGCAGAAGAACTTTTTACCTATCTTTTTGACCTCTTTAACCACTGCAATAGGGTTTGCAACTTTAACCATTTCCGAGGTTATTCCTGTGTTTACTTTGGGAATTGCTACTGCATCAGGGGCTGTTTTAGCATTTATAATTTCAGTAGTTTGGATGCCATCTTTATTATTGATTTTAAAAAAACCAATAAAGGCGGAGCTAGTTCAAGCCCACATAGAGAAAAAGCCATTAGGGTATGGGAAGTTTATTGTTAATAATAATAAAAAAATCATTATCTTAACCTCTCTTATTTTTGCTGTTTTATCAATAGGGGTATTTAAAGTAAAAGTAGATTCTAATACCATTCGCTACTTTGATAAAACAGTAGAAATACGCAAATCAACCGAGTTTATGATGGAAAACCTTACAGGCCCAATGACATATGAGATAGTGGTTGATTCTAAAAAACAAAATGGAATAAAAGAGCCAAAGTTTATGAAAACAGTTGAACAGTTCTATTACGATTTTCAGAATAAATTTTCAGATGTACAGCATCTAGCATCACTGATGGATACAGTTAAGAGATTTAATAAAGTAGTTGATAGAAAAGATGAAATTCCAAATTCTAAAAACTTAATTGCTCAATATCTCTTACTCTATTCACTCTCACTTCCACAAGGAATGGAGATAAATGATAAAATGGATATACATGAACAGAAACTACGTATTACAGGGCAAATAAATATTGTTGATACATCAAAGGATTTAGAGATGATGCACTATGTAGTAGATTGGTGGAGTAAAACAGATTATACTGCTACCGTACAAGGTCAAACAGCAATGTTTGCTCATATGCAAGAAGATGTAACGAATACACTTATATATTCACTCTCATTGGCAATTTTACTTGTAACAGTTGTAATGTTCTTTATCTTTAGACGTATAAAACTCTTGTGGGTTTTTATTATTCCAAATATCTTACCTGTTATCTTGGTAGTTGGGTTAATGGGGTGGATAGGCATCAATATTGATATAGGTGTAGCTATCGCAGGAGCAATTATTATTGGTGTAGCCGTAGATGACACCATTCACTTTCTAGTTAAATATTTTGATGCACGGAAACGAGGGTTAAACATGGAGGAGACATTTGATGAGGTACTACACTATGCAGGAAAAGCTATCTTATTTACCACGGTTATCTTAACCGTTGCTTTCTCTATGTTTGTTTTTTCAACTTTTACACCAAACCAAAATTTTGGTATTGTGACAGCTTTTGCATTGGTAATTGCTTTTGTAGTAGATTTACTCCTGCTTCCTGCTCTTTTAAGTTTGGTAGATGGGGATAAAAAAGAGGGGTAAATTCCTCTTTTTTATTATTTGGCATTGCCTTGTCCAAATACTATAAAAAAAGATTAATTCAATTTCATTGAACAGGAGTGATTGGAGCGAGTCAGTCCTTTTCACAACTCTTCATTTAAAACCACAATACTATTCATTTTAGCTCCCTCATCCAAACAAGATATATTATGTTTGTTTGGGGTTAAATATTTATATATTGGAATGCCTGACTCTCCTATGATAGGCTTATCATTATCAATTAGCCAATAGATAGTGCTGTTTTGTTCAAATGAGTAGCAGTTTAGCATGGTCTTTTTCATCTCTTTGGGTAGTAGCTTGTTGTGGATATAGGTTTTGTCGTGGATTGGGTTTGTAATAAGGGGTTTGTAGCTTTTCCATTTTTGGTAGCATTTGTGGGTCGATAGCTCTTTGATTGAGCTGATGGTTTGCTGTTTTAATAGGTACGATAGAACTTCGGCTCTCATAAATGAGCAGTTGTCTGCTATGGGTACATTTTTTATAACTTGGTCTTGGGTTCTCTCTTTGCACTCTTTTATTTTGATACTATCTTGACATATTTTTTTCTCTATAATGTTTTTTGGTTTCATAAACCATGGGACTCTTTTTAACTCTTTGAATATTTTAAACATGGTAGGTGATGCAACTCTTAACCCTGTGGGATAGACTTTTTTATGGGCTTTAGACTCTTTTCCTGAAAAGTTTCCATACCAAACAGCTACTGTATATCTTGGGGTGTAGCCAATGGTTAGCATATCTTTGGCATGGGCTGATGTTCCTGTTTTAAATGCTACTCTTTTTATATATCTCATATGTTCCCATGATGAAGAGAAAGAGAGTCGAGGGGAGTCTGCTAAGATATTAGAGATAATGTAGCTGGATTGTGGGGTTAAGATTTTACTCTTTTTATAGGGATAGTTTTTAATAAAAGATGATTTTTGATAGATTCCCTTGTTTGCTAACATTGCAAAGAGTTGAGCATTATCTATAAGAGAAATTCCAAATCCACCAAGGGTTAATGATGAACCATAATAGGATTTTTTATGAGTAAGTGAAGCAATTTTAGCTTTTTTTAATATGCTGTAGAGACTTTTATTTTTTAATAATCTGTCTAACTCAACAGCAGGGATATTTAATGATAACTGTAGAGCCTCGCTGGCTGTTACCTCTCCCAAATAGTTTTTTGAGTAGTTTGTTGGTTTGTAGCCATCTATAAAAAGTGGTACATCATAGAGCTTTTTTAAGGGGGTAATTAGACCCTCTTCTAGGGCTTTTGCATAGACCAAAGGCTTTAGAGTTGACCCAGGGGAGTGAATATGTAGTAGCCCATTATTCTGACCACCATGAAGATTATCATAAAAGTTATTTGAACCAACATAGGCTAAAATTTCCATTGTTTTGTTATCTATCACAAGAGCAGAAGAGTTATAAATTTTAAACTTTTTTACCCTTTGAATATCAAACTTTAGAATCTGTTCTACTTTATATTGTAACACAGAATCAATAGTTGTGTATACCTCTCCTTCTTGTCTGATTTGGGGTGATAGATGGGGAATTTGATGAGGTAGATTTTGAATATTTGTACGAATAGTCTCCTCTTTGGCTCGTTGATATTCACTCTTTTTTAAGAGAGCCAAAAGATAGATTCTTTTTAGTAGTCTGTTTTTTATTCTATTAATATCTCTATTCTTTTTGGGTCTGTTAGCATTTGGATTTTTAGGTATGGCACTTAAATAGGCTATTTGAGAAATGGATAAAGAGGATGGGTCAAGATTAAAATAACGAAAAGAAGCCGAAGCAAAGCCCTCTACATTTCCCCCATAAGGAGCATTGTTTAAATAAAATCTTAAAATCTCCTCTTTTGAGTAGTTAAGTTCAAGTTGAAAAGCGTTAAAAATCTCTATAAGCTTTTGACCAAGTGTACGAGGCTGATGGTGCATCATTCTAGCAACTTGCATGGTAATAGTAGAAGCACCAATTTTACGCTGATTTGTTAAATTGAACCACAATGCACGAACAATAGCCAAAGGGTTTACCCCCCAATGAATATTAAAATATTGGTCTTCGTAGCCTAGAACAATCTGTTGAATATCTTGGGTTAACTCTTTGGATTTTAGAGGAATTCGTAAAAAACCATCAGAGCTTAATTTGACGCTTAATAGATGTTCTGCTCTATCATAAATTTGGGTTGATTTTGGTTTTGAGAGTCTAGCACTATTTAGAGGATACAGGTAGTTTAATATGAAGAAGAGGGCAGTTAAAGTTAAAAATAAAAATAGGGTTCTTTTAATAAATCTCATTAGATAATTATAACGTAATAGTTTTTTGATAGAATGCTTAAAACATAAGAATAAGGATAAAAGCATGATTAAAATTAAAAATAGTATCTTCTTACTATTAGTGATAATCTTTGTAGGTTGTGGAGAGACAACTCAAAATAATCAAGAAAGTATAGAGTCCGAAACCACCACTACAACCAAAGAGTTTATTACTAACTCAAACTGTAATCAAATTATAGATAACGAATTTATAACCATCTGTTACGATTATAAATTAAAAGCAGCAAAAGCAGTAGCCTATACATTAGACGGCGATTTAATGAATGCTTCAAATATAAAAGAGAGACCAAGATTCTATAAAGAGCCAAGTTTAGAAAAAAAGTATCAGATTCTACATACCGATTATACAAATTCAGGATATGACCGAGGACATTTAGCACCTGATGCCTCTTTTGATTGGAGTCAAGAGAGTTTGGATGCTGTCTATACTTTGGCAAATATTATTCCACAAGCTCCACAAATCAATCGTAATAGTTGGGCTGATTTAGAAAAATATACAAGAGATAAAGCTGTAGAACTAGGGGAGTTAACGGTTATGAACGTAGTAAAATATGGTCAACGTTCAAGAAGAATGGGTAAAAACAAAATGGCAATTTCTAAAGGTTATTTTAAAGTGCTTTCTAATCAATATGAGAATTATAAAGAGTGTTTCTACTATAGTAATAAACTTGGGGTTTCTGCAAATGGCGATAACGTTTCAAACCATAAAGTAAGTTGTGATAGTGTGACAAATTAGAGGAAAAGTGCTTAATTGGTCTAATATTAGAGTGTTATATAAAAACTCTCTCCATCTATAATAGAGCAAATCAGCTATAATCACAAAAAAATTCTAAGGAAAGCCCGTAAATGCTTAAACAAACCGATACACCCCAAGAAGAAAAACCCACCATATACTACGACCAAAGAAGCGTAGCATTACGAACTACTCAGAACGTCTATTTTGTGCAAGAACATGATAAGATGGCTATGCTTGAGTTGGTTTTAAATGACCATAAAGAACGCCAAACAGTCATCGTCGTTCAGAGTAAGAAAAAGGCAGATGCTATTAGTAAGTTTTTACTTTCTAATGAGTTTAAAGTTACATCTATTCATGGAAACCATAGAGAAGAGCAACAAGAAAAAGCTACAGCAGAGTTTAACCTTGGTACTCTGAATATCATTATTACTACGGATATGATTTTTAGAACATTAGCCTTGGAAAATGTGAAATTTGTTCTCTCTTATGATTTGCCAGAGCTTCCACAAGATTACTATAATCGTTTGGCTGTTATGAAAGAACTAGGTGTTGGCATAGCTCTTGTAGACCCTGAAGATGAAGTGTTATTAAGTAACATAGAATTTAATATGAAAGCAGAGATAGAAGAGAAAATGGTAGAGGGGTTTGTAGCGACAGATGCTCTAAAACAGATAACGAAGCGAAAAAAAGACAGAAGTAAGAAGCCTCGACATCGTAAGAGCAAAATTAAAGCTGATAAGTAGAGATTTGATAAATCTTATAGCTATTATCTAGAAACCCAAGCCAACGCTTCTTTGGTTTCTGATGACTCAAAATGTCGTTCTCCTATCCCCACAAGTTTAGCAAATTGACTGTCCAGTGCAATGAGCCATTTCCAAACGGTGCTGTCTGTAACTATAGCAATTTTATCAAAGCGTTTCATGTTTTTGATAATCCATTTTATATCTTCATAACCTGCTTTTGTTCCCCAAGAAGCGTTCTCTCCAAGGATTACCATAACCGATACTTTATCATATTTTTCAAGAGTTTTATCAAATTTTTCTATCCATGCTTTTTCCTCTTCTAAGGTTACTTTTCCCGTCACTTTAAATACTAAAATTGAACCGTTACTCTCTGCTAATTCTTTTATCATAATTTATCCTTATTATTTTAGTGACCAATTGGTCAGTTAAGAGATGATAGCACTTTTCCGACAAAAAAATCTACAAATATATATATAACCGTATAAGAAAATCTGTAAACCTAAACTTCATCGTTTGAATGGAATTTGATACCCACTCTTTACCTGCATCACTATTCCACTTCAAACAGAGGCACTATTAACTCTGAGTTGAAGCATTCTATTGTTACATAGAAGGAAATCGTTAGCACTTTTTATTATTTTTAGATTGCACAACTTAAAGAGAGCATCTTTCAACCATCTAAAACAGCTATTAAAAGCTACTTTAATGTGATTTACTGCTCCATTCAAATCTGCATTCCAAATTTTATTTAGCACAATATCTTTGAATAATCCCCTTTTAGCACGAGTGCCTTTAAACTCATTAGCTGTGGGTTTCTGATTGCTTTTTGATTTAATTTGCACTGCTAAAAAATCTCCATTAAGGCTACTCCAAGGAAATAAATACCTATTAAACCTTGTAATTGACCTATAGCTACATAATACTTATGAGATTGTCTATTGTTTTCAGGAACATCAATCTTAAGAGTTATGAAGCATAGTAGTATTTCTCAATTCGGCAACGGTTGATTTTTCTAATTGCTTTTCAAAATTTTCATGAGATTTCTTTAATTTTTCATTAGAAGTATTTTTCATGTTATTCCCCTTTTTTATTAATTAAGCCTTTAGATATGAATATCACTCCTCTTCCTCCAAAACTTCCCACTCCTCTTGAAGCAAAAGAGCATCATCTTGATAGGGAACATAGATAAATGGATTCATTCGATAAATCCCTCTCTCAATTTTCATCAAAAATCCAATATCAACAAGTTTTTTTATAAAACGACTTACAGTTGATTTGGTCGTATTAAACTTCTCAACCAATTTGACTTGTGAGATATTTACTTCTACTCTATTTTTTGTAAAACTATCTCGAATTGATATAAATAACCTCATCTCTAATTTAGAGTTAAGATTTAACATTACCATATCGTAACCATTTTTATACATTTTTGTCCAACCTTGTTTACCTCTACTTTTTGGAATTACATCTCTTGTAAAAAGCTGTCTTTCTAATTCTCCACTCTCTTCATTTAAGATAATTTTTGTCATGGTTTCTGTATAATGGTTCACTTCATAACCTTTGTGGATTTTCAATCCTTATTAGTTGCTCTATTACGACAACTTGGTTATTCTATCCAAACAACTTTAAAAACCTTTTAAATCTTTAAATTTCGGGCTTTATTCTACTTTTTTGATTTTTGGCTCTATTTATAGAAAAAAGTATAAAAAAGATTCACTCAATGGAATTATAGCAAAAAGTTCAATTACAATTTAATATCCCCCGTCATAGTGAAGCATAGGGTAACGATCAATGCCAATGAATTAAGGAATTTTGGATTCTTTTTTGTAGGGATACCCTTTATGGGTATCCAAATATTGGGATAAGTGTGGACACCCACAAGGGATGTCCCTACAAGTTCAAAAGCTTAATTCA
>Ga0256826_1000784_pt1 | contig 19681 bp, 16 predicted proteins | sample CV79metaG_FD_185975 | JGI IMG/M metagenome (GOLD analysis project Ga0256826, IMG submission 185975) | Hydrothermal vent microbial communities from East Pacific Rise, Pacific Ocean - CV79 | ecosystem: Environmental > Aquatic > Marine > Hydrothermal vents | place: Pacific Ocean: East Pacific Rise...
CTTCCTCTTTATATTCCGGAAATTGGATGCTTATCTCCCGCAGCCAATGGTTCATTTTCTGGGTATCCTCAGTAAAAAATATCTTTTTGTCTTTTATCTGACTGAAGAAATTCCGGATAAATACTTTTTTATCTTCACAGCTCTTCCTTGAAACTTCAGCTTCATTATCGCCAATTTTAAAACCGATACATTTTTGAAAATATGCAGCTTCGTTTTTACATTCAGGAATAGCTTGTTCCGAGAAAATAAAGCTCAAAGCAGTACTTTCAAGATGGTGATTAGGGAGAATAGCTTTTAAATTCAAGATTTTTGGTAAATATGGTTTTTCTGTAATCTTTTTCCAGCAAAACCCCACGAAATCACATTTATAGGGAGAAAAACAATGGTTTCCTACAGCTATTTTCGGACTGTGTTTCTCTTTTAGTATTTTTAACTCCTCCTGTATTTTTTCTCCAATAAAAGCTTGGCGAGATCTTAAATCATCTGTAACTTCTTGTTTGATAAAATATTTTTCAATGTCTAATTCATCCTGTCTTCGATAGTTCTCGTCAACATACACTAGGAAGAATTTATTGATCTTTAAGCCTGAGTTATGGATAACATAATACTGCAAAGCTGCATCGGTATAATAAGTTTCAGAAAGGCTTTTAGAACTCTTTACTTCGTATGCTTCCCAGCCATTTTCTGTTTTTACAAGCAAATCGAGCATCACAAGTACTTTATCAAACTGAAAAGTAGCTTCATAAATAACATCTTGTCCTTTAGCTATTAACTCCTCGGTGCGAGCAGCTGATTTTTGATATTGCGAGGGGCTTTTAGGACTCACATCTATTCCTCCGGGAAAAAGATCTTGTGCCAAATCACCTACTTGATGCCCTCTTTTAAATTTAGCTCTTTGTTCAGCTGTTAATCTATCACGCAAAAATGGTCTCTTTTTATGAAGATAGAGTGATTTTAGGCAATGATAACCTTTAATAAAAGTCGATTTAGAAAGGATGTGCTTTTCCATTAATGTTTTATATTAATCTTGTTTAATAATCAAAAGTAGTAAAAGTATTTATGCCATCACAAAGTGGAATTTGAATAAAGTGACTAATTTGATTTTGCTTTTGGTATTATCCCTACTTTTGCAAAAATATTTTGCATGATTACATTTAAAGACTTTGATCTTCAGAAACACTTATTTAATGCTATTGACGAATTAGGCTTTAGTATTCCAACTCCTATTCAGCTGGAAACTTATTCGGTAGTTCGTTCGGGTAAGGATGTGGTGGGGATAGCTCAAACCGGCACCGGAAAAACCTTTGCTTATAGTATTCCAATTCTTCAGGACTTTAAATTCTCAAAACAAGATAATCCCCGCATATTAATGCTTGTTCCTACGCGTGAGCTTGTTCTGCAAGTGGTTGATGAACTTAAGAAACTCACAAAATATATGGATGTGAGAATTTTGGGATTATATGGTGGTGCCAATATCAATACACAAAAAAAAGCGGTGGTTTTAGGAACAGATATCATTGTGGCTACTCCAGGCAGGTTATACGATTTGGCTTTAACAAGAGTTTTGCAATTAAAAGGCATAAAAAAGCTGGTTATTGATGAAGTGGATGTGATGCTGGATTTGGGTTTTCGCTATCAGTTAACCAATATTTTGGAATTTTTACCGGAACGAAGGCAAAATATTATGTACTCGGCTACTATGACTGAAGAAGTAGATGCTTTAATTGATGATTTTTTTGTAGCTCCTGCTAAAATATCTATTGCCGTGAGCGGAACGCCTTTGGATAATATTGCCCAAAAAACCTATGCTGTCCCAAACCATTATACAAAGATTCATTTATTAATACATCTCCTCAAAAGAAAAGAGAAGTTTACAAAAGTATTGGTCTTTGTATCGAGCAAGAAAAAAGCCGATGAAGTATTTACAGCCTTAGAAGAAGTATATGGTGAAGAGATTAGAGTGATCCATTCAAATAAATCACAGAATTACAGAATCCGGTCGGTGGAGGAATTCGATGAGGGTATTAATAGAGTATTGGTTTCTACCGACGTGATGGCTAGAGGATTGGATTTGGAAAAAATATCTCATGTCATTAATTTCGATACCCCCATTTATCCTGAAAACTATATGCACAGAATTGGCAGGACAGGTAGGGCAGAACAAGAAGGGAAATCGATTTTGCTTTATACTCCCAAAGAAGAAAAGGCAAAACAAGCCATTGAAGCTTTAATGGATTATACGATTCCTCTTGCAGAAATTCCTTCTGGGGTTGAAATTTCTACTCAGTTAACTGCCGATGAACGTCCAAAACATTTGGAGATAAATACCATCCATAAACCTAAAATTACCGAAGCCAGTGGAGCTGCTTTTCATGAGAAAAAAGAAAAGAACATGAAAACCAACCAAGGAGGGAAATACAAAAGAGAAATCGCCAAAAAATATAAAAAAGCCAAAACTCGCGGTGATAAAAAAATGAATGCACGCAAAAAAAGAAAATAATTTTCTATTTGATTGATTGATAAAGAATCACCCAACTCGCTTGATTAATTCAAAAAAAAGTAGCATATTTGTTGTTCTCCAGATAATTAAAATATGACATCAACAGAAATGGCAATCGTTCTACAGCATCGGGGTGCAATTAACGGACCCATCATAGCAGAATTACTTGATGATTTAGATTTTAAATGCATCAACTTGGATATAAGCGATGTAAAACGGCGAAAGATTTTTAATATTGCCGTTGAGATGTTCCAAAACTTATATCATTATACCAGAGATTTAAAAATTAATGGCTATGATGAAACCGAACTCAGATCAATATTTCTATCTTTAGATATACTGGAAGATAGCTATATTCTTATCACATCAAATCATATTAAAAACCAAGATATTGATTCTTTAAGAAAAAAAATAGACTTTGTAAACAAGCTGGATGTTAAAGAGATTAGAGCTTTTTATAAAAAAATATTAAGCAACGAAGAATTTTCGGAAAAAGGTGGAGCAGGACTGGGATTTATTGATATGAAAAAGAGATCCGGTTCGCCATTAGAATACAAGATTGAAAAAATAGATGAAACAATTTCAAAGTATACATTAGTAGTAAAAGTGGAAAAATAAAATGGAAAAACTAATTATAGAAGGAACCAAACAAAGCCCTTATGTTGATTTTAATGCAGAAACAGGAAAACTGGAACTAAGCGGTAGAAGTATTCCGGAAAACTCCTTTGAGTTTTATAATCCATTATTGGAATGGTTGGGCGAATACGCTAAAAGCCCCCAAAGTGAAACAGTGCTGAAAGTTTATTTAGAGTATTTTAATACCAGCTCATCAAAATATATTTTGGAAGTACTCAAAAAACTAAAAGAAGTTCTTAAGTCTAATGGGGCTCAGGTTAAAGTAGACTGGTGTTACGATGAAGATGATGAAGAAATGATGGAAACCGGTGAAGATTACGAAGATGTAACTGGTTTGGAATTCGATTATCACGAGATTGAAGAATAAAAGTAATCTGCTCCATGTTTTTTTAATAAAATAATGATAAAGGGAGATAGGAAATAAGGGCTTATGGCAAAAAGGCAACGTAAAGAAAATATTTACCATAAAGAGAAAGCAAATTTAGTTCGTACCAAGGAGTTTCTTGAGTCTGGTGAGATTAATCAGCTGGATAAATCCGTTGATGAGCTCAAGAATCTGTCTGATAATTACGAAGAACTTTTAGATCAAACTGTTCTCATTACACGCATCAGCGATAGGCTTCAGAAAAAACTTGACAAAACTAATGATAAGCTGCAGCATTTAAACGATCAGCTTAACGATAAAAATATAGAATTACAAAATACCATTGACGATCTGGTAAAAGCAAAAGCCGGTAGAAAAGCGACTACCATTGTGTTTGTATTTGCCCTCGTTCTTTTTGTGTTTTCCGAAGCACTTATAGAACCTTATATTGATTCTTATGCCAATAATATTTATTTAAGTTTATCCATAAAAGCGGTGATTGCCATGTCCATAAAACCTCTGGAAATGCTCGTAGAAGACAGCATATTGAAAGCAGCCAGAAAAAGCACTATGCAAGCCAGACAGGAAAAAGAAAATGCAGAAGTAAGTACTTAATATCCATTTATAACTACCCTGCACAAAAAAAATGATTTAGCCATTCACTGCTGTATCAGCATCCACATACATACCATTACCAAAACTTGCTGCTCTTTGTAATCATATCAATAACATTGCTCATTGATGGTATTTGGAATGATTGATCAAGCCTTGGATATTTAGTTTTATTAATTCTGTAATCATATAAAACCATTTTTCTTCCTACTCTTATTAGCCGGGATAGATTGAATATAATAAGAACGTTTGTCCCACGGATTTAGGATTCATTAGCTAAATTCCATTGGAAAAGCTTGCCCATGACCGCATATAAATAGGATTATTATCCACTATAATAATTTATCTTGTACTTACCAATAATCTTAATATTTTTGTACCTTTCAGAAAAAATAGGGAATTGCTTTGTAATCAGGCAATTTTTCATCAAAACAGATTATTAAATGGAGCCAAAGAGAGTAAAAATATTAGATAAGGAATTTCAAATTTCTATTGATGCAGAAACTATTCAAGCATCAATACAAAAGGTAGCAAACAAAATTAATGAGGATTATAAAGACAAAAACCCACTGTTTATCATTGTACTTAATGGGGCTTTTATGTTTGCATCCGATATGCTTAAAATGGTGGATATTGAATGCGAAATAACTTTTGTTAAGCTGTCATCCTATGTGGGTACCAAGAGTACACACGCTGTGCGTGAATTAATTGGTCTCGACGAGTCTCTGGAAGGTAGATATGTTGTGGTAGTAGAAGACATTATTGATACCGGAATTACCATGGCCAATACCATTCCTAAGCTGCAACATTTAAAAGCAAAGGATGTAAAAATTGCAACCTTATTGTTTAAACCAAAGGCTTTTCAAAAAGATTTCCCTATCGATTATATAGGTATAGAAATTGAAAACGATTTTATTGTTGGTTATGGTTTAGATTATGATGGCTTGGGTAGAAACCTGGCAGATATTTATAAAATTGTAGAATAAGAAAGGAAAGAACATGTTAAATTTAGCATTATTTGGCCCTCCCGGTGCTGGAAAAGGAACGCAATCAAAATTATTATTAGAGAAATATAATTTAACTTATATCTCTACAGGTGATATCTTGCGACAAGAAATAGCCGAAGAGAGCATCTTGGGAATGAAAGCCAAAGACATCATTGAAAAAGGAGGATTAGCACCTGATGAAATCATTGTTCAAATTATAGAACAAAGAATTACCAAAGATGAAAATTCTACAGGGATTTTATTCGATGGTTTTCCCAGAACTACTGTGCAAGCTTATATCTTAGATGGATTATTATTAAGATTGGGCACATCCTTATCTGCCATGTTGAGTCTGGAAGTCCCCCGTCAGGAATTAATTGATCGAATGGTAGAAAGATCTAAAACATCCGGACGAACTGACGATAATATAGAAGTGATTAAATTCCGTTTGGAAGAATATGAAAACAAAACAAAGCCGGTGGCCGATTTCTATCAGGCTAAAGGACTCTATTATCCAATAAATGGAACCGGAAAAATAGAAGATATTTTTAATAACTTAACAGAGACAGTAACTTCTACTTTAAAGAAAAAATGGATTAATGTTGTTCTTTATGGTCCTCCCGGATCAGGTAAAGGTACCCAAGCTCAAAAACTGGCCGAAAAGCATAATCTGGTTTATATTTCTACCGGTAAACTCTTGCGTAAAGAAGTTGCTGATGAAACAGAAACAGGGAAAAAAGTTGCTGAATTAATGAGTAGGGGAGAAATAGTACCTGACGAAATAGCTATTTCCTTAATCGAAAACAAAATAAAACGCCATCCGGAAGCAAATGGATTCATCTTTAAAGGTTTCCCAAGAACCATTGTTCAAGCTTATATTTTGGATGGTTTATTATTAAAACTAAACCAAACTGTATCAGTAGCTATTGGTATGGAAGTTTCTACTCTAGAGTGTTTTAAAAGATTGTCTAATCGTGGAAAAACTAATGATAAACGTCCTTACGACGAAAACATGGAGCTGATTATTAACCGTCTTGATGAGTTTTTTAGTCGAACCCAAATTGTAGGCGATTATTATAAGAAACATAAGAAATTTACCATGGTTAATGCTCAAGGAAGCGAAGACGAAATTTTCCAACGTTTAACCGAGACTGTTGAACATACATTAACCGCTAGGAGGTAGGAATTGAATCAAAATTTTGTTGATCACATAAAGATATATTGTCGCTCCGGAAAGGGAGGCGCAGGCTCAGTGCATTTTCATCGCGAAAAATACATTGCCAAAGGTGGCCCCGATGGCGGTGATGGCGGTAAAGGAGGAGATATTATTGTGAGGGGTAATCCTAATTTGTGGACTCTCCTTCACTTAAGATATACCAGGCATGTAAGAGCCGAATCCGGCGAATCCGGCGGCGGTGGCTGTATGTCGGGTGCCGATGGGGCCAATACTATTATTGATCTTCCATTAGGTACCGTGATAAAGGATGCCGAAACAGAAGAGATAATCTGTGAGGTGGTTGAAGAAGGAGAAGAGCATATTATTGTTCCTGGCGGAAAAGGGGGCTGGGGAAACGATAAATTTAAAAACTCTGTCCGACAAACACCTACCTATGCGCAACCCGGGGAAGATTTTATAGAGAAAAGTATATTGATGGAATTGAAAGTATTGGCTGACGTGGGTTTGGTTGGTTTTCCAAATGCCGGTAAAAGCACACTCCTCTCTTCTATCTCTGCTGCCAAACCCAAAATTGCCGATTATCCCTTTACTACTATGGTTCCCAACTTGGGAATAGTTCCTTATCGTGATGACAGATCTTTTGTAATGGCCGATATCCCGGGTATTATTGAAGGTGCACACGAAGGGAAAGGGATAGGTGTTAGATTTTTACGTCATATTGAACGCAATTCTATTCTGTTGTTTTTAGTTCCCGGAACATCAGATGATGTTAGGAAAGAGTATAAAATTTTACAGAATGAACTGAAAATGTATAATCCTGAGCTCTTGGATAAAGGCAGCTATTTAATTATTACCAAAGCCGATTTACTGGATCAGGAATTGGAGAACATGATTAGCGAAGACCTGAAAGATATTCCACATATGTATATCTCGGCAGTTGCGCAAACAGGGCTCAGTATACTAAAAGATAAACTCTGGGAAATGATGAATAAACATAATTCCTAATCATGGATTATCTTATTCAATTAGATCAATCACTTTTTTTATGGCTCAACTCTTTACATGCATCTTGGGCAGATTCCATGATGTGGTGGCTGAGTGATAAGCTAATTTGGATACCACTTTACCTGTTCATCCTTTATTTAATCATTAAAAAATACCAATGGAAAACAGTAGCTATTTTAATGAGTATTGCTCTGTTAATAGCTGCCACCGATCAGGTATCGGTATTTATCAAATATGCTGTGGCACGTTATCGACCCACACATACCGATTCTTTAAAAGAGAGTATCCATACTTTAAATAATTATTATGGAGGAGCCTATGGTTTTATATCTTCTCATGCTGCTAATAGTTTTGCTTTAGCTACTATGACTTCTTTTTTCCTCGCTCCTCATTACCGTCATTATAAATGGATGGCTTTTTTATGGGCGGCTTTGGTTTCTTATAGTCGCATTTATTTGGGAGTCCATTTCCCGGGTGATATTTTGGGTGGAGCCATTCTAGGTGTTGTTTTAGCCATTCTGTTTCACCAGTTATATTTGGCTTTTAGCAAAAGATGTTCAAACGATTATTGCTGATGGATGCTTTAGAAAAGAAATATGATATTGATGTGGTTTACGAAGATAATCACTTGATTATTATCAATAAAAAATCGGGGCAAATTGCACAAGGCGATAAAACCGGAGATGCAGCATTAAACGATATTTTAAAAGCTTATTTAAAAGAGAAATATCATAAACCCGGCAATGTCTATTTGGGCCTTATTCATCGTTTAGACAGGCCCACGAGTGGAGGGCTGATTTTTGGGAAAACAGATAAAGCCAGCTCCCGATTGAGCAAGATGTTTCAAAAACATGATTTAACTAAGAAATATTGGGCTGTTGTTGATCATCTGCCTCCACAAACAAAAGGGCGTTTGCTGCATTATCTGAAAAAGAACCAAGAAAAGAATAAGTCTTTTGTGGTGAAAGAAAATACCCCGGGAGCAAAAAAAGCCAGCTTAAGCTATCAGTTAATTTCTTCCAGCGATCGTTATCATCTACTTGAAATTGATTTAGAAACCGGCCGGCATCATCAAATAAGAGCTCAACTTGGAGCTATTGGTTGCAAAATAAAAGGTGATGTAAAATATGGCTTTAAAAGAGCTAATAAAGATTTTTCTATTCACCTTCATGCACGCTATATAGAATTTATACATCCGGTAAAAAAGGAAATCATGAAATTTACATTTGCTGTTCCTGAAGGGGATTCTGTTTGGGATTTTTTTAAGTAGCTCAGCTTTATATGCTGAGTATAATTGGAGTATAGCTTCTTTCCTGTGAATCAATAATGAGTTTTTTAAATACCTGTTTCATGAACCTTCTTAAGAAGATGCATGATACAGATTTATATACTTATTAAAAGATACAGCTAATTTAACTTTATTATATGTATTATAAATGACTGCCATCATTTGTTTGGACTTTGTTGAAAACTTATCTACAGTGTTGCCTTATGTGCCTACCACAAAAAAAGCCCCGCAAATGCGAGGCTTCTCCTATTATTTTCAATAAAATCTATTTTGTAACTCCGGCTAAATCTTCCAGCATATCTGTAGTAATAGATTTTGGTCTCTCTAAAGAATAACCCAAAGCTCTATCCCAAACAATATTGGAAAGAACACCAAAGGCTCTGCCTATACCAAATAATACAGTATAGAAATCGAATTCGGTTAAACCATAATGCCATTGGATAACTCCCGATTGAGCATCTACGTTTGGCCAAGGATTTTTAGCTTTTCCTTGTTCTACCAAAATAGGAGGAACTACTTTGTAAAGTAATTTCACATATTGGAACAAGTCGTCATCTGGAAGATGTGTTTCACAGAAATCGTGTTGAACAGTATATCTTGGGTCTGTTTTACGAAGTACAGCATGACCAAAACCGGGAATAACCTGACCTGAGTTCAAAGTATCCCAAACAAATTGCTTCATTTCGTCTTCGGTTGGTAGTTCGCCACCCATTTTCTCTTTCATGTCTTGTAACCAACGTAATACTTCTTGATTAGCTAATCCGTGGAGGGGGCCGGCTAAACCATTAATCATGGCTGAAGTAGAATAATAAACATCAGATAATGAGCTGGCTACTAAATGACCTGTATGAGCACTTACGTTTCCGCTTTCGTGATCGGCATGAACAATAAAATACATTCTTGAAACATCATCATAAGGCTTGTCTATACCCATCATATGAGCAAAGTTGGCACCAAAGTCAAGAGTTGGATTCGATTGAATTCTATTACCATCACGATATAATTTAGCATAAATATACGAAGCTACTTCCGGAAGTTTTGCCAAAAGGTTCATTGCATCCTCATAAGTAGAATCCCAATAATCCATTTTGTTCAATCCTGCTTTATACTTTCTGTTAAAGAAAGACTCACGCTGCATAGTCATGATAGCAGATGAGAAAATACTCATTGGGTGAGAACAGCAAGGGAAAGAATCGATTACTTCGTATACATAACGAGGTAAAATTCTTCTATTACTAAAATCATTTATTACATCAGCAACTTGGCTGTCAGTAGGAATATCCCCGGTTAGCAATAAATAGAATAAACCTTCAACATAAGGCATTTCTGCTCCAATTGCTTTAGGTAGTTTTTCAAATACTTCAGGCAAAGTATATCCTCTATAGCGGATACCTTCATTAGGATCTAGGTAAGAAATATCTGTCACTAAACTTTTAATTCCTCTCATTCCTTGAATGAGTTGAGCAACGGTAACGTCGGCAATTTTTACATCGCCATAATTTTTGAGCAAATTAGTGACTCTGGGTCTGTGCTCTTCTATCTTTTTGTAAAGGGTGTTTTTTAAATCTGACATCTTATAGGTTTTTTGATGTTTATATATATTTATTCTTTTCTTCTCAATTAAATACTACTGATGATCGTATTTAAAGTTTCGCTGGGGCGCATGGCTTTTTCAGCTTGCTCAGGGTCGGGTTTAAAATAGCCTCCAATATCCATGGCATTACCTTGAGCCGCAATTAATTCTGCTTCAATTTTAGCAGCGTGATCAGCCAGTTGTTTGGCAGCATCTGTAAATTTGGCTTGCAGCTCAGTGTCTTCGGTTTGTTCTGCCAAAGCATGGGCCCAGTATGTAGCTAAACTAAAATGGCCACCACGGTTATCAATCTCATTAACCTTTCTGGAAGGAGATTTTCCTTCATCCAAAACTTTAGAAACGGCTATATCTAATGTTTTGGCTAAAATTAATGCCTTGTTATTTTTGGTTTTATTTCCTAAGTCTTCCAAAGAAACGGTAAGCGCCAAATATTCGCCCAAAGAATCCCAACGTAGGTGTCCTTCGGCTTCAAATTGCTGAACATGCTTGGGAGCCGACCCTCCGGCGCCGGTTTCAAATAATCCGCCACCTGCTAAAAGAGGAACAATAGAAAGCATTTTAGCCGAAGTTCCTAATTCTAAAATAGGGAATAGATCGGTTAAATAATCTCTAAAAACATTGCCTGTTACAGAAATAGTATCCAAACCATCCTTGGCACGTTTTAAGGTGAAGTTCATGGCTTCAACAGGTTTCATGATTTGAATATCCAATCCACTTAAATCATAGTCCTTTAGATAAAGCTCTACTTTTTTGATCATTTCTGCATCATGAGCTCTGTTTTCATCGAGCCAGAAGATAGTAGGGTTTTTAGTTGCTCGGGCACGATTCACAGCAAGTTTCACCCAATCTTTTATAGGAAGATCTTTAGCTTGTGAACCTCTCCAAATATCACCTTTTTCTACTTGATGCTCGCTTAGTGTATTTCCTTTGCTGTCAACAACCCTAATGATACCATCATCTTGAGCCTTGAATGTTTTGTCATGTGAGCCATACTCCTCTGCTTTTTGAGCCATTAAACCTACATTGGAAACATTACCCATGATAGTAGGATCAAAAGCACCATTTGTTTTGCAAAACTTAATAGCTTCATGATACCATTCAGAATAGCAACGGTCCGGAATCATAGCCTTAGTATCTTGTAATTCTCCTGCTGCATTCCACATTTTACCTGAGTCGCGAATAACCACAGGCATAGAAGCATCAATAATAATATCGTTACTGGCATGCAGGTTTGTAATTCCTTTATCGGAGTTTACCATAGCCAAAGCCGGTCTCTTGGCATAAGTGGCCTGAATATCAGCTTCAATTTCTGCTTGTTGATCGGCAGGAAGTTTTTTAATCTTTAAATATAAATCGCCTAAGCCTAAATCGCTGTTAATTCCAATTTCTTCAAAAACAGCAGCGTGTTTTTCAAAAACATCTTTAAAATATACTGATACAAAATGGCCAAACATGATAGGGTCGGAAACCTTCATCATGGTAGCTTTTAAATGAGCCGAGAAGAGGAGTCCTTTTTCTTTGGCATCGTTTAGTTCTGTTTCAATATATTCTCTTAATGCAGCAACACTCATAAATGTAGTATCCAAAATTTCTCCTTTGAGTAAAGGGAGTTTTTCGAGTAATGTAGTGGCTGTACCGTCTTGGGCTAGGAATTCAATTTTTACTGTATCATCGGCAGGCATACAAATCGATTTCTCGTTTCCGTAGAAGTCGTTTTCTTTCATCCAGGCCACATGCGATTTGGAATGGGAAGACCAAGGCCCTAATTTTTTAGGGTGTTTTTGAGCATAAGCTTTTACCGATGGGGCTACCCGACGATCGGAATTACCCTGACGTAAAACAGGATTTACTGCTGAGCCTAATACTTTGGCAAAACGAGTCTGTAATTCTTTTTCAGCATCGTTTTGTGGTTCTTCGGGGTAATTTGGAATATCATATCCTTTTTCGTGCAATTCGGCAATAGCAGCTTTTAATTGAGGAATAGAAGCACTAATATTAGGCAGTTTAATGATATTGGCATTTGCTTCTTTTACCAAGTTGCCTAAATAAGCTAAGTCGTCGTTTTGTTTTTGCTCCTCGCTTAGGTTTTCAGGGAAGTTGGCAATAATTCTACCTGCCAAAGAAATATCACGAGTTTCTACCACAATATTGGCGCTTTTTGTAAAAGCATTCACTATGGGTAATAATGAGTATGTTGCTAATGCAGGTGCCTCATCTGCATGTGTGTAAATAATTTTTGAATTTTGTTCTTGCATATTCATATTCTTTGTTTCAAAACGGTCGAATTTTTATTTAAAAAAAGAAAGTTCTTCTGAATTTGCTTAAGGTCTTTTTTATAAAATCTTAGATGCTTTTTATTATCTTTAGAGCTTTAAATTCGCCAGTTTTTATTGGTTTTTTGATTATTTGTAATCTTCTTATTTTTAAGGTGTCAAATTTACTAAATATTTATTATGTAAGCATAATAAAATTTTGAATTATTGCTAATTTAAATACAATTTAACTCAAGTGATTAGTGAATGCTATAAAACAGAAAATCTTTAAAGAAAATTAGCAGAAATTGACCACCATTTTAAATGAAAACAGAATGAAAAACTTCTTGCTTTTATATGGATGAGATTATTTTTAAGAGGATATTCGCGATAAATTTGGTCTGAATTTTTTTAGAGGCATAATTATTGCGCTCCAAGAATTTTTATAAATCGTTTATTGAAAAAGTCAAATTGGTGATATATCCATGGGTTTGCTAAAAGGATGAGCTTATTATTGAATTTATCAATAATATATAAATAGATACTTGTTTTTGCTGACCTAAAACTATAAAAGGAGTTCCGGTATATTATTTTCATGATTTTTATCAGGAAAGCTTGCTGATTACTTATCATTATATATACTATATTTGACGTTTAGATAAATACAAAATCATAAATAATGAAACCTGCCTTGCTCTTTCTTTTATCCATTTTAGTGTTTTCTTGTACCAATTCAAATAGTGAAAAAACCGTTGTAGATTTTTCAGATACCAGACCGAGTAAACACAGCATGAACGAGAAGGGTGTAGAGCCTGTATATATTGCAATAGCTTCTATGACTTCTCCTAAAGAAACTTATATTTATTATAGCGACTTAATTAAATATATTTCTGATAAAGTGGGACATCCTATCTATATAAAACAAAAAAAGACCTACGAAGAAGTAAATATGTTACTCGAAAATTCGGAGATAGATTTTGCTTTTATTTGTTCTGGAGCTTTTGTAGATGAGTATAAGCGGGGAAAAATCAAACTATTGGTAGCTCCCCAAATTGATGGTGAAATTACCTATCATGCTTATATAATAGCTCAAAAAAATTCGAATATTGAAAGTTTTAAGGATTTTGAAAACAAGAGCTTTGCTTTTACCGACCCGCTGTCAAACACCGGCAGATTATATCCTTTACAAGAATTATATAAAACACATAAAAGCGAGAAAGACTTTTTTATGAAAACCATTTATACTTATGGGCATGACATATCCATACAAATGGTCAATAGGGGGATTATTGATGGGGCTTCTGTACATGGCTTGATATATGATTACTTAGCCTTAAATAACCCCGAGAAAGTGGAGAATGTTAAGGTGGTGAAATGCTCCGAAACATACGGAATCCCACCTGTGGTAACTCCCGCAACTCTGTCGCCCGATAAAGCCAATACCTATCGAAAAATATTCCTGAATATATATAAGGACAGTGTGGGGAAAAAGATATTGGAAAAACTGAATATTGATAAATTTGTGGTAATAGACGATACGCTTTATAATAATGTATTTCAATTAAAGGAATTTATTAATCATGAGTATGGGCACTAAGAGCATACAGTTTCCTTTGTTTTGGAAATTTGCAATTATTTCAACAATTATTGTATTGATTTTTGGGTCCATAAATATTTTCTTATTGTGGAATTCGGTCTATAAATCCTTTGAGCAAGAAATTGATAAACGTTGTACGGTTTTAGCCAAAATTATTGCCGAAAAGGCCTTGACTCCCTTAGTATATAACGATGACTTGAGCCTTCACAATATTGTAGATGAAATAAAGCAGAGTGACCCCAGTATCTCCTATATTTTTATAGTTAACAGTAATTACGAATTAATAGCACATACCTACGATATCAATATTCCAAAAGGTTTAATGGCTGCCAACGAATTAAAAGATGGCCATACTAGCATTAAGCTCATACAATCCAATAATTATAAATACCCCATTATACGTGATATTGCTTTCCCAATATTAAACGGAGAGCTGGGTACTGTGAGGTTGGGTATAGTAGAAGAACATATACAACATGAGCTCAGGAGTGCTTCTAATTATCTCATACTTATGATGTTCTTCTTTTTAATATTTGGAATTCTCGGAGCCTTTTTCTTCTCTCATTTAATAACTTCTCCAATTAAAAAAATTAGCAATAAGGCCCAAATCATTAATTTAAATTCTATTGATTCAGAAAATTTCTATGTGGTAGAGCCCAAGAAAATCAAGCTTTTTAATACCCAAATAAATGATGAATTGGATATTTTGGTGACCAAATTCACCGAAATGATTAAAAGATTAAATAAAAACCATATAGAACTAAAAGAAACGCAGGAAGCATTGATACAGGCCGAAAAACTTGCCGCTATTGGAATCCTTTCTGCCGGAGTAGCTCATGAAATAAACAACCCTATTTCAGGTATAAAAAATTGTATCAATAGAATTAATAAGGCTCCAGATAATATTGAACAAAATATTGATTATTTAATCATGATTCAGCAGGCTGTAGATAAAATTGAACTGGTGGTTAAGCAATTATTGAGTTTTAGTCGTAAACAGGATTTTATTTTTGATAAAGTTGATTTAAGACAAATTATTGAGGAGTCTATTGCTCTTTCAAAACATAAGCTGCAAAGCTGTCAAATTCAAATCAAAACGCATTTCCCTTCTCCTATTATTATTAACGGAAGTGCCAACCACTTGGAGCAGGTGTTTGTAAATCTGATTTTAAATAGTATTGATGCTATTAGCGAAAAGCAAGGAGAAGATTCTCAGTTGAACGGTCTCATAGAAATGTTCTCCAAGAGAGCATCCGGAAGAATACATATTCACTTAAAAGATAATGGATTAGGTATTGCAGAATCTATGAAAGATAAAGTTTTTAATCCATTTTTTACCTCGAAAGAAGTAGGAGAAGGAACCGGTTTGGGGCTTTCCATTTCCTTTAATCTAATTAAAGAACATAAAGGAAATATTAGTTTTATGAGTGAACCTGGAAAAGGGACAGAGTTTGTTATTGACCTGCCCTTGTTCAAAGAAACTCAAGAAGTATTGAGGTAGTAATAATATAAAAAAAACAAGGAATGAAGATATATGTGGTAGATGATGAAAGGATTATTAGAGTCTCACTTGCTGATGAACTCAGAGATGCCGGTTTTGAAGTGTTTGAGTTTGCTCAAGCTATTTCTGCTTTGAGACAAATACAATCGGTAACTCCTGCCGTCATTATCACCGATATGAAAATGCCGGAAATGAATGGTATTGACTTTTTGAAGAAGGTTAAAGAATTCAACCCCAATATTTATGTGATCGTCATGACGGCCTATTCCACCGTTTCTACCGCTGTAGAAGCCATGAAACTTGGAGCCTACGATTATATTAGCAAACCCTTCGATAATGAAGAAATGCTATTGACCATTAATCGTGTGCTGGAGTTAAAACAAGTAAAAGAAGAGAATAAACAGCTCAAGATTAAGCTCAAACAAGATTACGATTTTTCTTCCTATGTGGGCAATAGCCAAAGAGTGAATAAGATTTTCGATTTGGTGAAAATTATAGCCCATAAAAACACAAGCATTTTATTGGTGGGAGAAACCGGTACGGGGAAGGAATTACTAACCAATATTATTCATTATAATAGCAATAGAAGTAAAAAACCCTTAATCAAAGTAAGCTGTGCTATTTTAAGTCGCGAAATATTTGAATCGGAGCTGTTTGGCCATGTAAAGGGAGCTTTTACCGGAGCTATTAGCGATAAAGCCGGACGTTTTGAGCAAGCAAATGGAGGTACTTTATACTTAGACGATATTGATGATATTCCTTTGGATTTGCAAGTAAAGCTATTAAGAGCTTTGGAGGAGCGAGAGATAGAAAGGTTGGGCGGGAGCAAGCCCATAAAAATAGATATTCGCTTGATAGCCTCTACCAAAAAGGACCTCAGGAGCATGGTGGACGAAGGTAAGTTTAGAGAAGACCTTTTTTATAGACTTAATGTGTTTCCAATAGATTTGCCCTCATTGAGGGAAAGGCCGGAAGATATCACCGTTTTAACCAAACATTTTGTGTCTATCTTTTCGGAAAATAGCCAAAAAGAGATTGATGATCAGGTTTTCGAAATTTTAAAAACATATCCTTTCCCGGGTAATGTGCGAGAACTCAGAAACCTTTCGGAACGGTTGGTTTTATTGAGCATGGATGATAAAATAAGGAAAGAAATTATCCCCTTCGAAATTACTTCTCCCGGATTTAAACCCAATTGTTTTTCGTTTAATAATAAGGCATTAAACGAAATTGTAGAAGAAGTAGAAAGAAACGCAATATTATATGCGCTTAACCAATCGGATGGTAATAGAGCAAAGGCCGCCGATTTGCTCGGCCTTCCGGTATCTACTTTAAAATCAAAATTAATCAAGTTTCGTTTTTAAAGTTGATTGGTCATCCCCATCCGACGAAATATCGCCCATATCGACGATATTTCGTCGTTTTTTTCTTCATGGCACTCCTCTCCGGAATTTTTTTTATTTCTTTAATTCACTCTAATCCATCGTTTAGTAAAGTTTTTCAGATTGCATCATAAAATAGTTGGCGATTGGCTTATATATTGAAAGCATGAAGCGTAAATAATATTCAATCAATCAAAATTTATAAATCATGAAAAAGTATTTTATTTATTTAAGCGCTATCTTATTCTTAGGTGCTATCGTTTCATTAAACTCTTGTAAAAAAGACGAAACTACTACCGATCCTGTTGGTCCGGTTGACCCCGGTGAAAGTTCTAGTGAACTATTAGTTAAAAAGTTTGCTCAGGCTCCAGTATTAGATGGATCTGTTGACGACATGTGGGCAACAGCCCAAAGGCTTGTGAATACTACTGAAGTACCCGAATTAGCTGCCAGAGGTACCTTTTTAAACAGTGATGGAGAAGGTGTTGAAGAAACATTAGGTTTGTTTGCTCCATATTCTGGTGAAAAATATAATTTCACCATGCGTGCCGGATATGCCGGTTCCGATATCTATTTCCTATTGGAATGGGAAGATGCTGAAGATAGCAAAGACCGTATGGCTTGGTATTTTGACCCCAGCGATAATCTTTGGAAACAACAGCATAAATATGCCAATAATGGTAATGACAAGAATTATGAAGATAAATTTGCCATGCTATTCCCTATTGGTGAAGTGAGCGGTTTTAGTACTTCTACCTGTTATGCTACTTGTCACCAAAACTTAACTCTTGAAAAACCTCACGACAAGCATACACGCCATTACTTAACTGTAGATGGACAAAAAGCAGATATGTGGCATTGGAAACGTGTTAGAGGTACTTATTTAGATCAAGTTGATGACCAAATGATGACTTATGCTGCACCTACTGGTTCAAGTGCTAATGGACGTCATGGTGACTCTACAGGAGAAGCCGGATATTCAAGTAATGGTCAAACACTTAATAATGGAAGCGCTGACGTTTCTGTTCCTAAATATGTGATTCCTAATAAAACAGATTATTACTGGATTAGTAAAGACGATATTGATAATGGTACTGCAAAACTCATCACAGGAGTTGATGAAAATGGCGTTTTAAGTTATGATGGTGGAACAATAAATCCTGCTAATGGTGGATTTGAATATGCAACCGGTAACATGAGAGTTCCCAGCGTAACTACTAAAGCTTTTACTTTAGGTAGAGCAGATATTAATATTAAAGCTGTACACACCGGAACAGGTTGGATTTGTGAATTTACACGTAAACTCAATACTCAAGATGCTGATGATATTGTTTTTGATATCAATGCAGACCCCGTACCATTTGGTTTGGCTATCTTTAATAATGCCGCTATTGCACACTCTATTAAACCAAATCTTACTTTGAAGTTTGAAAAATAGTCTATCAACCAAATTAGTTTTGAAAATAATTTGGTTATTAGTTGATTAATTCTTGTGGCAGTTGCTTACTCATTATCAATCACAAGCAACTGCCACTATTTTAAATCGCTATCATTTTTATAAACAAAAACATCATCATATTATGATTCTACTACGATACAAACTCTTAGCCCTTTTATCGATTTGTATATTTGCTTTTTCATGCACTTATGAAAAAATTGAACCTGCTGCTGATTTGCCGCAAAATGTGAGTTTTAAAAACGATCTGATTCCTCTGTTTAATCAAAGCTGTAATGTAATTGGTTGCCATAGCGAAGGCGGAATTTCACCTGATTTATCAGAAACAAATGCCTATAATAGTTTAAGCACTATCGCAAATATGATAGATCTGGATACACCTGAAAACAGCAAAATATATATGAGGATGACAGACACACAAAGCCCCATGCCTTTATCGGGTGTGATGCCTTACGAAAGCAAGCTGGTTTTAGCATGGATTAAAGAAGGCGCAAAAAATAATTAGTAATTAATGATATCAATTGATTTAAATTGGTAATAAAACTAAAAAGATGATAAAGAAATTATTAATCAGATATATATTGGTCTTGCTATTTGTTCCATCTATGCATTTGGCAGTTTTTGCTCAGGATGATTTGATGGACATTTTAGGAGAGGAAGTTGAAGAAGAAATTGATTATACTGCCTATACCTTCAAATCAAGCCATATTATTAATGGACATTCTATCGAGCAAATGAAGAAGCAACAGCTGGACTTTAGAATCAATCACCGTTTTGGACAACTCAATAGCGGAGCCTATGAATTATGGGGTTTAGATAATGCCGTTATTAATTTTTGTTTCGATTATGGTATTACAGATTGGCTCATGATAGGACTGCGTAGAGGTACTTATCAAAAAACTTATGACGGCTCTTTAAAATTCCGAATTTTAAGGCAATCGAAAGGAAAAAGAGTAATGCCCGTTTCCTTATCTTATTATGCCGATATGTCGGTGAATACTTTAAAAATCAGCGATCCTAATATTGAAGATATTTTTAGCAACAGAGTAGCCTACGCGCATCAAATCCTCATAGCCAGGAAGTTTAGCGATAAAATTTCTTTGCAAATATCACCAACATTTATTCATAGAAATTTAGTGGATGCAGCTCAGGAAAACGATGTTTATGCCATAGGTATAGGAGGTAGATATAAATTTATTCGTCGCGTAGCATTTACTTTTGAATATTTTTATTCCAGTAATACTTCTGCTAATGATGCACTCTATAACTCTTTGTCTGTGGGTTTCGATATAGAAACAGGAGGCCATGTTTTCCAAGTATTCCTCACCAAT
>Ga0256826_1000785_pt1 | contig 19674 bp, 17 predicted proteins | sample CV79metaG_FD_185975 | JGI IMG/M metagenome (GOLD analysis project Ga0256826, IMG submission 185975) | Hydrothermal vent microbial communities from East Pacific Rise, Pacific Ocean - CV79 | ecosystem: Environmental > Aquatic > Marine > Hydrothermal vents | place: Pacific Ocean: East Pacific Rise...
TTGAGATTTATATCTTTTTTCAAAATCATCTCTTTCCAACATTCGAGCTACATTAAAAGTTGTGGTAAGTGCAATCATTCCTGAAGCTCCCAACTTTTCAAGCCAATCAGCATTAAAAACAACTTCCGTCAAATCTCTGTCAAGAATCTTGAAAATCTGTCTTTCGTAAGTTTTAGCATTTTCAATAATGTCTTCAGGTTTTAGCTGTTTTCGAGTTTGACTTTTTCCTGTTGGATCTCCAATCATCGCGGTAAAGTTTCCAATAAGAAATTGAATTCTTCCACCATATTTTTGGAAAGTTGCCAATTTATTTATTAAAACCGTATGCCCTAAATGTAAATCTGGGGCAGTGGGATCAAAACCAGCTTTAACTAAAAACCGTTCGCCTGTTTCATAAAATTTTCTTAAAAGTTTCTTTAGATTTTCTCTATCTATTATTTCAGAGATTCCTCTTTCAAGCTCTCGTAAAGCTTGAGAAACAGAATTTTCTAAATCCATAATTTATCCTTTTTTAATTTTTGTAACTATCACTTGCAACAGTTATCTGAATTACTTTTATTTTGTGTTCAAGTTCTTTTTTAATTTTATCTATGCTTTTTTCTTTGGTCTCAATTTCAAGCTCAAAATATAGAGTGTAATCATTTAAGATTGTATCTTTTTCACTTTTTATTCTTAAAATATCAATATTTAGTTTAGCTAAATATTGTAGAAACTTAGCTAAAGCACCGCGGTGATTTGAAATACTAACGATTAAATTATATTGATAATTTAACTCTTTTATATCCCAATTAACAAAAACCATTTTTTTATTTGTCTCTAAAGTTTTTCCAATTTGAGAACACATTTTATGGTGAATAGAAACTTTATTATGTTCTAAAATTCCTAAAATATCGTCTCCGCTATTTGGGTGACAACAAACATCAAAATGAGTTTCAGATATATGGAAATTTGAAGAAACTTTAAGAGATTTAAATTTGTAGTTTTTTAATTTATATTTATTAAATCTAAAAGTGGCGAAAAGTCTTCTATATTTCAGACTTTCTACAAATTTATTGACAACATTTTTAAGTGTCGCTTCATTATTAGGGATTTTGTAAATTAAATCGCTTATCTCTAAATCATTTAGTTTTTGGATAATTCTCTGTTTAGGGATTTTGAATATCGAGCTTAAAATATTATAACCAACTTGAGAATCAATTTCTCTGATTCTTGAATTACAAATAGCTTTCATCTCTTTTTTTGAATGGTGTGTTTTCACAGAATTAAACCAACTACATCTTGGAATATTTTTATCTCCAGATACAATTTTAATAACATCACCAGATTTTAATTCTGTTAAAAGTGAAACTTTCTTTTTATTTACATAAGCAAATTTCGAGCGATTGCCTAAATCAGAATGAATTGCATAAGCAAAATCTAAAGCAACAGAACCTAAAGGCAAAGTTAGAGAATCAAAAGCAGGAGAATAAACAGTGACTTCTTCGCTAAAAAGGTCACCTTTTAAAACATCACAATAATCCCCAATATCAATATCTTTGCTATCTAGTTTTTCAATCCAATTTGTATTAATTTTTGTATTTTGTTTATATTTCCAGTGAGCTGCTAAACCATATTCTGCTGTTTTATCCATTTCAAAAGTTCTAATTTGAATTTCAAAAATAGAGCTTTTATCCAAAACTGTTGTGTGCAAAGTTTGATAACCATTTTCTTTTTGAGAAGCTATATAATCTTTAAATCTAAATGTTAAAGGTTTAAAATTAAGGTGAATAATTCCTAAAACTCTATAAGTGTCAATTGGATTATTTACGATTATCCGAATTGCTAAAAGATCGAGAACCTCATCAATATTTATACCTTTTCTCTGCATTTTTCGGTAAATTGAATACTTCTGTTTGATTCTGCTTTTTATCTCAAAATCATCTGTCACAAAACCATTTTTAATCAATTCTTGAGTCATATTTTCTTTAAAATTATAAAGTCTTATTTTAAAAGTTTCATCATATTTATCAATATATTCACTTATAGAATCGAAATCAGATTTGAAAAGATATTTAAAACTAAAATCTTCAATTAAACTTTTTAGTGATGAGATTCCTAATCTATGAGCAATCGGAGCATAGACTACTAAACTTTCTTCAGCAATTCTAAACTGTTTCTCTTCAGGTAGAGCATCAAGAGTTGAAAGGTTATGAATTCTATCGCAAAGTTTAATTATTAATATTCTCATATCTTTTATTGAAGCTGTTAGCATTTTACGAAAACTAAAAGCAGATTTGCTTAATTTATTTTTCAAGTGAGATGGAGCTAACTCTTTTTCTCGAATGGAATCAATTTTTGTCAAACCATCAACAAGATAACTTACATCTGAACCAAAAAGTTCTTTAATTTCATCTAAAGTATATTTTGTATCCTCGACAACATCGTGAAGAAGTCCCGCAATCACCATAGATTTATCTCCAGAAATTTTTGCAACTATTGAAGCTACTAAAATTGGGTGGATAACATAAGGTTCTCCGCTTTTTCTTTTCTGATGTTCGTGAGCTTTTACAGCAAATTCAATAGCATTTTCAAGTTCAGCTGTTTTAGAAATTTGTTTAAAAAGAGCAGTTTTTGCATCTTCTACATTTTTGATATTTCCAATTTCAGTAAGAAGATTTTTCAAGCTCACCCCTATATTATTTAGTTCAGTCCATTTTTATTACTAGAATATTATCAAAATATTTGGGACTGACTAAATAGAAACATTAGCAAGTAGAAAATTTAAAGTAGATCTTCGTGTCAAGCACGAAGATGACGGGCTATTTTCATTATCGGACTTGACCCGATAATCTATATTTAGTCAGTCCCAAATATTCATATAAAATAGATTTTATAGTCAGCCTTATATTTTTAGTTAATTTATATAAATTGAGTTATAATTTTTTTATTAAAAAATAGGAATTATAAAAATGAAATTTATCAATACAGAAAAAGCTCCAAGTGCAATTGGTCCATATTCTCAAGCAATTGTAAATAATGGAATTATTTACACTTCAGGACAGATTGCCTTAACTTCACAAGGTGATTTTTTAAAAGGTTCAATTTCAGTTCAAACAAAACAGGTTTTATTAAATTTGGGCGAAGTTTTAAAGGCTGGAGGTTCTGGTTTTGAAAAAGTTATAAAAACTACAATATTTTTAGCGGATATGAATGATTTTGTCAAAGTTAATGAAATTTACGAAACTTTTTTTGAAAGTCACAAACCAGCTAGAAGTACTGTCGCAGTAAAAACTCTACCAAAAAATGCACTTGTTGAAATTGAGGCAATTGCAGTAATTGGATAAAAAAAAGATAGTTGCAATTTCAATCGGAGATTTGAACGGAATCGGACTGGAATTAGCGATAATAAATCATAAAAAGATTTCCAAGTTTCTTAAACCAATATATTTTATTGACAATGAAATGCTAATTCAGGGAGCAGAACTTTTACAATTAGATATTCCTAAAGATTTTCAAACTGTCGAAAAATTTTCTACTAAATTTCAGATTCAACCTGCGGAAACATCATCGGAAAGTGGAAAATACTCATTTCTTTCTTTTAAAGAATCTGTAAATTTTGTTAAAGGTGGATTTGCTGATTTTGTGATGACTTTGCCAATAAATAAAGAGGCTTGGAATTTAGCAGGAATTGAATTTAAAGGACACACAGATTATTTAAGATATAAATTTCAACAAGATGCAATTATGTTAATGGGAGTTCCCAAAATGTATGTGGCTCTTTTTACCGAACATATTCCATATTCAGAAGTACCTAAAAAAATCACTGTTGAAAATATAACCACTTTTATGAGAAGTCTATTAAAATCAATTCCACATTTAGAAAGAGTCGCTGTTTTAGGTTTAAATCCTCATTCTGGGGATAATGGAGTTTTAGGAAATGAAGAAAGTATAATTATTGAATCTGTAAATTTAATTAATAGAGAAAGTGGAAAAGATATTTTTTCTTTGCCTTTAGTTCCTGATATTGCTTTCACAAAACACATTCGAGAACAATATAATTTTTATTTAGCAATGTACCACGACCAAGGTTTAATTCCTCTGAAAACTTTATATTTCGATGAGGTTGTGAATATATCGCTAAATCTACCAATTAAAAGAATTTCAGTTGGTCACGGAACTGCTTTTAATATAGCTTATAAAAAAGATAGAACTCTCAATTCTCAAAGCTATTTAAATGCCCTCCATTTTTATTTTTCAGAAACCATTTGAAAATATTGAACTGACTAAATAGAAAATTTAAAGTAGATCTCCGTGTCAAGCACAAATATGACGGGGTTGTATTATTTCGGGCTTGACCCCGATAATCTTTATTTAGTCAGTTCCTAATTTTTATTTACTGTGATAATAATTATAATTATCACCCTTTTGAGATTATTTTAACAATAAACTAAATAAGCGGTAGCCCAAGCAAAATGCAGATTATATCCGCCTCGCTCTCCAATCACATCTAAAATCTCGCCTGTAAAATATAAGTTTTTTACAAGTTTTGATTCCATTGTTTTTGAATCTATAAATTTTGTTTCAACTCCACCGCCACTAATTTCAGAACTTTTAAATCCGTTTGTATCGCTAATCTGTAATCTATAATTTTTCAATTTATAAGCTAATTTTTTGATATTTTTTGAATTGAAAACTCCCATATTTAACTCATTTAAAATATGATTTATCAGTTTTGTAGGAAGTAAAGATATTAGGCGATTTGAAGAATATATCAATTTTTCAAGCTCATCAATTTGTAAAGTTGGTAAAAAGTCTATTTCTATTTCTATAAATTTCTTTTCTAACAATGACTTTGAGATAATTTGGCTACTATCCAAAATTCCAAATCCTGAAACTCCATATTTTGTAAAAAGAATATCTCCTTGGATTGTGTTCTTCAATCTATTATCTACAAAAGTTCTAATTTCAGAATATATTTTAACCCCAATTAAACTATGTTTTGGTTTTTCGATTTGAAGTTGAGCAAGAGATGGATAAAGTGGTGAGATGTGATGTCCAAAAGATTTAGCAATTTCATAACCGCTTAAATTTCCGCCTAGATTTGGGGCTGAATTTGAACCCGTTGCAACTACCAAAATATCGTACTCATATTTTTTTAAATTGACAGAAATCTCAAATTTACCATTTTCCAGTTTTTGAACTTTTTTTATAAAAGAGTCAAGGAAAATTGATACTCCGTTTTTTAAAGCGAGGGATTCAAAAAGAGAAACTACACTTTTAGCCTCATTTGACAAAGGGTATATTTTTCCATCTTCCTGAATTTTCAAAAACAGAGAAAGCTCATTAGATAATTTTTGAAACTCGGTAAAACCAAATTTTGAAATAATATCTTGAATGAACTTTTTATCTTGAGTTATATAATTATTTTCAGAAATATTTTTATTTGAAATATTACATCGCCCATTTCCTGAAGCTAATAATTTTTTGCCAATTTTACTATTTTGTTCAAAAATATCAACTGAAAAACCTTTTTGAGAAAGGAGAATTGCTGATAAAAGACCACTCGCCCCCGCTCCAATTATTCCTATTTTCATTTTCGACCTTTTAAAATTTGAGATAGAAAGTGAAATCTGATTCTACGAAATATTTTCATCTTATTTCTTTTTCTATTTAGGCAATTTATCATTTTTCCACTCTTTTTATATTTGATAAACATATTTCTAAGATAGTCCAAATCGGCAGGATACAAATTTTTATAAGTTTCCAAAACCTCATCAAAACTTTCAAGCTGACCTGCCATTTTAAAAAATCTGATTGCATTTTGAATTGTAAAATTTGAAAGTAAATTATGTAAAACAAGCAATCTTTCAATTTTTTTCAACTCAATTTTTGATAAAGGTATATTTTCTAACAGAATATTTGGAGGGGTTGAAATTGAGAATAAAAACATAATTTCAACATATTCAAGTTTGTCAAAATCTTTCAGAATCTCCCAATTATCTAAAAATGGAAAAACAGTATCTAAAACTTGTAAATCTTTTAGAGATTGAAAAAAAATATATGGTTTGGGACTTTTTATCGCCATTTTTTTGAGTTCTAAATTTATTCGTTCCTTTTTTAAACTATTAAGTTCTCCACTATCTCTAATTTCTAAAACAAGTTTTTTAGTTTCTGGAGCAATTACAAAATTTGGAAATGTCGCCTGAAATCTAGCAAGTCTCAAAACCCGAACAGAATCCTCTCGAAAAGCTGAAGAAATATGTCTTAAAATTCCATTTTTCAAATCTGAAATCCCGTTGAAAAAATCAAAAACTTCACCATCTTCATTTTCCACCATCGCATTTATCGTCAAATCTCTTCGCCGTAAATCTTCTTCTAAAGATATATCTTGAGTTTCAAATTCAAAACCCGCATAGCCAATTTGAATCTTTTTCTCAATTCGAGCCAAAGCATATTCCTCTTTCGTTTCAGGGTCTAAATATACAGGAAAACTTTTACCAACTTTGATAAATCCAAGCTGAAACATTTTTCTCTCATTCGCTCCAACTACTAAATAATCAGTATCGTTTGATTCAATTCCTAAAATTTTATCTCTAACCGCCCCGCCAACTTTATAAATTTGTATTTTAGAACTCACAATTTTTACAACCCTCTTTTATTTTCTCAATATATTGAATCTCACCTTTTAGTTCTAAAATCTCGATGAGGTTTAAATATGGTTTGGTAGAGTTTAAATCTGTAATATTTAATATTATAGAATAGTTATAAACTTGTTCATAATTTTTGACCCTTTGATAATAATTCAAAATTTTTAATAAAATTGGAATTGTTTGATTTATTTTGAATTCAGATTTTAAGCTTAAAATATAATGGTCTTCAATATTTGATGGAATATATTCCTGAAAATTATCTAAAAAAGTTAAATCAGGATAAACTTGAATTGGATTTTTAAATAAGATAGGATTTATTTTAATATTTTCTAAAAATATATTTTTTGGTTTTTTAGGAGCTTTTTTAATAATTTTATTTATTTCTTGAATTTCTTTCTGAACTTTATTTACAACTTCTTCTTTAGTCTCCTTTAAAACAGTATTGTTCTGCACTTGTTTTAGAATTTCATCTTGAACTTCTTTTTTCACAATATTTTTCTGTATTTTATTTATAACTTCTTCTTGAACAACTGTTTGATTTATATCTTTTGTTTTTACTACTTTTTCTACAATTTCTTTAATAGAAGTATTTATTTCATTTACAAAGAGTTCATTATCCTCTATTTCTTCCTCTATAATTTCATTTGCAATAGGCATTTGGAAGGATAAATTTTCCTCAATTTTATTTCCAGTTTGAATATCTTGAATCGACAATTGCCTATTTATAATAATTTCAGAATCTTTATATGAGATTATTTTAAAAATTAGATAAATAAAAATAGGAATAATAAAAATTACAAACATTTTCAGATACTCTTTTTTTTGTATGTTTTGCCACTCCAGTTCTGCGGTTGGAAGATGCTGAATATCAATAATATTATCTGAAACTTTTATAAATTTAATTTGAATTGCAGTTATTTCAATTTCTCTTTTTCTAATTTTCAGAGGTTTTGAATTAAATTGAGGTTTGTATAATTGAGGATAATTATTGAGGTAGGCATATAATAAATTATTCGTAACTCTATAATTTCCTTTAGTGATTTTAAAAATAATTTTTACAATTCTTTTAGAAAATTGATTTGCTAATTCTAACATTGACCCGCTCATCAATTTCTTTTGAATATAAACTCTTAATTCATTTAATGTTGCATTTCTTAATTCAATTCGTTCCCAAATTCGACTCTTAAAATGTTCTTGAGTAAAAATATTTTTTTCTTTTAATTGATGAACTGCAAAAATAACCCTAATTTTCTGTGTATCTGCCAAAATCCTAATTTTTTCAAGAGTGCTATCACTATAAAGTTGAGCTTCATCTAATAATAAAATTGGTCGAGTTCGTAAAAGATAATCTTCATTTTCCTCTAGGGCAATTATCAAACTGTTAAAATTACTTGGAATATCCTGCAAAGATGAATCTTTAAATATTTCAAATGAAATTGTTCTAAAAAGATGAAAATCGTCTAAAATTGGACTAACAATTAATATTGAATATTTTGATTGCACGGATAAATTATTATGTAACCGACTTAAAAACATACTTTTACCAGTTCCTGGAGAACCATAAATTAAAGACATTTTTAGATTTTTATGAAGAACTAAATTGATTCTATCAAAAGTTACTGCATTGCTATCTAATTCAATATATTTATAGGGATTTACCTCATCTATAAATATATCTTTTGGATCGTGAGAAGTTTCAATGGGTTCTTCTAAAAGTCCTTTTAATTCAGCATCTGTTAGAATTCTATTCATTTTTTAAAAACTCCATAACTTCATTAGGAACAAGATGAGAAATATCACCTTGATAATTTATTAAAGTTCTTACAACCGAAGAGCTGACAAAACTATCTTCTAAGTTTGAATTTAGATAAATTGTTTCTACATTATTAAATAATGACTTATTTGCATAATGCATATTTTTTTCATATTCAAAATCTACTCCATTTCTTAAACCTCTAATTACAAAATCAATATTTTCATTTTGCAGAAACTGCACCAATAAGTTTGAAAATGGTTTAACTTCAATGTTTCCAAATTGTGATGAGGTTATTTTAATCATTTGAACTCTTTCGTCTAAGGAGAACATTGTTTTTTTCTCCTTAGATTCAGCTACCGCGATAATTATCTTGTCGAAGATTTTTAATCCCCGCTTGATAATATCAATATGACCATTTGTGATTGGGTCAAAAGTTCCTGAATATATTGCACTTCTCAAAATTTAATAATTCCTACAACATTTAAAAGTAAAAATATAATTGATAAAGGAGCTATAAACTTGATTGAAAAATACCATATTTTGAAAAAACCGCCCATCTCATTTTGAATTTTGACTAGATTAATTTTTTTCATTGCAAAACCAGTTACAAGAACAATAGCGATTCCTGAAATTGGAAGTAAGATTGAATCTGTTGTAAATTCTAGAATATCAAAAATTGGTTTCCCAAAGAAAGAAAAGGTTTCACCGTAAGTTGTAGAATATGAAAGAATTGCTAAAAGTCCAATAAACCAGTATAAAAAACCTAAATAAATTGTAGCAGTAAATCTTGACATTTTCCAACGATTAATAAAATATAAAACTGCGGGTTCAACTAAAGAAACTGCTGAAGTTAGTCCTGCCATAGCTAAAGATGATAAAAATAAAATTGAGATAATTGAACCAATTTCACCCATTTGAGAAAAAATTACAGGCATTGAAATGAAAACAAGTCCTGCACCTTTTGATGGTTCTTCTCCAAATTGAAACAAAAGAGTAAAAATTATAAGCCCAGCAGTTAATGCTATAACTGTATCAAAAAATAGAATATAAAAAGCTGATTTTGTAATGCTGACTCCACTTGGAATTGAAGCTGAATAAGTGATAATTGCACCGACCCCTAGAGATAAAGTAAAAAATGAATGCCCGATTGCTCGAATGAAAGCTTCAGAATTAAACTTATCCCAATCAGGATAAAACATAAATGTAAAAGCTTCAGAAAAAGAGTCTAAAGTTAAGGAGTATAAAAGTAATGAAACTAAAATAATAATCAGAGTTGGAATCAGAATATTATTTAATTTTTCAATCCCTTTCTTGATTCCAGCATTTACAAAATATAGAATTGACAAAGTAGCTAAAGAGTGAAAAAATATTTGAGTTAAAATATTTTCACCAACCAAAGTGTTAAATTCTAATTCTGCCTCGGCTATGGTTTTGGGCAGTCCGTTAAAAGATGAATATATATAATATAGAATCCAACCAATAACAACAGAATAAAAAGTCATAATAATTAAACCGTTAAAACTCATAAAGCCTATATATTTTAAAGATGATTTTTTATCTTTCAGATTGTTACCAATATTCTCAAAAGTTGTAACAGCATCAGATTTTCCAAAATATCCTAAAAACATTTCAGCAATTAAAATTGAGAAGCCGACAAAAAGAATAGTAAAAAGATATACTAAGACAAAAGCCCCTCCTCCATATTCTCCTGCCATATATGGAAATTTCCATATATTTCCTAAACCAACGGCACTTCCAACTGTTGCAAAAATAAAGCCCCATCTCGTAAAATTTATCGTATTTATGCTCAAAACTAAAATCCTTAAATATTTTTATGAATTTTATCTAAAAGTTGAATATGTTTTTAGGAATGAGTAAATTTTCAAGAAAAATCAAAATGAAAATTTTATTAATAAAAATATTATAAATCTTAATTTTGAGATACCATTTTTGTTATTTTCGTTTTTAACAGGAAGAGGACTGACCAAATATAGATTATCGGGTCAAGCCCGATAATGACAATAGCCCGTTATCTTCGTGCTTGACAAGGAGATCTACTTTAAATTTTCTACTTACTAATTTTCTATTTAGTCAGTCCCCAATAATGACAATAGCCCGTTATCTTCGTGCTTGACAAGGAGATCTACTTTAAATTTTCTACTTACTAATTTTCTATTTAGTCAGTCCCCAATAATGACAATAGCCCGTCATCTTCGTGCTTGACACGGAGATCTACTTTAAATTTTATGATTTTGGCATTCCAAAAGATTTAACTTCAAAAATTCCATCAGAATTAAATGAGAGCAGGTATAAAGTATCTGATTTTACAGTTTCACCTAAAAGAAATTTTAAACCTAAATTTGCTTGAAAAGATGCAATTTGCATAACAATTGGAGTTGAAACTCCTTTTGGCTGAATATCAGAATTTTGAAAAGTTTGAAATCTACTTTTTTCAAATAGACAAACTTGCCCGTAAAAAGATTCAACAGAACCGTAAATCCAAGGAGTATCAATTTTCTTTGCAAAAATATCAATCTGATTTCTTGTTTTTAAATTATCCGTAGCATCAAAAATTAAATCAAAAACTAGATTTTCTCTGTTTATAAACTCTTCAAAAGATTCAATAAAAGTTTCAACTTTGGTAAAATTTGAGCGATTTTCAATTATATTTTTTACAACTTCTGCTTTTGGTTTGCCATTATCCTCTAAGGTAAAAGCGATTTGACGATGAATATTATGAATTGCCACCTCATCGAAATCAACTAAAGTTATTTTACCAATTCCAATCGAGCCTAAAGCAAAAGCTAGAGAACTACCTAAACCGCCTGAACCAACTATCAAAATTGATTTTCTTGCTAAACTTTTCTGCTTTGTTAAACCCCAAAGTTCAATTTGTCTTTTAAAATATATTTCCATAAATTTATAATCCTAAAAATTTCTATAATTTTAGCGGTATAATTAAAATAAAAAGTTGAGATATGGAAAATATTGATTTTGAAAAAATTGGACGGTTCTCAAAAGCAGGACCAAGATACACAAGTTACCCGACCGCAATCGAGTTTAAAGACAGCGATGAGGTTCGTGAGGAATATATTAAAGAGTTAAAAACTTTAAAAACTCCATTATCTTTATATTTTCATCTGCCTTTTTGCAGAAGTGCTTGTTATTTCTGTGGGTGCAATGTTTTATATACTTCAAAAGCTGAAAAAAGATTACGATATATTGATTACTTAAAAATGGAAATGGATATTTTAAAAAAGTATCTTGATACAAATCGGGAAGTTATCCAGCTTCATTTTGGTGGAGGAACTCCAACTTTTTTTACGGCTGATGAATTATCAGAAATTATCGGATATATAAAAACTACTTTTACAAATTTTTCTGATAAGGCTGAAATAAGTTGTGAAATTGACCCTAGATATTTAGATGAAGAGCAGATTCAAGTTTTAACTAAAAATGGATTTAATAGAATTAGTTTTGGAGTTCAAGATTTTGATGAAAAAGTTCAAACTGCCGTTCATCGAATTCAACCTTTTAATGTGGTTGAAGATAGTGTCAAACTTGCCCGAAAATATGGAATTTCTTCTATAAATATTGACCTTATTTACGGACTGCCTTTTCAAACTCTTGAAACTTTTAAACAAACTCTAGAACTTTCCAAAAAGCTCAATCCTGATAGATTCGCTATTTTTAACTATGCTCATGTTCCTTGGTTAATGAAAACAATGAGAAAAATCGACGAACACACTTTGCCTGAACCTACTGAAAAGTTGAAAATCCTAAAATATACAATTGACTATCTAAATGATAACGGTTACAAAATGATTGGAATGGACCATTTCGCAAAACCTGACGATGAACTTTTCTTAGCAATCGAGAAAGGCGAACTTCACCGAAATTTTCAAGGCTACACAACTAAAGGCGGAACTCAACTTGTAGGAATTGGCTTGACTTCAATCGGCGACGGTGAAAGATACTATATTCAAAACTTGAAAGATATGAAAAGTTATGAAGAATCAATTTCTCAAGGCAAACTCCCGATTTTTCGAGGTGTGAAACTTTCTGACGATGATAAGATTCGCAAAGATGTAATTATGGAATTAATGAGTAATTTTAAACTAAATATTTCAAGATTTGAAGAAAATCATCAAGTGAAATTTTTTGAATACTTTAAAGATGAGGTTGTGAATTTGAAACAATTTATTGATAATGATATTTTGACAATCGATAAAAATAGTATTGAAATCAGTTTTACAGGTTCTATGATAATTAGAAATATTGCAATGATTTTTGATGGATATATGAAAAAACACTCTGAATCTAAAAAAGTTTTTAGTAAAACTATTTAGCTAACAAACAGTTGATAATTTTAGGAATTGACCCCGGAACTCAAAACCTCGGTTACGGAATTATTGAAAAAATTAAAGGTAGAATCAATATTCTTGAAGCAGGAGTTATCAAGTTTCCAGATAGGGAGTTGCAAAATGCTTTAAAAACTTTTCCTAAAGAATTTGATGAAATCTTTATTAGATGGAAGATTGATGAAGTTGCCATTGAAACAATCTTTTTTTCTAAAAATCCAAAGTCAATTATTAAATTAGCTCAATTTCGTGGAGGTCTTCTTTTTTACTTTTTAAACAAATTAGAAAGTATTTCTGAATATTCACCTCTTGAAATTAAAAAAGCTTTAACTGGAAATGGAAAAAGTACAAAAGAGCAGGTTAATTTTATGGTTAAAATTATTTTGAATCTTAAAACTGAAATAAAACCTTTTGATATTAGCGATGCCTTAGCCGTCGCAATTACTCACTCGCAAAGATTATGATAAAATTTATGTAAAAAGGTATTTTATGAAAAAAGTAGTCGCTTATTTAACCGTTGGGTATCCTGATAAAAATTTCACTCTTGACCTCATCGCTGAACTTTCTCCATATATCGATATTTTAGAATTAGGAGTTCCTTTTTCTGACCCTGTTGCCGATGGTGAAATTATCGAAAAAGCAAATGGTTTAGCTTTGAAAAATGGTATCAAATTCCAAGATGTCTTAGAAATTGCCGAAAAAACAGAAATTCCAAATTATTTAATGGGATATTTCAATAGTTTTTACAATCAGAGAATGGATATTCTTATTCCAAAATTAGAACAAAGCAAAATTAATGGTTTGATTATTCCTGATTTACCTTTTGAGGAAAGTTTAAAATATCGCGGACTTTTAGAAAAACATTCTAGGGATTTAATTCCATTTATTGCTCCGACAGATAATAAAAATAGAATTCAACAGATTTTACAAAATGAGAAAGCAAAATTTATTTATCTTGTTGCCTATGCTGGAATTACGGGTAGTGGCAAATCTGAAGTTTTAGATGAGGTAATTTCAAATATTCGCGATAGTTCAAATCAAGATATTTTTATCGGTTTTGGAGTAAATGAGCAAACGGCAAAAGAGAAGGCTAAAAATGTTGATGGTGTAATTGTGGGAACAGCTTTTATCAAAACTCTTTTAAATGATAGTCTCTCTCACTCGCAAAAAATTTCTCAAATTATTGAAAATGCTAAAAACATTAAATCTTTAATAAATGAATAAAATTAAAATTCAAAAAATAGATAATATTCCAGAAAACCTAGAAAAGATAAAATCTGCCCCAAAAGAGTTATATTTTCAAGGAAATTTAGAACTTTTAGATAAACCTATAATTGCAATTATTGGGACTCGTCGCCCTTCTCAATATAGTAGAAATATCACCTATTCTCTAGCAAATAAATTATCTAAAAGTGGATTTGCAATTATTAGCGGTGGAGCAATGGGAACAGATATTTTAGCTCATAAAGGTGCAATGCCAAATACAATCTCGGTAATGGCAAACTCATTAGATATTATTTATCCAAAAATAAATAGCTCTACAATTAAAGAGATGGCGGAAAAATCTTTGTTGATTTCTGAATATTATGAAAATATTACTGCTCACCCAAAAAGATTTATTCACAGAAATAGACTCATTATCGGTTTGGCAGATATTGTAATTGTGATTGAAGCTGATTCTAAAAGTGGTTCATCTCAATCTATGAGAATTGCTAAGCAGATGAAAAAAGAGATTTTTGTTCTACCTCATAGAATTGGAGAATCCACAGAAACAAATTTATATCTTGAAAATATGGAAGCTCAAGCAATTTTTGATATTGATATTTTTGTTGAAAATATGAAAACATTATTTGGAGTTAAAGAGAAAATTGAAAATAATAAAAATGGAGATTCAATTCTTGATTTTTGTAAAATTTCACCAACCTACGAAGAAGCTTTTGGAAAATTTGGAAATAAGCTTTTTGAATATGAACTTGATGGAAAAATTGAAATTTTAAATGGTTGTGTTGTCGTAACTTCTTAAAACTTACAAAAAATATTGGACTGACTAAACAGATAATTAGTAAGTATAAAATTTAAAGTAGATCTCCGTGTCAAGCACAAAGATGACGGGCTATTGTTATTATCGGGCTTGACCCGATAATCTCTATTTGGTCAGTCTCAGTTGCTCCGAACCTCTTAATAATATCAAATTTAAATTTGCTTAATTAATGGTTTATTAATAAAAGGTTAATTCTTTATTTATTTTTAGAAAATATAATGTCAGCAGTTTAAAATTAAAGGATTAATATGAAAAAATTTTTCATAGGTTTAACAGCGGTTGCTGTGTTGGCAAGTTCAGCAAATGCAATGGGCGGAGACAAAGGCAAAAAACACGGACTTATCAATTGCATTAACAAAGTTAGCGATTTAACAAAAGAACAACATTCTGCTCTTAATAAATTAGTGAGTATCGCTAAAAGTAAAAAAGGCGAAATGAAAAGAATGATGATTCCAAAAGGAAATCTTTCTAACTTTCTAAGTGCTAAAGGGTTTGATAAATCAGCTTTTATTAAAGCTAAAAAAATGTCAATGGCAAATAAAGTTGAGAAAAAAGCTAAAATGATTGATTCAATGTTAAAAATTTTGACTCCAGCTCAAATTTTAGAGTTGAAAAAAGTTGTTCAAGTTAAAGCAACAAAAAAATTATTTCAAAATCTTTCTCCAAAATCTATTTTAGAACTTAGAACTGAAGTTGAGAAACAAGCTTTAGTTAAATAGAACTAACAATTCATCAGATATAAAAACTAAATTATATCTCCGTGTCAAGCACGAAGATGACGAACTATTATCACACAAAAGATGAAGATCTATTATCACACGGTAAATCATAATTAAATTTTGACTTACCGTGGTCATTATCGGGCTTGACCAGATAATCTATATTTATTTAGATATATTTACAAAAAAAGTACTTCAATGCAAAAAATTATAATGATAGAAGATGATGAAGAAATTGCAGAACTTTTAGCTTTATATCTTCAACAATTTGGTTTTCAAATAGAAAATTATATAAATCCTAATATTGGAATTGAGAAAATCAGAGATTCAAATTTTGAACTACTCATTTTAGATTTATCTTTACCAAATCTTGACGGTTTAGAAGTTCTAAAAATTATTCGAGAATTTTCTGATATTCCAATTATTATCTCGTCGGCAAGAGGTTCAGTGTCAGATAAAGTTAAAGGTTTAAATTCAGGGGCTGATGATTATTTACCAAAACCTTATGAACCGATTGAACTTATAGCGAGAGTTAAAGCAGTTTTAAAACGAGTTACCAAAACAAAAATTCATCAAGGATTTTTTATTAATAAAGAGAGATTAGAGATTTCTAAAAATGGCAAAATTTTGGAATTAACCAAAGCAGAATTTGAAATTTTAAAACTTTTTGTAGAAAATCAGGGTAAAATTTTTTCAAGAGACCAGATTTTAGAAAATACTTCATCTATGGAATGGAGTTCGGTAGATAGAAGTGTAGATGTTTTAATCAGTCGAATTAGAAATAAAATTGGTGATTCGGATAAAAATTACATAAAATCAGTAAGAGGATTTGGTTATAAATTTATTTAGAAATAGTTCAATATTTTTGAAAATAAATATAGTATTTTTGCTTTCAATTTTCATAACAATCTTAGCTTCAACTCTCTACCAAAATAATATTAATACAAAAGTGGATTTAATATTAATTCAGGATTCACGAAATTATATCTACAAAAAACACGATATTATTTCAGACCCTTTAAAAAGCAAGATTATTAGCAACGGCTATTTTATTAAGCGAAATATGAAAAATTTGATGGATAAAGATTGCAGAATTGAAATGGACAAGGCTCAGGTTTTAATATTTCAGTCTCAAATATTTTATCTTTTTTCAAACTCTGATTTAATGGATAGTGGAAAAATATACAAATTTGATTTAATTCCAACATATTTAGGATTTATTATATTTATATTTTTTTCTATTTCATATATTTTGATTTTAAAAAGCTTAAAACCTCTGAAAACTCTTGAAAATTCTATCCGAAAATTTGGGGACGGTTATTATGATATTAATATTGAAATGAATTCTAAAGATGAGGTTGGTAGAATTTCTCAAGAATTTAGTAAAGTTGTTAAAAAGATTTCTACTTTAGAAAAAAGCCGAGAACTTTTCCTGCGAAATATTATCCACGAACTAAAAACTCCAATTACAAAAGGTAAGCTTTCCGTAGCTCTTTTGGACAAACGACGGGAAACTGAAATTTTAGAAAAGGTTTTTGTCAGATTGGATTTATTAATTAATGAAATGGCTCATATTGAAAAAATAACTTCAAACAGTAATGAATTAAATATTCAGAAATACTCCATTATTGAAATTCTCAACGAAGCTATAAAAATAGGATTTTTTAACAAAAATTTAATTGAAATTGATGTAAATAATAATAAATTTATTTATGCGGACATATCTTTAATGTCGATAGCTTTTAAAAATTTAATTGATAATGGAATCAAATATTCAGAAAATGGCAAGATAAAAATTACAAATAATGATAAATTGATTGAATTTATTTCAAATGGAAAACAACTGAAAAAAGATTTTTTTGAATATCTGAAACCCTTTAACCATTCTCAAATAACTTCAAAAAGTGGTTTTGGATTAGGTTTATATATTGTTGATGAAATTCTAAAAAAACATCATATAAAATTTATCTATAAATATTCTTGTCAGCAAAATATTTTTCAAATAGATTATAAGAACTGACTAAATCAAGATTATTTGGTCAAGCCTGATAATGACATAACCCCGTTATTTTCGTGCTTGACACGGAGTTCTACTTTAAATTTTCCACTTACTAATTTTCTATTTAGTCAGTCCCTCCACCCATTCTCAAAAATATATTAATTTTATTTCATTAAAATTGATATATTTAATAAAACAAAATTTTTTATTTAGCTAACCCCAAAAATTGAAAACCTGTGGTAAAATAGAGAATATATATATTCTATTAAAAAGGTTACCATTTTGTTCAAAAAAATTTTACCCTTAAATCTTATTCTATTTTTAAGATTTTTCGGGCTATTTTTAGTTTTACCTCTAATTTCATTTTATGCTTGGGATTTAGAGGGTTCGACACCAATTTTGGTTGGTGTTGTAATTGGCGGATATGCTTTAACTCAAGCCGTGTTTCAGATTCCATTTGGAATTTTAAGCGATAAGTTTGGCAGACGAAACCTCATCGTATTTGGACTGATTCTATTTTTAATTGGTTCAATAATCTCATATTTTGCAACTGACATTTACACTTTAATTGCTGGGCGACTTTTACAAGGTGCGGGTGCAATCGGTTCTGTAATTAGTGCGACGGTTAGCGATTTGATTCCAGAAGAGAAACGAGGCAAGGCGATGGCAATTATCGGCGGTTCAATCGCGATGAGTTTTGCTTTGGCTATGATTTTTGGTTCAACAATCGGAGCATATTATGGAGTTGATATTCTATTCTTAATAACAGCAGTTTTGGCTTTTATCTCTATATTTGTAGCTTTTAAAATTCCTGAAACTGGAAAAATTGAGTTTAAATATCGAAAAGATGGCGACAAACATAATTTATTTTCAGATAAAACTATTATGTATTTATTCTTTTCTTCACTTTTACAAAAAGGAATTATGTCAATTATTTTTATGATTATTCCAATTATTTTACTTCAAAATGGATATATGGAAAAAACTGATATTTGGCAACTTTATGTTCCTGCAATGTTCGTCGGACTTTTAGCTATGGGACCTGCTGTAATTTTAGGAGAGAAAAAAGGAAAACCTAAAATTGTTTTCGTAGCTTCATCTTTTCTTTTTATTATCGTTTCAGTTTTAATTAGTTTGAATAATCCTCAAATGACAATTGTGGCTCTTTTCCTTTTCTTCATCGCTTTTAATCTTATTGAGCCTTTGATTCAATCTATGGTTTCTAAACTTGTTAAAGCTAATGAAAAAGGTAAAGTTTTAGGTTATACAAACTCTTTTGCATATTTTGGTACTTTCCTTGGCGGAACAGGTGCGGGAATGCTTTTAAATATTGATGCAAACTCAACTGAAACTCTCGGCTATATTTTAGTTGTGCTTTCTGTAATTTGGTTTGTGTGGAGTTTAATAATTGAGAATCCAACTCCAAAAGGGAATCTATATTTAAATTATTCTCATAAAATCGAACGAAAACTTGAAAAAGAGACTTTTGAATTTATTGATGAATGGTATATAAACCGAACTGAAAAGCTAATAATTATCAAATTTGATAAAACAAAATATTCAGAAGATGAACTGAAAAAACATTTCTAATTATTGAATCAGCTTACATCTTACAACTGACTAAATAGAGATTATCTGGTAAAGAGCGAAGATGACAATAACCCGTCATCTTCGTGCTTGACACGAAGATCTAATTTAAATTTTCTACTTGCTAATTTTTCTATTTAGTCAGTCCCAAATTTTCTACTTATTAATTTTTTTAGGGTCAAGCCCAATAATGATAATTATCGATTTAATACCTAACAAATCTCAATTCTTAATAACTTTATAAAGATTTAACATTATTACTAATCAAGCTTAAATATCTTTTAATTGATTTTATACTAATATTCTATATTAATTTATTTATAATAGGATATACAAAAATATGGCAAACCATAAATCAGCAGAAAAAAGAATTCGTCAAACAGTTAAAAAAACTGAACGAAACAAGTTTTACCGAACAAGAGTTAAAAATATGACTAAAGAAGTTAGAGAAGCAGTAGCAACTGGAAACAAAGAGTTAGCTTTAGAAAAACTAAAAGTTGTAAATAAAGCTTTTCATTCTTATGTTAGCAAAGGCTTTTTCAAAAAAGCAACTGCTGGTAGAAAAGTTGGCAGATTAACTAA
>Ga0256826_1000786_pt1 | contig 19672 bp, 18 predicted proteins | sample CV79metaG_FD_185975 | JGI IMG/M metagenome (GOLD analysis project Ga0256826, IMG submission 185975) | Hydrothermal vent microbial communities from East Pacific Rise, Pacific Ocean - CV79 | ecosystem: Environmental > Aquatic > Marine > Hydrothermal vents | place: Pacific Ocean: East Pacific Rise...
TAAAGTACGAAATCAAATTTGAAAAATCAGGACATTAGTTTTGTAGATACATAAATCAAGTATTTCCCCAATCCTTTGTAATCATCAGTCATAGGCAAAATAAAACTCACCATATTTTTGTTATTTCTTTCATGTTTCCTTAGTGTTTCTTTGCAGCTAGAAGACTTTGTGGCAAATACTAAAGTAAACACATACTTTTCTTTATGGATCCGATAGCTATCGGATTTCACGGATGAACACGGATTATAATATTGCTCAGCTTTGCTGAACAATGGTTGGTTAAAATCTGTGTAAATCAGCGTAATCAGCGGATGTTTTTTACGTATTTATCAAAATTTTAGTGAAGGCAAATAGTTTGCGTTTGCTCTCTCTGGCAAATACATATTATATACAAATTCTTTCCATTTTATTACTAAATTTGCGCCCTTAATAAACAAGCAAATAATTACAGCATGGATTATAATTATAACGAAATAGAAAAAAAGTGGCAAGCTTATTGGGCTGAAAACAAAACTTTTAAAGCGGAGATTGACAAAACCAAACCTAAGTTTTATGTATTGGATATGTTTCCTTATCCATCAGGAGCAGGACTTCATGTGGGCCACCCTTTAGGATATATTGCCTCCGATATTTATGCTCGTTATAAAAGAACAAAAGGCTTTAATGTTTTGCATCCTATGGGTTATGATGCCTATGGCTTACCGGCTGAGCAATACGCTATTCAAACAGGGACTCATCCTGCTCTTACTACCGAGAAAAATATTGCTCGATATCGTCAGCAATTAGATCAAATTGGGTTTTCTTTCGATTGGGACAGAGAAGTAAGAACATCGGACCCAAAATACTATAAATGGACTCAGTGGACTTTCGTTCAGCTATTTCATTCGTGGTTCAATACGGAAACTAATAAGTCAGAAAAGATTGAGATTCTAATCAGTCAGTTTGAAACGAATGGAAATGCTGATGTGAAAGCAGCTACCTCGCAAGAAGAGATTTTTACTGCTGAAGAATGGAAGGCTTTTTCTGAATTCCAACAACAAGAGATATTGATGAATTATCGTTTGGCTTACTTGGCAAATACTACTGTTAATTGGTGTCCTGCATTAGGAACAGTTTTAGCAAATGATGAAGTTAAAGAAGGCCTAAGTGAAAGAGGAGGACATCCTGTTGAGAAGCGCATGATGAAACAATGGTTACTCAGAATAACTGCTTATTCTCAGCGTTTACTAGATGGATTGGAAGGACTGGATTGGAACGAGTCATTAAAGGAAACGCAGAGAAATTGGATAGGCCGTTCCGAAGGAGCTTCCGTTCTTTTTGATGTAAAAGGAGTGGAAGATAAAATTGAAGTTTTTACTACTCGCCCCGATACCCTATTTGGAGCAACGTATATGGTTTTAGCACCAGAGCACAATTTGGTTGCTAAGATTACTTCTGATAAACAGAAAGCCGAAGTAGAGGAGTATATAGCTTGGGCAAAAAATCGTTCGGAAAGAGAGCGTATGACTGAAGTAAAAAAAGTTAGCGGGAAGTTTACCGGTGGATACGGCATCAATCCTTTAACAGGAGAAGAGATTCCTATTTGGGTGGCCGATTATGTATTGATGGGTTATGGAACAGGAGCTATTATGGCCGTTCCGGGACATGATACACGTGACTTTGCTTTTGCTCGTCATTTTAATTTGCCCATTATTCAGGTAGTAGTGAAAGATGGTGATAAGCCAACCGACCCCGCAACTTGGGACGATTCTTATGATTCAAAAGAAGGAATCATGATCAATTCCGGTTTCTTGAATGGTTTAAAAGTAAAAAAAGCCATTAAAGCCGCTATTTACGAAGTGAACAAAAGAGGAATAGGAGAGGGGACTATCAATTACCGTTTGCGTGATGCTATTTTTAGTCGTCAAAGATATTGGGGAGAGCCTTTTCCTGTTTATTATAAGGATGGAATGCCTCAAACAATGGATATAGACCAGCTTCCGGTAGAACTCCCCGAAGTAGATAAATACTTACCTACCGAGAGTGGTGAGCCTCCTTTGGCCAGAGCCGAAAATTGGAAAACAAAAGAAGGCTATCCGATGGAAACCAATACAATGCCCGGTTTTGCAGGGTCAAGTGCCTATTATTATCGTTATATGGATCCACATAATAATGAGGAGTATTTCTCAAAAGAAGCTGTGGACTACTGGCAAAATGTGGACCTTTACTTAGGTGGTGATGAGCATGCTACAGGCCATTTATTATATGCCCGTTTCTGGGGAATGTTTTTATTCGATTTAGGAATGACAGTTAAACCTGAGCCTTTTCAAAAATTGATAAATCAAGGAAAAATTCAAGGCCGTTCTAGCTTTGTTTATAGAGTGAAAGGGACTAATAAATTTGTAAGCTTTGGCTTACGAAAAGAATATGAAACTACCAGACTTCATGTAGATATAAGTATGGTAAAGAATGATGTATTGGATACTGAAGCTTTTAAAAGCTGGCTTCCTGAATATTCTGATTCAGAGTTTATTTTAGAAGATGGAAAGTATGTTTGTGGTTGGGAAGTGGAGAAAATGTCCAAATCCAAATATAACGTTCAAAATCCTGATGATTTAATCCTGAAATATGGAGCCGATACTTTCCGTTTATATGAAATGTTCTTAGGTCCATTGGAAAGCCATAAACCATGGGATACCAATGGTATTGAAGGTGTATTTAGATTTATGCGTAAATTTTGGCGCTTATATCATAACGAGCAAAACGAATTTGAAGTGAGCCAAGAGGAGCCTAACAAAGCAGAGCTTAAAATTTTACATCAAACCATAAAAAAAGTGGCTGATGATATTGAGCGTTTTTCGTTTAATACTACGGTAAGCCAGTTTATGATTTGTGTAAACGAGTTGACAGACCAAAAATGCAATAAGCAAGCTATTTTGGAGCCTTTAACTATTCTTATATCCAGCTTTGCACCACATATTGCTGAGGAGTTATGGCAAAACTTAGGACATAAAGAAGGTATCACTTATGCTTCGTTTCCTGAGTTTATTGAAGCTCATGTAGTAGAGAATAATTTCTCTTATCCTGTTTCTTTTAATGGAAAAATGCGTTTTAAAATAGAACTCCCCATTTCTATGAATCCTAAAGAAGTGGAAGCTGCGGCATTAGCTCACCCCGATGCCCAAAAATGGTTAAAAGGAAATGCTCCTAAGAAGGTGATAGTAGTCCCCAAAAGAATTATTAATGTAGTGGTGTAGAGTTAGAGATAAGGCTGCTATCCTTTTAGGGTTATCATTCTTTCTAAAGGGGTTAAGGCTAGGGTTATCATCCTTTATTTTCCATTATCTAAAACAAGCCATCAACCAAGTCGTCATCGGCAAAATTTGGTAAGGTAACTTTTAGCTCTGGGTTTTGCTCCATGGCACGTTTTATTGCAAAAACGGCTTCTTTGTTTCTAGCCCAGCTTCTTCTGCTAATACCATTATTAACATCCCAGAAGAGCATATTTTTAAGTCTTCTTTCTGCATCGTCCGTACCGTCTAAAAGCATACCAAAACCGCCATTAATTACTTCTCCCCAACCTACTCCACCTCCATTATGAATACTCACCCAAGTAGCTCCACGGAAAGAGTCGCCAATTACATTTTGGATGGCCATATCGGCAGTAAATGATGAACCATCGTAAATATTTGATGTTTCTCTAAAGGGGCTATCAGTACCAGATACATCGTGATGATCGCGACCTAAAACAATGGGTGCAGAAATTTCGCCATTTGCAATGGCTTTATTAAATGCAGAAGCAATTTTTATACGTCCTTCAGCGTCTGCATAAAGAATTCTTGCTTGAGAACCCACCACTAATTTATTTTCCTGTGCACCTTTAATCCATTGGATATTATCTGCCATTTGCCCTTGTATTTCTTGTGGACTATGAGCCATAATTTCGCTTAAAACGCTACTTGCAATTTGGTCGGTAATTTCTAGATCTTTGGGATTGTTAGAGGTACAAACCCAACGGAAAGGACCAAAGCCAAAATCGAAGAACATGGGCCCCATAATATCTTGCACATAACTTGGATAACGGAAACCTGTACCTTTTTCATTCATTACGTTGGCACCTGCACGGCTTGCTTCTAAAAGGAAAGCATTGCCATAATCGAAGAAATATGTTCCACGAGCAGTATGTTTATTTACTGCTTCTGCATGACGACGAAGTGTAGCTTGAATTTTTTCTTTAAACAGATCGGGCTGTTTGGCCATCATCTCGTTTGACTCTTCATAAGTCATATCTACTGGGTAATATCCTCCTGCCCAAGGGTTATGAAGCGATGTTTGATCAGATCCTAAATCCACGTAAATATTTTCCTTTGCAAATTTTTCCCAAACGTCTACAATATTACCTTGATAGGCTATGGATACAATCTCTTTATTTTCTTTAGCTTGTTTTACTCTAGAGGCTAAAACGTCTAAATCACTAATGATTTCATCTACCCATCCTTGTGAATGACGAGTGTGTGTAGCTTTTGGGTTCACTTCTGCAACTACTGAAATGACTCCTGCAATATTTCCTGCCTTAGGCTGTGCACCTGACATACCACCTAAACCTGAGGTGATAAATAGTTTCCCTGCAAAAGGATTTTCTCCATCTTTTGCCACTTTACGAGCAGCGTTCATTACAGTGATTGTAGTTCCATGTACAATTCCTTGAGGGCCAATATACATAAAGCTTCCAGCTGTCATTTGCCCATATTGCGATACCCCTAAAGCATTAAATTTCTCCCAATCGTCTGGCTTGCTATAATTCGGAATCACCATACCATTGGTAACTACAACGCGTGGAGCATCTTTATGGGAGGGGTATAATCCCATGGGATGGCCAGAATACATGGTTAAAGTTTGCTCGTTGGTCATGGTGGCTAAATACTGCATTGTGAGTAAATACTGCGCCCAATTTTGAAAAACGGCTCCATTACCACCATAAGTAATCAGCTCATGAGGATGTTGGGCTACTGCATAATCGAGGTTATTGCTCACCATGAGCATGATAGCAGCAGCTTGCTTACTTTGATGAGGAAAATCATTGATATGGCGTGCATGAATAGCATATTCCGGACGAAAGCGGAACATATAAATTCTGCCATAAGTATTGAGTTCCTCTGCAAATTCAGGGGCCAAAACAGCATGTTGTTTTTTTGGGAAGTAGCGGAGAGCATTTCTTAAGGCCAATTTTTTTTCATCAGCATTAAGTATTTTTTTCCTCAAAGGAGCATGATTAATATTTGAATCATATTCTTTTCTATTAGGCAATTCATTTGGGATACCTTGTAATATTTGTTTTTTAAACTCTGCTAGTTCCATACTTTAATATTATTTGATGTTTTGCAAAGGTAATAATTCAATATATTTTTCTATTGTGAAAATTACTTAATATCATAATATTTTCCATCAAGTGTTTTTTGGTATTCCTTTATATTTGAATAGGTTCATTTATTCTGTTTAAAATATCTAGACTTAATTAAAAAATCATTTTGTACTTTCGCATAAACTCTTTGATTTATGAAATTTTTTTATTTAGCTTTAGGCGGAAGTATTGGAGCAACATTACGCTATTTAATATCAATTTTCTCTTTAAAGTACATGGCATGGGGATTACCAATGGGAACACTAACCGCTAATCTTATTGGCTCTTTCTTGATAGGTTTTGCCTTTGTTTTTTTTGGAAGAGATCAAATAGCAATTAATTTTAAAATTTTCTTGTTTATAGGTATCTTTGGTAGTTTTACTACTTTTTCATCTTATATGTTTGAAAGCTTGGAAATGTTTAAAAATGGTTTTTCAAAAATGGCCTTTCTTTATATTGCACTCTCAAATATTTTTGGATTATTATTGGTTTATTTGGGCTATACAATAGGGGAGCTCTTTGAGAAACAGATGAGCTAATTCATGTATAATATTGAACCCCACTATAATTGGCGAAAGTTTTATACTGCTGAAGAAGATTCTTATTCTCCTTTCTTTGGCCGTATTTATAGTGAGTTTGAGTTTAAGAATGTTATTTATAATACACCCATTCATCCCCAGTGGGATGAGTTTGGTTCTTTAACTCTTTATGCTAAAATTATCTTTTCTAATTACGATTTGGGATATGCTATTATTGAATTCCTTGGTGAATGGAACGATTTGATTTATAATGATATCATGTATCTCTACAGAAATGTAATTGAGGAAATGATAGATAAAGGAATCCAGAAATATATTATTATAGGAGAGAATATACATGCTTTTCATGCGGACGACGATAGTTATTACGAAGAATGGACAGATCAATTAGATAATGGATGGGTTGTAGGTCTGGGCTTTTTGGATCATAATATGGATGAGATACAAAATGCTAAAATAGATAACTATATTAGTTTTGAATATGGCTTTGAGAATTGGAGAACATTTAAACCCGATAAACTATTTGAAGAAATTAATGAGGTTATGAGTTATAGACTTGGCTATTGATGAATATTGATTATAAATGGAGAATTTGAAAACAGTACAGATAAAAGTTAAGGGGAAAGTTCAAGGTGTAGGTTTTAGATATTATACTCAAAAAAAAGCGCAAGAATTTAATATTAAGGGTTTTGTGCAAAATAAACCGGATGGCTCCGTTTATATTGAAGCAGAAGGCAAACGCATTGATGTGGATACATTTTGCGATTGGTGTACTCGTGGTCCTGAGTGGTCTAGGGTTTTAGATTGTAAAATATCTGAACTTCCATCCGGAGAGTTTATTCAGTTTGATATTAGATAATAGTTTTACAAGTTCTCAGTTGCTTTAAAAGCATTTAGTATTTCTCTTTTACCTGGAGGCCCAGGTTTTTTCTCTATTTTAAAACCGCAACTTTTCAAAGCTCTCTTTATAACTCCTTTGGTACTATAGGTGCTCAAAACACTTTGATTTTTCATGCTTAGAAAAACTTTCTCAAATACTTTTTTTGTCCATAAATCAGGTTCTAAGTCGGGATTAAATGCATCATAATAAACCACATTGAATACATTTTTGGGAAGAAAAGAGTCTTGAATAAGCTCCTCTCTTTTCATGAAATAAAAATTCTTATCTAGTTTCTCTTCTATGCCCCATTTGGAGGAGTGTATTTTATTAAAAGTATCCGTCGCTTTATCGTTTTTAATGAAAAATGGATAATTTAGTTTCCCCCATAAATGTTCTTCAATTGGATAGGCTTCAATAGCTAGGTATTTTATTTTTAGCCCATGTTCTAAAGCAAATAACCAAGTTAATAATACATTTAACCCTGTTCCCATTCCTATTTCCAAAATGTTAATCTCAGATTCATTTTGCGCTATTATTTCTAGTCCATGTTTAATATATACATGGTTGGATTCCTGAATAGCACCATGGGTGGAGTGGTATTGTTCGTTTTGGCCAATAAGTTCAATGGTATGCGAACCGTCATCACTAGTGATAATTCTCTTCTTATACATTTTGCAAAGGAAAGATTTTTACTGAAGGAGTGCAATTATGTTTAATATCGAATAATATATACTGAGAAAATCTGTTTAAATTTTTTTTCGAAACGTTAAAATTATACCAAAACGGTGAGTGATTTCTGACAATATTACCTTTGCACATTAAAAAAAGACGGAATGAAAGATCTAATTGAAGCATTAAACTGGCGATATGCTGTCAAGAAATTTAGCACAAAAAAAATCCCCCAAAATCAGATAGATACAATTATGGAGTCTCTTCGATTAACTCCATCTTCTTTTGGATTGCAAACATGGAGGTTTATTCTTGTAGAGGATAAATCAATAAGAGAAAGGTTAGTTTCTGCATCGTGGGATCAAAGACAAGTAGCAGATGCTTCTCATTTATTGGTTTTAGCAAGGCTTAATCATGTATCCAATGCTGATGTGGAAAAATGGACTTCTTTTTTGGCTGAAAAACAAAATATGCCTTTAGATAAAAAGATAGCTTATACCAATATGATTAAAGGCTATTTAAATAACACTTCTCAACAAATAATCACAAGTTGGTTAGAAAAACAATTATACATTGTATTGGGCAATTTATTGACAACTTGTGCTTTGCAAGAAATAGACTCTTGCCCAATGGAGGGGTTTAATCAAAAAATTTATGACGATATTTTAGGTTTGAATAAAAGAGGGTTAAAGTCCGTTTTAGTTTGTCCTATTGGCTATCGTGCTGAGGATGACCCCTATCAGTTTTTAGCAAAAGCCAGATATCCTATGGATGAGGTAGTGATAAGTATTTAGTAGATCTATTTTAGAATACAGAATGAAAGTCCATCAGTATAATGTGATAATGAGAGCTTTACAGAATAGATTTGCCCAATTAAAAACAAAGCCTTAAATTGTGCCATCAAAAAACAAAGAATTGACTATTCAAGAGGCACAAGAAATAGTAGATAAGTGGATAAAAGAAAATGGGGTTCGTTATTTTAATGAGCTTACCAATATGGCTATTCTTACTGAAGAAGTGGGCGAAGTTGCTCGCATCATTTCAAGAAAATACGGGGAACAATCCTTTAAAGAAAGTGATAAAAATATTGATTTGGCAGACGAGTTTGCCGATGTGCTTTTTGTATTAATTTGCTTGGCTAATCAAACAGGTGTGGATTTATCGGCTGCTTTGGAGAAAAATCTAGAGAAAAAAACCATTCGCGATAGCCAAAGACATAAGAACAATCAAAAACTAAGATAATATGAAAAAACTAAAAGGAATTTTAAGTAGAAGTGTAGTTTTAATGTTTGCACTGTTTTGGGTGGCTTCTTTAGGATTTGCACAAGATGCAGATACTACTACTCATGCAAAAATTAAGAAGGGTTGGAATTTTGGAGGCTTACCGGTAATATCCTTCGACAGTGATTTGGGTTTTCAATATGGAGTATTAGGAAGTATTTATCATTATGGTGATGGATCACGTTATCCGGAGTACGATCATTACTTCTATGTAGAAGCCAGTAGATTCACTAAAGGGAGTGGTATTTTTCGTTTTGCCTACGAAAGTGATCGTTTAATAAAAGGAGTTAGATTTAATTTTGATATTAGTTATATGCCTGATGATGCCTACGATTTCTTGGGTTTCAATGGTTATGAATCTGTTTATAACGCTGGCTGGGCCGACCAAGATGACCCAACATATCGAACTAGAGCATTTTATAAAATGAAAAGAGATATGTTTAGAACCCGTGCTGATTTCCAAGGACATTTGGCATTGGATAACTTAAACTGGTCTTCAGGTATAGAATATTATAATGTAAAAATCTCTAGTGCAGATATTGATAAGTATAATAAAGGTAAAGAAGGTGCGGATTTATTACCATCCGTAGATTCGGTACCCGGGCTATTTGAAAATTATCAAAGTTGGGGATTAATTGACCCTAAAACCAATGAAGGTGGAAATGTTGTTGGTTTAAAGGTGGGTTTAATATACGACTCTCGTGATGTAAGAGCACATCCAACAAAAGGTATTTGGACCGAAGCTGGTTTGTTTTATGCTCCATCATTTATAAATGATATGGATAAAGGATACTTAAAGTTCTATTTAACACATCGTCAGTATTTTAGCATTATTAAAAAAAGGCTAACTTTTGCATACCGATTGGGATATCAAACTGGCTTAGTTAATGAAGGACCATGGTATACTGAGCAATTTATCATTACTAGTCAATTAAGAGGAGGTTCTTCTGAAGGATTAGGTGGTGGAAAAACCTTAAGAGGTATCAAAAGAAATAGAGTCATAGGCGATGGTGTATTATACGGAAATCTTGAACTTCGTTGGAAAGTGGTATATTTTCAGTTCATCGGACAAAACTTCTATATAGGACTTAATGGATTCTTTGATGGTGGTCAGGTAGTTAAGCTTATTAATACCAAAGATCAAGTAAATAATTTACCAAACGAAAACGATTTGATTAACCCTGCTTTTATTAAGTCAGATTATTTTGATTTAGGTGCTGAAAGCCTGCATACTAGTTTTGGTGCTGGATTAAGAATTGCAATGAATGAGAATTTTATTATTGCTGTGGATTATGGAATGGCAGCGTCTGAAAAAGATGGAAGCTCAGGTATTTATATTGGATTGAATTACCTATTTTAAAAAGGGAAAGTAAATATTAAAGGGAAGGCCTTCAAGCAAATAAAAAACTTGAAGGCTTTTTTTGTAAAAAAAAGCATACTTATAAATAGGGGTAAGTAATTTGGCTTAAAAATAATCCTTTGCCCGGAACCGACCAACCTGCATTCGATCTGTTTTTACTTTCTATTACTTTTCTAAACTCGGTTAAACTCATATTGCCTCTGCCTATTTCAATTAAAGTACCTACAATGGCCCTTACCATATTTCTTAAAAACCGATCAGCTTGAATAGTGAAAATCCATGACTCCTCGCTTTTTAGCCATTCAGCTTTCTTAATTTTGCAATTAAAGGTAGCTACATCAGTATTCACTTTGGAGAAACACTCAAAGTCGTTAAATTCAAATAGAATTTGAGCTGCTTCATTCATTAAATCGAAATTAATTTTTTGATACGGGCAGTGATAATACAAATCATTATGGAAAGGATTTTTATTCATTCCAAGATGATATTCATAGGTTCTACTTGTGGCATCAAAACGAGCATGTGCTTCTTTATTCACTTCTGTAATCTTGCGAATAGCAATATCAAACGGTAAAATGGAATTGAGCTTATAGATGAGTTGTTTTTGAGGAAAGCTGAGTGAATCCATATCTAAATCAATATGAGCAAAAAACTGTTTGGCATGAACTCCTGTATCCGTTCTTCCACAGCCGGTTACCATAATAGGTGTTCGAAAGAGCATTTTTAAAACACTATTTAGTTTTTCTTGCACAGTAATAGCATTGGGCTGAATTTGCCAACCGTGATAATGTGTTCCTAAATAAGTAAGTTCTATGAAATATCTTTTTATCATTTAATAAGGATTACAAAAAGTTTAATGCGTAATTTAATTGTTTGTAGAAATATGCAATTTTTTTAGCATTAGTGAGGTTAATTCCTAATGTTAAGAGGTATACATGTCTATTTATCTTCTTTTGGCTTTCCCTTTTGATTTACCTGAAACGGATTTACTTGCAGGTCTACTTGTAGGCTTAACAACTGGTTTTTTAGTTCTATTTGGAGAACGACTCGCTTTAGATGTATGCGTAGAAGCAGGTTTCTTTTTAGTATTTATATTGTTTTCTCGGCCTTTTTTTTGTGTGTTTGGCCTTGGTTTATTCCTGTCTATTTTATTTGTCGCTTTGTGGGTATTATTTGTTCTATTTTCTTTTAGTTTTCCTGTTGTTGCAGGATTTGATGAGCGTTTGTTTTTATAACTCCCGTTATTTTTATTACGATTTACAGTATTTGATGTGTTTCGGGTTTTACTATAATTATTATAAGTTCTGTTATTATTAATAATTACCGTATTGCCTCCATAGTTATTTCTGCCACCGTGATAGTGGTTGTGATGGTAACGGTTTCTCCCAAAATAGATATTAATTGATACAATAGGGTATGGATGAAAATAGCGAGGATAATACCCATAATAATAGGGAGGGTAATATGGTACATAAACAGGTGAATAAACATATTTTATGATAGGCTCTGATTCTATAACTACTACAGTGGCTGGTTGACTTTGGACAACAACAGTGTCTGGGCCTGAATATGCTGGATTTGCAGTTATAGCAGGAGTTTCTAATTTTGGTTCAATTACATAGGCTTTACCATAAAGCTCTTCATCTCCAACTATTTGGATTGTAACTTTTTTATCAGCATCCTTTGAAACTAAGATTACAGCTACATCTTGTGTTTCACCATCAAGAATATCAACTTGCAAAACAAATGTAAAATCATCATTATCTTGCTTAGTTTCAACTTTAATAAAATCAACTTTTTTATCAAGGTTCAAATCAAGATTGTTGATTCCGGTTTTTTCTTCATTTAAAGATTTCTCAAATTCTTCAATTGTTTTTGATTTCTGAAAAAGATCCAATACTGCATATAGATCTAAATTGTCACCAGGTAATCCTAAAAGAGTTTGATTTGTTTCATTTTTTTTTGTTGAAACTTCTTGTGCTTTTGTGTTAATGAGTGCCGCTAGGAATAGTATGAGTAAAAATCCGATTTTCATATTCATTTTCAAGTCTCCTTATATTTAATATCTATTTATCTTTTGTTGCAAATGTAATTGCTTTTATTGCAACATACAAAAAAGTGTTAAGTGGAGTCTCAATACTTTTAATGTTCATTACCACTTCTTAACTATCATTAAATAAATATATACAAAGATGGGTTTTATTTTTTCCTGTCAAATGCTTATAAAAACTTGTCCTATATTTATTACTGTAAACGGAGTATTTATTTTATCTCTTTTTTAGATTCAATAAACCACAATCGTCCCATGATAATAGCAATTATTCCCAATAATATTGGTATATATACTCGTCCTGTCCACCACCATTGGTAACTATTCTCATCAAAACTAAACGATAGTATCAAGAAACCAAATAATAGTGTAAGACCCATGTATCGTTTTTTCTTATTCCTAAATAAATTTTGCTTTTTCATATTAATTATTTTTAAATTTTCTTATTCAAACTGAGGATTACCTGAAGCATTATCATGGTATTCCATCGGAATTTCTTTTGGTTCATTTATAAACTAGTTTAAACATTTTTTGTTTTGCGAAAGCATATATGAGTTGAAAAATATGCCAATAATGTAATTATGAGTTTATAACCCAATTGATTTGTTTTTCCCTGTTTCATGCAATAAAGTTTTAATGATTAAAATGCAAAATTGGGAATTTGTTTTAATTTAATAAAATAAAACGGGGTTGAAAAAGGGTTGATTATTAGTGTTATGGGGTTGAGATAGGGTTGATTTTCTTATTGTTCCTTGTATGTTTTTAGTTCTTTTCTATTTTGAACATTCATTATTTTGTAAATCCTGTTTATATGAGTTTTTAGCGTACTTATTTCTATGAAAAGCTCGTTACATATTTCTTTATTCGATTTGTTTAATAATAATAAATCATACACCTGCTTTTGCCTATTGGTTAACAATTCATATTTATTATTATCGTTCTTATTTTTTGATATTAAAGATGATGTTCTTTGTATTTTATATCGTTCAACTCTAACCAAAATTACACCTAACGAAACAGCTATTATCGCAATTAGAAATGCTATTCCTGGATTACTATGCCAAACCCATGTAGCCCCATTTTTATTAAAAGTAAAAGAAACACCAAGAAAAATCAAAAAAATAGTCAAGCCTTCAACTAATTTTTGGTTTTTATAAATAAAATTTAGAATTTTCACCTTAATCTCCATTTTGGTGTATTTATCTTACTAATTTAAATATTTATTATAGGGTCAAATATAGTTGCTGACAATCAATGGATTGTTTTTTACAAATTTACGCATTTTCTTCAATTTTCTACTTCGGTTTCTGTATTATCAAAAGTGTTCAGCTAAATAAGTAACAGCCTTAGCTGATATTTCAACTCTTTCTCCTAAATATTTACATTTTAAATCACCCTGCCTTTTTGATAATTGTTTTGCTGTTAGTATGTTTTTATTTAGTTATTTTGCCCAAATAGGTATCAATGTGGTATGCGCAGAACCTGTGACAGGGTTTTTATTAATCCCTACTTGTGGTCCAAAGAATCTTGAGACAAAGTCTGTTTCATTTCCTTTTGCAGAAACTATTTCTCCACGCCCGCGGTGTTAATTAAATTCAAGTCAGGCTTGAAATTTTCTATATCTTTTTGTTTTGAAAAGATCAATAAATAGTCAGTTTTCCCTTTATAAGTTTCAATTGGTTTGAGCCCAAAAGCATCAATAAATGTTTTGGGGGGTGTTAATTATTTTATAAATATCTGTTGGAAAATTCAGCGTCAAAAAATCATTTTCTTTTTTTTACAATCAATATTCTGCTTCTTATAGAATTTTATTATGTCAAATTTATAGTTGTAATATTCATATAACACATATGTATTTGCTAGTGTAGCGTGTTCACATAAATCAACATCTACTGAAGGAGTAAATCATCAGATTTCATAATCCTTATCCTTTTTCACTATAAATGCAGTTTCTATTAAATTATTTTCAGCAGCAACTCTTTGCATTGTTTTTTGTTAAGCCTATTATCCAAAACGCATACTGCCGCATGATTTCCGCTAAATGCTTTGTCTGTAAAAGCGTCTATTGATAAAGTTTAGCTTTCATTGTTTTATCCATTTTTAAGCCGGAATTTTTAACCTTCAGTTTTTCTATTTAAAAAAGCACAATACAATAGCTTAATTTTGGTCACATGTGGGGAAATACTTAAGCCTTCAAAAGGAGTATTAATCAATCAAATCAAAGCGTGTATAAGGAAGTAAAACTTCAGGTACTTTAATACCCTTCTCTGTTTGGTTATTTTCCAATAATGCGGCCATTATGCGGGGTAAGGCCAAAGCACTACCATTAAGAGTATGAGCTAGTTGTGATTTGCCATTCTTGTCTTTATATCTTAGTTTTAATCTGTTTGCTTGAAAGCTTTCGAAATTTGAAACAGAACTTACTTCTAACCATCTTTCTTGTCCGGCGCTATATACTTCATAATCGAAAGTTAAAGCTGCAGTAAAGCTTACATCACCTCCACAAAGACGTAATTCACGATAGGGGAGACCTAGTTTTTCTAATAACCCACTTACGTGTTTTTTCATCTCCTCTAAAGTTTCATATGATTTATCAGGATGTTGCACCTGTACAATTTCCACTTTGTCAAACTGGTGAAGTCTGTTGAGGCCTCTCACATGTTTACCATAACTTCCAGCTTCACGACGGAAACATGCTGAGTATGCCACGTTTTTTGCAGGGAAATCTGTTTCTTTTAAAATAAGATCTCGATACATATTAGTAACGGGAACTTCAGCAGTAGGAATCATATATAAATTATCAGCAGGCATATGATACATTTGTCCTTCTTTATCGGGGAGCTGACCTGTTCCGTATGCTGAATCTTCGTTTACCATCAAAGGTGGAATTACTTCCTTATATCCGCTGTCAATAGCTGTGTCTAAAAAGAAATTGATTAAGGCTCGTTGTAATTTTGCGCCTTTCCCTTTATACACAGGAAACCCTGCTCCGGTTAGCTTTACACCCAATTCAAAATCTATTAAATCATATTTTTTAGCTAATTCCCAATGTGGGAGCTTATGGTCTCCTAATTCAGGAATTTCGCCATGATTGGAGAGTATTTCGTTTTCTTCTTCACCTTTACCCGGAGCAACGCTAGGATGTGGTAAGTTGGGTAATTGTAGAACTAAATCGTTCATTTCTGCGGCTGCTGCTTGGAGTTTATCAGATAATTCTTTTCCTAATTCTTTTAGCTCCCCAGTACGGGCTCTCATTGCATTGGCTTCATCTCTTTTACCTTCTTTAAAGAGTTGGCCAATAGATTTTGCAATTTTATTGCTTTCTGCTAAAGTACCATCTAATTCTTTTTGAATTAACTTTCTTTGATTGTTTAATTCGGCAATTTGGGGAAGAATACTGCTGGCATCAAAGTTCTTGATTTTTAGTTTTTCAATAACTTCTTGCTGATTTTCAGTGATATAATTAATTTGCAACATGTCTTTTTAATTTTTCGCAAAGGTAAATGATTATGTGAAATATACATCTATTACAGAAGATAATTTGTCTCATTTTCTAAGTTAAATGGAAAATGAGTAGTTGGTAGTTTAAATTAGTTTTAAGGCTTCAATTTTATCAGCAATAAAGGAGGAGAGTTTTACATGCGATTCCACAGTCCATCCTGCAATATGGGGGCTTAATATTACTTTATCGGATGCAAGTAATTGTTCATATACGGCAGGTAGTTTGGTGTTATTGAGTTTTTCAAAAGAGGTGCCTTCAAATTCTAAAACATCTAAAGCTGCTCCCAATACTTTTTTATTATCAATAGCTTGTAGCAAGTCATTGGTTTTTACAACGGGCCCTCTGGCAGTGTTAATTATATAGAATGCTTTGTTCATTTTGTTTATCCACTTATCATTGAATAAATATTTAGTTTCTTGGGTAAGTGGAACATGAAAGCTAATGATATCAGCAGTTTTAAAAACTTCATCCAACTCCACTTCTTGTGCGTATTTGTCAGAAAACCCTTGAAGATATTTGTCGTAAGCAATCACTTTCATTTCTAAGCCAGATAATCTTTGAGCAAAGGCTTTGCCCATATTCCCATACCCAATAATGGCAAGTGTTTTTCCTTTCATCTCGAAACCTCTATTTTCGGCTCTTAACCAAATTCCTTGCCTTACTTGGGTATTTACTCTTATTAAATGATTGCGGAGAGATAAAATCATTCCTAAGGCATGTTCAGCAACAGCATCACGATTTCCTTCCGGAGAGTTAATACAGGCAATTCCTTTTGATTGAGCAAAGTCTATATCGATGTTTTCCATTCCGGCGCCTACTCGGCCAATAAATTTTAAGTTATTAGCAACAGATAGGATTTCTTTATCAAGTGTTATTTTGCTTCTGATGATGAGCCCATCATAATCAGGAATACATTGTAAATAATCTTCGTATTTATAGTTAGGGAAATAATCGCATTGATACCCCAACGCTTCTAGCCTTTGTTGTAAAATTTTGTGTGCGGTATCAATAAAAAGGACTCTCATTTATTTGTCATTTTTATAAGTATAATATTTAAAATAGAATACTGATTAGATTTGATGCATTATCTGGGGATAAGTGGTAATAAAACAGGATTTATTTTTTTTCCGATTGGTCTTTTTTTTCATCAATTTCCTCAGCATCTACTTCAACAACTTTCCCATCTTTTGAGACAATAAATGGGCTGTTTTTTTCTTTCTTAAATTTCACCAACTTTTTCTTTACCTCATTTAATCCTTTAATGAGCATTTTCTCTAGTTCGTGTATGCTTTCTTTAGGCCCCATATTCTTTTGCTTTAATTTTCCCCCAACTATGCTTATTCCTCACTGTTAATTCCGATTGATCTCCTTGAGCTATAATATGAAATTCTTCACCGGAGTTATCTACCAAAATCCATCTGTCAACTATAGGAATGTATATATCAATAAGATTATCTAATCCCCTGTTAAATCGCCTTTTAATTACTTCGAGTTTAATATTATGACCACCTTCTTCCACTCTGGTTTGTACTCTTTTTATAGCCAATTCTCTAGAATTTAGGCTCATAAATAACAAAATGATTTCGTAACCCTGCCGCTTTGCTTTTTCAATTAGTTTTACATAAGACCTTGTTGCTAATGTTGTTTCTACTGCAAAGGTTTCATTTTCTTTCAATAATTCTCTTACTCGATGTACTAAAAGCCTTCCTGCTTTTATTCCAACCTTATCAGAATTAAATGGTGATATTCCACGAGCTATTTCGTCAGCATTTACAAACTCTTTCACATTGAAAATCTCAGGTAAAATAGTGTAAGATGCCACTGTTTTTCCTGCGCCGTTTGGTCCTGCAATAATGTATAATTTACTCATGAAAATCTATAATAATAATTTGCAAATTTAGTTTTTTTATAGCAATTGAACACTATTAATAAAATAAAGAAATTGTACTTGTTGACCATGTATATTACTGTGCTAAATTGCACTTTATTTAAAGCTGTTTTTTTTGTAGAAAGAAGGTTTGTAAATAGAATGTTCTTTAACTTAAATCATAGTAAAAGTATCTGTTAATAATAAGTATGCAAGAATTCTAAATTATAGAATCTGTGTGGATAAAGAGTTATTTTAGCTTAATTCTTTAATATAATTCACCAAACCTTTTGCTTTAAAAATCTTCATCAGTTTTTCTGGCAAAGGAGCAAATTTGAATACTTGTCCGGCAACAGTTACTTGTCCTGTTTCTAAGTCTACATCTACTATATCTCCTGGTTTATAAGCATCCACTACTTCAGGTAGAAGGATGATAGGTAAACCCTGATTTACTGAGGAGCGATAGAAAATTCTATTCACTGATTTGGCTATTACAGCTTTCACACCTGCATAACTTAAACCCACCGCGGGATGTTCTCGTGAACTACCACAACCAAAATTAAAACCTGCAATTATTACATCACCTTCATTCACTCTTTTTTTAAAGCTGGGGTCAAAATCTTCAAATAAATAGGGCATAATTTTATCTGCTTCGGATGAGTTGATATTATAAGTATGCTTTCCAGCAAACATTTGATCCGTATTAAAATTATCGGTATCGGTATAATTCCAAATTCCTTGAGCATATCTGTCATCTCCTTCAGGAATATCAACAGTATCAGATTTCTCCAGTGTAAAAGGGAATTTATTTTGAACAGGCACATCTCTTGGGTCTACAATTTTACCTGCTAAAGCAGAATGAGCAACGGCAGCTGGAGAAGCTAAATAAACATTAGAGTTTTTATTTCCCATTCGGCCTTTAAAGTTACGATTGGCAGTGGAGATAATATTAAAATTATCAGCAGGTATTCCTTGTCCTGTTCCTAAGCAAGGCCCGCAAGATGAAGCCAAAACATGCGCTCCTGCTTCCATAAATATCTCTATCAAACCATTGCGCATAGCTTGCATGTAAATTTTCTGAGAAGCAGGAACTACAAGCATTTGGAAACCTTCAGGTAGTTTCTTGCCTTTTAATACTTCGGCAGCTTGTTCCAAGTCCTCGTATCGACCGTTGGTACATGTTCCTACCATAGCTTGGTGTATCTTGGTTCCAACAACTTCGCTCAATGCTTTTACATTATCCACATGGTGTGGTACTGCCACCAGTGGGAATAATTCATCTAAATTAATCTCAATTTCTCTAGCGTATTTAGCACCTTCATCTGCCCAAATTCCTTCATGATGTTTTCCATAAAACTCATCTAATACTTCATCCGATGGAAAAACAGCATTCTTGGCTCCCATTTCTGAGGCTAAATTAGTAATGGTCATTCTTTGCGAAATATTGAGAGTTTTTACTCCCTCGCCATGGTATTCAATACTCATATAATCGGCTCCACTACTGCCTATCATTCCAATAATCCATAAGGATAAATCTTTGGCATAAACGCCTTGGGGGAGTTTTCCATGAAGAGTGATTTTTATTGTTTCAGGAACACGAAACCAGGTTTCGCCTAATTTCCATAGGCCTGCGGCTTCTGTTCTGTCTATTCCTGCAGCAAAAGCATTAAACGCTCCGGCAGTACAAGTATGGCTGTCACTGCCCACAATAATCATTTTGGGCATGGCGTGTTCGCTCATTATTTGGTGACAAATACCTTTCCCTGCATCGTGAAATTTCTTGATACCCATTTCTTTCACTATCTCCCTGATTCTTTGGTAATCATTAGCCAGCTTGGCATTGGTAGGAGGAGCGTTATGATCTAAAACAATCAACTGTTGGTTAGGATCGGCTACTTGAGCACCATTCATTTTTTTAAAAGTATTAAAAATACTCGCTGTATTATCGTGTGTTAATACAATATCGGGTTTCTTAAAAACAATACTTCCCGTATCTGCTCCAAAAATTTTCTCAACAAATGTTTTTCCTGCCATCTTGTTTTTTTTTGACTGTTTATGTTCTTGATATTTTAAATTGCAATAAAAGCTATTCGACATCATTTATTTATAAAGTGACTAAAAACTCCAAGCACTCCAGGTACTCC
>Ga0256826_1000788_pt1 | contig 19670 bp, 13 predicted proteins | sample CV79metaG_FD_185975 | JGI IMG/M metagenome (GOLD analysis project Ga0256826, IMG submission 185975) | Hydrothermal vent microbial communities from East Pacific Rise, Pacific Ocean - CV79 | ecosystem: Environmental > Aquatic > Marine > Hydrothermal vents | place: Pacific Ocean: East Pacific Rise...
TGCCCTACTCGTTCCGATAATTTATGAGCATATTCGATCGTTTCTTCCATAGATATATTTGCAATAGGCACTAAAGGACACACATCGGTTGCTCCCATTCTTGGGTGTTCTCCTTTATGCTTAGACATATCTATTAGTTCCTTTGCTTTTGCTATAGAGCGAAATGCTGCTTCAATTACCAATTCGGGCTCTCCAACAAAAGTAACTACAGTTCTATTTGTCGCTTTACCAGGATCTACATCTAATAACTTCACACCTTCGACAGATTCTATCTCATTAGTTATCTGACGAATAATTTCCATATTATTTCCCTCACTAAAATTGGGAACACATTCTATTAATTGTTTCATATTCTTATAAATACATCTAATTAAAATATCAATTTATAATTATTCCGTTTTAAAATTCTTTACATAAGTTTCCAATTCTTTTTTCAAAGACAAACTTGGATTCTCTTTATAATCATTTATTCTCTGTTGTGTAATATCACAACTTAAAATATATCTATTTTGTATATTTTTAGAATCGATATAATACTTATTTCTTATATAAATATATTCTCCTGTTTTTTTCTTAAACCAAAACGATAATTCATTACCTTCTGTTCCCTCTGTAACCGCTTTTATATAATCATCTCTAAGTCGTTTCTTTTCCTCCTCTGGGGCAAAAACAAATAAGGCTTCCTTATCATTAAGTTCCTCCTTCGAGTAAGCTGTCATTTCAAGTAAATTCGTATTTACATATTCAATCTTATCTTCTATAATAATCGTTATCCCTTGTGGAATATTCTCTGCAACCGACTGTAATAATCTATCTTTCTGATCTATAAATATTTCATTATTTTTCTGAAGTGTTAAATCGTTAATCACTCCAATGATAGATTCTAAATTTCCATTTTCATCTAAAACAATTGAATAACTATCTCTAACCCATTTAACAATACCCGACTTATTAATAATTCTATACTCTAATTGTTGATCTTCCCGAGTTAATTTTCCATCGAATAATTTTGCAATGATAACATTCGCTCTACTATACTCTTTGGGATGTAATACCGATTTTAATTCTAATTCCGACATGGCCTTGAACTCCTCCGAAGTATATTCAAATATATCTTTTACCGATTTACTGACATAAACATATTTATTGGCTCTTAAATCAAACTTATATAAAACATCGTTAGATTTCTCGATAATCTCATTAAAATTATTTTCTTGAATTTCTAAATTAATTTTTATCTTTTTTAATTCGGAAACTTCTTCTATCAGGATTAAACCTCCTTTATTTAACTCATTCTCATCAAAAGATATAATTTTAATAATAACTTCTATATTTTCTCCTGTTTTAGAATTAAATAAATGGGTTCTTATTGGATTTCCATTACTTGTTGTAAAATTGTCTATTTCTTGATCTAAATCATCGTTATGTAAAATATACTGTACATTCTTATTTAATATTTCTTTTCCTGTATCAAATAAATTAGAAAAAGCAAGATTGTAGTCCTCAATTTCCTTTTCTAAGTTAAAACGAAGCATTGCTATTGAACTGTTTCTGAATAATAAATCGATAAGCTTAGACTTCTTCTGAACTCGATTATCTAATTCGTATTTAAAGGTAATATCTTTTATTATAGCCAATAAATAAACTTCCTCTTGATAGTCGTACCTGATTAATTTTATTTTAACATTAAAAGGTTCTCCTGTTTGTCTAAGATGCACCCACTCAAACTCTTGAGGTTCACCTTCGTATGCCAGTGCCATTCTTCTTAAAGCATCTTCTTGCGAATTTCTTCCCGATGGTTGTACTTCGGGAGAATACTTATTAGAAAATGGAGAATACATTATGATTTGATCTAAGGAGGCATCAAAAATTTCTAATGTTCTGGTATTACAATCCACAAAACGATCCCCTTTTATTAGAATAATACCATCGTTAACATTATTGAGCAGTAAATTTAATTTATCATCATTAATATCTGTCTTTAAATCTAATTCTAACTTGTCAGAGTTAAGATGTCGCAAAGCTCCCCATATGCCTACTAATTCTTGATGTTCATTATAAATCGGTTTTTCTACAACATCAAATTTTACAAAATTATTTTTCTGATTTCTCAATTCAATCTCGTATTGAGGCACTCGCATTCCTTCAGCTTGATATTTTTTCATTCTTTCAAAAACACCGTCATACAAATAACCCGCTTTATATCTTTTATAATTTTTACTAAAATCATCGGGAGATATTTTTAAAATATTACTTACAGAATGACTAATCTTCTCGAAAGGCTTACCAATACTATGTTTATAATAAATAAAATCGTCTTTTGTTAAATCATATAACTCATTAAGTTCCGATTTTGCTTTTATGCTACTTTTATTATTCTCATTTAATTTTAAGCGATAAACTCTAACAATCTGTTTGTATAGGTAGAATATAGGATATAAATTTATTAAAATCCCTAATAATGCAATCAAGCTAATCCAAAACAAATCGTCGATAAAGAGAGTTGTAATAAATGGTTGAGAGATAATTATAACTAAAAAAATAAATACAGTAAGAAGATGTGTCTTTTTCATATTTCTCATATCTATATAGCTTATAAAGATATAGAAAATAATGTAGTGAATGAATGGTTTATCAGAAAAATTGTAAATTTATAATCTACTATTTTAAGACAAAATGATAGGTAATTGTACCAGTCTGTTTGGAAGGTGCTTTTTCGTTTTTATCAAACTTTGTATTTAAAGCAGCTTGTTTTGCAGCCTCTAACAAAGCTGTATCTAAAGTTGTTGAACCTTTAACACCTGGAATAGCTGCTGTAACTCGCCCATTTCTATCGACGACTATTTTGACAACAACAATACCCTGTTCGTTACTGGTATATGCTGGTTTGGGAAGGCCTTTAGGTTTACGTCCATTTAAACTATATCCTATGCCTCCACTCCCTTTTCCATTTCCGGTATACTGATTCGAATTAGGATCTCCATCGGCTTTTCCTTGATTACCTTCTCCTCCTGCTACTCCTTCCGACTTAGAACTATTACTGTTTTCTGAGTTATTATTGTATAATGCTAAAGGATCTACAACCCTTTCTTCTTTAGGCTCCTCAATCTCCTCCTTCACATCTTTTTTTACGACTTCCTTTGTCACTTTCTTTTCGGGCGGTGCTAAAGCAGACTCTTCGTAATCTTGAGTCATATTCGATTCTTCCTGAGCAACAGGAGTAACTGGCTCTATCGTATTTTTAGATTGTTCTGGTTCAACCTGCCCTAAACCCGTTTCCGAATCACCAAAATCAATCATTACACCTTCTTCTTCGGGCAATGGTAAAGGAGTCGTAAAGCCTGAAAATATCAAAATAATTAAGGCAATAGCATGAAACACTATTGTAAAAAGAATTCCTCGATTCTGTTTTTCCTTCTTATTCATCAACTATTTTCAGTTTATAACTATCGTATTGGATTAGTTGCCAAAATAACTCTAAACTTATTATCCTTAGCTATATTCATCACTTTTACCACTTCTTCCATTGGAACAGATTTGTCTACATGTAAAGACAATGTTGGCTCTTCCTCTTTTGCTAACTTAACTCGCAATTGATATTCTAAATTATCCAAAGAACTCATTCTTTCCTCACCAATATAATATTGGAAATCTTTAGTGATAGAAACGGTTACTTGAGGTTTTGCAGATGCTTGACTATTACTCTGTGGTAATAATAATTTTAAAGCATTAGGTGCAATTAAAGTGGAAGTCACCATAAAAAATATCAGTAATAAAAATACGATATCAGTCATAGACGACATACTAAATTCTGCACTTACCTTATTTCTTGATTTTAAAGCCATAATATAAATATATTTAAGCTACAGGCTCGTTTAGAATATCCATAAACTCTGTTGAACGAGTTTCTAATAAGTTAACTACTTTTTCTACTCTCGCCACTAAATAGTTGTATGCAAAATAAGCTACAATACCAACTATTAGACCGGCAACCGTCGTTACCATTGCTGTATAAATACCACTCGACAACAAGGATACATCAATATTGTTTCCTGCACTTGCCATATCGTAAAAAGCTCTGATCATTCCCATTACCGTTCCTAAGAAACCAATCATTGGAGCTCCTCCCGAAACAGTCGCTAAAGTTGGCAAACCACTTTCCAATTTCGAAACTTCTTGTTTCCCAACATTCTCTATCGCTACACTAATATCATTTAATGGCTTACCTATTCTCGACAATCCTTTTTCTATCATTCTTGCTAATGGGCCATCTGTGTTACCACACAAAGCTTTAGCTTCTTCTAATTGCCCATCTTGAATAAACTTCTTAATATTATTCATAAACGCTGTATCTTCTTTAGCAGCATCACGAATAGTTAAAAATCTCTCAAAAAAGATATATACAGCAACCACCATTAGAAGGATAATAGGAATCATAATCCATCCTCCTTTTATCGCCATATCTAAAAAAGAAAGACTCATCTCCGTAGCTTCTTCTGTTGCAGCATCTACAGCCGTACTATCTGAAACCGAAATTTGTAATAATTGAAATAATAAAGTCATAATCAACAGTTTTTTTGCTAAATTAGATACTCTCATCAGCAATATTGATAAGCCTTAGCTAAAGTTATCAACAAAACCTTGTTTAAATTTATAAACAATTTAAGAATCAGAATAAAACCGTACGAAAATTAATCATCGAGAAGAATTTCCCTTATCTTGTCTTTTTATATTATTTTTGTTAGACTTGTCCTTTTCAAGTTGTTTTCTTTTCTTGATTTCTTCAAGTTTCTGAACCGACTTTATAAGACAATAAGGATTAGTCATAATAAAATTTAATTATTAGCTTCAAAAATATAACAATATGAGAAAGAAAACTAAAATTATAACAACAATATCCGACCTTAATTGTAGTGTTGATTTCATAAAACAACTTTTCGATAATGGAATGAATGTTATACGTATTAATACGGCTCACGCCAGTTTTGAAGGAGCTAAAGAAATAATTAAAAATACCAGAGAAGTTTCAGAAACCATTGCTATTCTTATCGATACTAAAGGTCCTGAGATAAGAACACAAAAACAAACCGAAGAAATAAAACTTAAATCGGGAGATATCATAAAGGTTTCTGGAGATAAGACTAAAGAGTCGTCCAAGAATATGATTTATGTCAATTATCCTTATTTTGTTAGAGATGTTCCCGAAAACAGCAAAATCTTAATCGATGATGGAGAGTTGGAGCTCGAAGTTATCAAAAAAGAATCTGATTTTTTGGAATGCAAAGTTCTAAATAACGGTTCTATTAAAGCTCGAAAGAGTGTTAACATTCCATCGGTACACATTAAACTTCCAGCCTTATCGAAACGAGATATCGAATTTATCAATTTTGCGGTAGAGCAAAATATCGATTTCATAGCTCACTCTTTTGTTCGTAAGAAAGAAGATATTATTGCTGTACAAAGTATACTCGACACCCTTTCAAGCAATATTAAGATCATTGCAAAAATAGAAAATAAAGAAGGTGTTGATAATATTGAAGAAATTCTGGAAGAGGCTTATGGCGTTATGGTTGCAAGAGGTGATTTAGCTATAGAAATATCACCAGAAAAGCTCCCTATTGTTCAAAAAAAGATTGTGAAAATTGCCATAAACAAACGAAAACCTGTAATTGTAGCAACACAGATGCTTCATTCTATGATAGAGAATCCTCGACCAACAAGAGCAGAGGTCAATGATATTGCAAATGCGGTTTACGACGGTACAGATGCAATTATGCTTAGCGGAGAAACGGCTTATGGTAAATATCCTGTAGAATCTGTAATGATGATGAAAAAGATTGCCAAAGAAGTAGAAGGCAATATCAAAACTTTTAAATCGGGGCTAAAAGCTAAAGACTTAAAAAGTGCTTTTGATATATCGCACAATATCAATACAAAAATATCGGCTCAACTCACCAAATTAGCCATAGAGGCTACCGAGGAACTTAATGTTAAAGCTATTATTGCAGATACAACATCGGGGAAAACAATACGTGCTTTAGCGGCTTATAGAGGCGAAAAAACAATATATGCACAATGCTACAATAAAGAAACAATGAGAGTACTATCTCTATCTTATGGCGTTCATGTGAGTTATGTTGAACATACGCAATCTCATTCTTCCTTTATTAAATTAGCTCTTAAAAATCTAATTCACAAAAAGACCTTTAATAAAGATAATTTGGTTCTTGTCATTGCTGGGAATTTTGGGCGATCTATTGGCGTTTCTTTTATGGAAATTGCCTCTGTTAAAGATATGCTCGGGAAATAACTTTTTTAGTTTATATACGTATTCCCATCACTAAAACATCATCGGTTTGTTCCTCGTCCCCTTTCCAATCATTAAATTCATTACTCATAATACTTTTTTGATTTTTTATTGATAGATGGTTGATAGAAAGCAGGAATTTCTTAAACCTTTTTACGGTATATTTTTTATCAATTCCTCCACCAAACTGATCAACAAATCCATCTGAAAAAACATAAATCATATCGTTCTTTTGTAACTGAATTTCATAACCTTTAAAATTCACTTCGTTAATATAAAATCCTATTGGATTCCTTGTTGCTTTATATTCAACAAGTTCATTATTTCGAATAATCCAAAGAGGGTTATATGCTCCCGAATATCTCAAAATATTCGTTTCTGTATTTAATGTACAAAGGGCGATATCCAAACCATCTTGTGTTTCTGTTCCAAAAAGCTTGTAGGTGTTTTTAATCTTCTCTCGCAATGAGTTTAGAATCTCTTCAGGTCTGTCTATCTCATTTTTACTTACGATTTCATTAAGATGCGTTATTCCAAGCATGGTAAGAAAGCCTCCAGATACTCCATGTCCTGTGCAATCAGCAGCTGTGAAAATAATTTCCTTACCAATTTGATTAAAGTAATAAAAATCACCACTTACTTGCTCCTTAGATTTAAAGAACACAAAATAGTCTTTAAAATATGAATTAATCATATCTGAAGAAGGCAATAAAGCTTGTTGTATTCCTCTTGCATAATTGATATTGTCTGTAATATGCTTATGGGCTTTTTCTATTTTATCTTTACTTTCTCTAATTTCTCTATCGTGCTTTATCTGTTCTGTAATATCCTGAACAACTCCTATTACTCCCGCCACATTATTATCAACATCTAAATAAGGAATTTTTGATATAGAAATCCAATAAGGATCATCATTCGCATCAGTATATTCCTTTACATAATTTAATATTGGCTCCTTTGTTGTTATAACTTTTTTATCAAGTTCTTTATACTCTATAGTTGTTTCACTTAAAGCCAGTTCCTCATCTGTCTTTCCTAAAATTTCATTAATCGGTTTTCCTAATTTTTCCGCAAAATTATTATTGACTGCTAAATAGCGTAAATTAATATCTTTATAATAAATTGATGAGGGTATATTATTTATTAATACTTCTTTTTGTGTATTTAATTCTTTTATTTTCCGTTGTGCCTCAATATCCTTTGTAATATCTCTTATTATACCTTCAACACCTCTTATTTTATTATTTTTATCGTACAAAGCTCTCGCATTAACTTTCGCAAACCCTATTTTATTGTCCGTTGTTTTATATTCAAACAACATCTCTTTAATAAAACCATTTCTTATAATCTCCCTTGTCATATCCTTAAGCTCCTGATTGGTAATATTCCAAAATTCAGTCAAAGGTTTTCCTATAATTTGATCTAAAGAGTCTAATTTTAAATATTTCTTAATGGAAGGGCTAATTTTTGTTTGTATGAAATTTTTATCTGCTTGAAAGAAAACATCCTCCATATTTTCTATGGTATCCTCAAACTGACGAATCGCTTCTTTTATTTTCTTTTGAGATTCTATATCTTTGGTAACGTCTCGGATTATCCCCTCAACACCGTTAAATTTGCCATCTTTATATATAACTCGAGCATTTATTTTACCAAACTTAGCTTTACTATCCGTAGTCTTGTACTCAAATAGCACATCTTTTACATGTTGTTTTTCTAAAAGTTCACTTGTGAGATGCTCAAAATCCTTATTCTTTATATTCCAAAATTCCTTAAAGGGCTTTCCTATTATCTCGGTATAGGATTGTAATTGCAAGTGCTTTTCTATCGACGGACTTACTTGTTGATATATGAAATTTTCATCTGTCTTAAAATAGATATCTTCCATATTTTCTATGGTATCCTCAAATTGACGGATAACCTCATTTATTTTCTTTTGAGATTCTATATCTTTAGTAATATCTCGTATTATTCCCTCAACACCATTAAATTCCCCATCTTTATATATAACACGGGCATTTATTTTACCAAACTTTGTTTCATTATTAGTCGTCTTATACTCAAATAATACATTTTTGATATGTTGTTTTTCTAAAAGTTTACTTGTAAGGCGGTCAAAATCATTATCCTTTATATTCCAAAATTCTTTAAAGGGCTTTCCTATAATCTCGGTATAGGATTGTAATTGCAGGTGCTTTTCTATCGATGGACTTACTTGTTGATATACGAAATGTTTATCTGTTTTGAAATAGATATCTTCCATATTTTCTATGGTATCTTGAAACTGCTGAACAACTTCACCTATTCTTTCTCGTTGTTTAAGAATTTCTTCGTTTCGCTGGTGTAGAACCTCATTTTGCTGTGTTAATTCTTCTTCGGAAGCTTTTAATTGAGAATTTAAATCCTGAAGTTTATTGTTGTTTTGTATTATTATTTGTTTTTGACTCTGTTGCTCTATTTCTTTTGTCTTAATTTCAATATTTTGCTTTACCGATTTTAAATATTGCTTTTTAAGTTCATTTGATTTTTCTTCTATTTTAATATTTAATTTCTTATTCTTTTTTAAATTAAACAGAATATAAATAAACAATACAGATAATAATATAAGGCTAACTATCAATAGCCTTATTTGACGTTGCCTTATAGTATTTCTTAAACTTTGTGTTTTAATTTTTTGATTTCGTAAAGATTGCTCTTTTTGTAACTTCTCAATTAATAGTTGGTTTTTCTCCGTCTCGTATTTTTGTTTTAAATTTTTTATTACATTCAATTTATTCTTATTATCTAATTCCTCATTTAATTTTATGAAAATATTAGCATATTTTAACGACTCCCTATAATTACCTAATTTATTATAAATATCTTTTAAAAGTAATGAGCTGGATTTCGTATCTTCTTTTACTTTTATTTCATCACTTATTTTATAAGCTTGTAAAGAACTGCTTAAAGCCTTTTGTAAATAAGTATATTTTCCCAAAGAATCATACAATGTTAAATATATTTGACCTAAAGTTATGTAATTTGATGCTTGACCAGAACGGTCTTCTATATCAATTGCATATTGCATTGCTTGTTGCAATTTACTTATTGCTTTATTATATTTCTTTTGTCTCTTTAATAAAATAGCAATATTGGAGTATACCTTTGCTTTTCCGCTCTTACTATCTATTTTAAAAGCGATATCCAAAGCTTTCTTATAATATTCCAAAGCAGTAGCATAATCACCTTTAAGCTTATAAACAACGCCTAAATTTTGATTTATCTGCATTAAATTATATTCATTGTGATTAGCCGCATTTAAATCATATGCTTTTTGATAAAATGCTATAGCATCATCATATAATTTCTGGAATTTATAGATAACACCAATATTATTGTAAGCATTGGATATTGCTTCTTGATTATTTTGCTCTTGGGCTTGTTTTAAGGATTTAAAATAATATTCTATCGCTTTATCATAATTACCCATTGCCTTATTACTAACGCCTATTGCATTGTAACAATTCAATTTAATATTTTTAAAATTATTTTGTTGAGCAATAAATAAGGATTTGCTATATTTCTGTATAGCTTTATTATACTTATCTATATTGTAATACGAAATACCTAAGAGATAATATATTTGTGCTATATTTTCTTGTTCTTTTATTTTTGTTGCTTTTAGTAAAGCCTTATTTAATAAACTTATAGCCCTTGTAAATTTACCTTTATAAATATTAATTATTCCTAATTCCTTATAACTCTCTATTTCGGTAATAACAATACCTTGTTCTTTTGAAAGAAGAAGAGCTTCATTAGATAATAAAATTGCTGTATCATTATTAATATTGACATAAAGCTTAGCCATTTCATTAAGGGCTCTTATTTTAACAGTATCATTATTAGTTACCGACTCAATATGCCTTAAACTATCAAGCGTTCCTGCCTTAATTCCAATACTATAAAAAATAAAAAGAAATATGTATGCGTATTGTCTCATATATTATTACAATCCTTTTTCTTTAAACAGAGCAATATATTTTTGATCTGTATCTAAAATATGCTCTGTTAACCAATCTTTTAAGAAATCCATTAATTCTATAGCCAACATTCCCTTATCTGTATTCATTTGACTAAGTACCGTATTAATTTCGTCAACAAATCTTTGATGTTCTGCTTTATGCTCTTTCTCTTCTATATAATTATATTTCTCAAATAACTTTTCTTCTTCACTAAAATGATACTTCGTATATTGAACTAATTCTTGTATAATTTCATTCATTTTCTCTTCCTGCTCATTACCAATTATAATATCATACAACTCATTTAATATTTTCACAATTACCTTATGTTGTATATCTATTCTTGAAATACCTGTATTAAAAGTATTATTCCACTTAAAAAAAACGTCTTGCATAAATCAATATTTTTATTTTTCGACAAAGGTAATTAAATACTTAAATATCTATTTGATAATGTACTAAAAGTTATTATTATAAATCCTTAGAAATTTTAAACGATTAAGAAAAAATCGGATTTTTTTTAATTAAAATATTCGATTCTATAGATTGCGAAATCTATTATAGCTTTTTTGTAAGAGTGCTTTTGTAATAGACACTACAGAATCGGCTTGTTGACCTATATTATTTTGCAACAACTTATCATTAGTCAAGGAATATCTGACAAAACCCTCTTCGTTTACGGTTCCCTGACAAGTTTTATCGGAAAAATAGGCAAATGGTCGATACAAAGAATCTAAAACATTTCGACTATAAATAAACGCATCTGTTGGATACTCTAACTGTGTTAATAATATAGCTGGAATATCTATTTGTGACATTATTTTAGATACTTCCTTTCCTTTATATTCATCTTTCAAAGCTCCTCCTAACAACATAAAAACAATTCTATGATCTTCTGGTGAACAATAAGCCCGCTTAACAGCTGTCGGATGACTATGGTCCGATACAAATACAAAAAGTGTATTTTTAAACCAATCCGTTTTTTTACATCGCTGATAAAAATCACCTAAACAACTATCGGCATAATGAGCCGAATTCATATAATCATTTTCTCTATCGGAATAATGAACAAAAGATGGTAAAGGAACATCATAGGGCGAATGGGTACTGCTTGTAAATCCTCCTATAAAAAAAGGCTGTTTTGATTGCTGAGTTTCCTTAAACATTTCCGAATATAAAGCATCATCGTGATAACCTAATTTCCCCTTTATATAATTTGATGGAAAATCCATCTCATCTTTAACCTTGTAAAAAGGATTTTGATAAAAAAACGACTTAATATTAGCATAGGCTAAATCGCCTCCAAAGAAAAAGGACTGTTGATAATTTCTTGTTGCAAGCTGTTTATTTACAGTTGGTAATTTAGCATTTTTATCGGTAAAGCCCATCAAATAGGAACTGGCTAAAGATGGATAACCTGCCAAACTTGCCAATATTCCCTCTTCGGAATGTCGCCCCGTTGCATAACAGCGACTAAAAAAAAGGCCCTCTTTTTGTATCGACCGCCAGTTAGGCATCAGATGATACCTCCGATCTAAAGAATCAACTAAATCTGCCGACCAACTCTCGAATAAAACAAAAATAATATTGGGTGTTTTTGTATTTAGAACAGAAACGCTTTTATCTGATTTTGTATAAACATTCTTTAAAATACTCGATAATTCTTCCTTCGTATAAAAGTTATACTTATCTTTTTCGTCGTATTTCGATTCCTTATAGTAACCATATCCCAAACTCCAAAACGAATTAACCGTTGCAAAATTCAAAGTTCTATTATTGGAATAAAAAACAGCACTTACGCTAAGCGGAATCTGATAAAAGCCCCCTCTTATTCCTAAAAAACCTACTGCTAACGAAAATAATAAAACACTTATATTTCTTCCTAATGCTGTTTTTATATTTTGCTTATTCTTGAAAAACCGATTCATTAAATAAACCGAAAAAAATGTAAGAATCGGAACCAAAATAAAAGTTGCCATAATTTGAGCCCAAGTTGCGGTTCGTAGTACTTCAGAGATATTTCCTAAATACGAAATAGCCTTCGAATTGAGTTTTGTTTGCCATTCGTCGTAAATAGGTAACTCAGCAATTACAATTACAAAATAAAAGAAAAACGTGATTCCTAAAAGAATCTTAAAAATACTCAGAAAAATCTTTTTTTGAAACTGATGATATGAAAATAGCAAAATAAGAACCAAAGGACTCAGATAAGACAAAGCCGATAAATCCATTCTTAAACCATAAATAAAAGACAGTGCAACTTGCGACAATTGCACATCATCAAAATCCGAGAAATTATAGCTTATAAAAATTAATCGTCCAACAAAAAAAACACTTAAGAATAGAAGAATATATTTTAGTATAGCCTTCTCGAACCAACTTATATTACCATTATAAAATTGCATTGTTCAGTACTTCTTGGATACGTGTACGCGTTCCTAATTTAACCAATTTCTTATTATTTGCTTTTGGATTTATTCTATTCGACAAAAATACGTATAAAAGTCCAGTCTCGGGATCAGCCCAAGTCATTGTTCCTGTAAATCCTGTATGCCCAAAACTCTTTGCAGAGACCAAATTACAAGTTGGACCTAATTTATGATAGTCCATTTCTGGCTTATCGAAACCCACCGCCCGACGATTTCCAGGACAACTAACACATGTCGTATATAAATCCATCAGCTCTTCAGATAAATATTGCCGACCTCCATAAGCTCCTTTATTAAGATACATTTGCATCATTTTAGCAACATCATTGGCATTCGAAAATAATCCAGCATGCCCCGCTACGCCTCCAAGCATTGCCGAGCCCATATCATGAACATAACCTTGTATTAACTGATACCGATAATAATGATCATCCTCTGTTGGAACAATTTCTTTTTTTTTGTACTTATGCAAAGGATTGTAGCACATATGATTAGCTCCAAGACTCCTGTAAAATGTTTTTTCGGTATAAACATCAAGAGGTAGATGCGTTTTCTTCTCAACAATCCTCTGTAATAAATAATAACCTAAATCGCTATACTTATACCCTTTTTCTTTTCTTAACTTCGTGGCTAAAATTTCTTTAATTATGGTATCCTTGTAGGTACTATCAATAAATAAATTATCAGCAACCTGTATTGTCCATTTACCTTGAGGAGAACTTCTATAAGTTCGTTTTTTTATACTATCAACTCTTATCGTATGCAAATAAAAAGGAATCCAAGGCTTTAATTGAGCTTGATGCGAAAGTATATTCTTTATAATTAAACTCGATTTATTACTACCCCTTACTTCCGATAAATAATACCCTAACGAATCGTTAATATTAAACTCTCCTTTATCTTGTAACTTCATCAAAGAAGCTGTTGTGGACAATATTTTCGTCATTGATGCTAAATCGTACAAATTATCATTACTGACTTTCTGTTTTTTGTCGTAAGTATATGTTCCAAAAGACTTATTGTAAAATACCTTCCCATTTCGTGCAGCCAATACTTGACAACCTGGGAAAGCCCCTTCTCGAATCGAATTGATTACAATACTATCTATTCGATATAAATAACTTTCATCTATTCCTGCATCTTTAGGATAAGTATACTTTAAACGATTCGACACTTTTACTACAATACCGCTCCCTAATGGATACTTAGAATTAATACTAACGGGTAATTTACCTAAAGCAGGAATCCCTCCAAAAATTAATTCTGCCGATAATTTCTGAGTAATATTCCAATTATTATACGAAACAATTACAGATTTAAAAACATCTAAATTTTTAAACTTCCTTAAAGTATATGGATTAGCGAAAATATCAATAATTACATTCTTTGTTTTAGCGTAATTCTCAACTAATTTCATCGATTTTAATGATATTCCATAATTACGGCGAGGACTTCTATTGGTCTTATTAAAACTAAAAATAACTAAATTATAAGCTTCTAACTTCTTTTTTAAAGCCGACCACTCTTCGTCCGAAGGAAACTTTTTTATTTTGTAACTATCGATGTTCGTATACAATTTTAGCGTTTTCTGAAATTTATTAACCTTAAAATCTCCAATCGTAACAGATGCAATTTTCAAAGTATCGAGTCTTTTTAAAGGTATTATACTATCCTGATTACGCAACATCGTAATCGCATTTTCTATCAATTTTTGTTGCATCAAAAGGACATCTTGATTATTCAACTTTTGATTAATTTTATCCTTAGACAAGCTCTTAAACTTATATACTCCTGACCAATATTTAACCGCTAATATTTTTCGAACATGTAAATCTAATTGCTCTTCGGTAAGCAATTTCTGACTCAGTGCTGCTTTTATCTTGGCAATTGCAGTTGGTACATCCTTTGGAAATAATAAAACATCGTTACCTGCTAAAAGTGCTTTTAAATCAACTTCTCCTGGAGCAAAAAACTTACTTACACCTTTCATATTTAAAGCATCGGTAAAAGCTAAACCTTTAAACCCTAACTCTTTTTTTAGTAAATCCGTTGAAACCTTATGTGACAGCGTTGTTGCTGTGTTTTTTGTACTATCTAATTCTGGAACAAATAAATGAGCAACCATCACTCCTCCCATTCCTGCCTTAAATAATTGTCTGAAAGGATATAATTCCACAGAATCTAATCGAGCCCTTTTGTGCAAAATAACAGGTAAATCTTTATGCGAATCAACATCGGTATCGCCATGTCCTGGAAAATGTTTAGCCACAGCTAAAACATTATGATGCTGTAAACCATTCATATACTGTAAAGCATGGCTATAAACCAAATCTCTATCCTCTCCAAAAGAACGAGAACCAATAACAGGATTGTTAGGATTATTATTAATATCGACAACAGGAGCAAAATTAACTTGCCCTCCTATTAATTTAATTTGACGAGCAATCTCCACTCCCATTTCATAAATTAACTGTTTATTTTGAATAGCACCAAGCATCATTTGTCGAGGAAACATAACCGTACTATCCAATCGCATAGACAAGCCCCACTCCCAATCTCCAGCTATAAGTAAAGGTATTTTTGTTAATTTCTGATACCGATTGGTTAGGTCAATTTCTCGAGCAGGACCTCCTTGGAAAAATATTAATCCACCAATGTGGTGTTCTTTTATTAGACGTTCTACCTTTAAAATATGAGCTTCTGTCTTGTTCGAATAAGCAGCCACCATAAACAACTGTCCAATCTTCTCTTCAACAGTCATTGTCTGTAAAACAGAATCTACCCAATGACTGTAAACATAAGTATAAAAAGGAGGTTCATCGACATTTAATAAACTTCGAGAGTCATCAGGTGTCCACGAAATACTAATTAGAATAAAACCACTTAATAATATACTTTTAAATATGTTCATCTGACTGCTAATTTAATACTCAATATTACACAAAAATAAAGCCTCTACTCGTTTTTATAATCCTCATTTTTTATTTTTTTGAAATAGTAATGAACATTTTATAATTAATCGTTTAAATTTGTTTTCGAATAAAAAACATTATGGACTTAAAACAATTTTATACCCTATCGAATACAAAAATAGAGCCTAACTCTATTAATGGAATCGTAAATCTAAACGATAAACACCCTATCTACAAAGGTCATTTCCCCGACACAGCGGTTGTTCCTGGTATAATGCAAATTGAAATTATCAACGATATTTTACACCAACAATTGCATTTATCCACACAATTAAAAAAAGTAAGCTCTATAAAGTATCTAAATATTATTACTCCTGATATTCAAGATTTACAATTTGAAATAACTTATAAAATAATAGATTCTACTTGCAAGGTAAAAGCTATCATTCAAAAAGACAATCTAATTTTTTCTAAATTTTCTGGATTATTTTCCTTATAAATTTTGATTCTTAAAAATGAAAAAACAAATCCAAGAATATATCACAAAACATTCTTTATTCGAAAAATCGGATAAAATCTTAATCGGTTTAAGTGGTGGTAGAGATTCTGTTTTTCTAAGCCTTATTTTAAAAGAATTGGGTTATCATATTGCTTTGGCCCATTGTAACTTTTCCTTACGGGGAAAAGAATCTGATCAAGACGAAGCTTTTGTTCTTAATTTTGCAAAGCAGCAACATTTAGAATGTTTTAATATCAAATTTGAAACTTCACAATATGCTTCTAAAAAAGGTATTTCTATACAGATGGCTGCCAGAGAATTAAGATACGATTGGTTCGAAGATGTTCGCTTAAAAAATAACTACAACTACATTGCTATCGCCCATAATCAAGACGATGTTATCGAAACTTTTTTTATTAATTTGATACGAGGAACGGGCATCGAAGGACTAACGGGTATCAAATCGAGAAACGGGGCTATTGTCCGACCACTATTAGAAATTTCGAGAGAACAAATTAATGAATTTATAAATGAACGCTCTATTGATTTTCGTGAAGACTCTTCCAATGCCTCCACAAAGTATATTCGAAATAAATTAAGACACCATATTCTTCCACAAATTCGTTCTATATCTTCAGCCTTCAACCAAACAATGAGTAGAAATATCGAACAATTAAACCAAGTCAATCAAATTTACAAAGCAGAAATCGAGAAAAAAAAGAATGAAACCTTTCTTCAATTCTCTGAACAAATCAGAATAAAAATTGATCGATTAAAAGAACTTAAACCTATCTCTACTTATTTATACGAATTTTTAAAAGCTTATGGATTTAGTTCAAGTACAATAAAGGATATTGAATTATCTTTAGAAGCCTCTTCGGGAAAGAAATTCTTCTCCGCTCAATATCAGATAATTAAAGACAGAAACGAACTTATTTTAAGCCCTATCCATAAGGCGACAAACAAGGATGTTGTTTTTTTCGACCAAACTACAACAGAATTAGAATCTCCTTTGTATTTAAAAACCCAAATTGTTGATGCTAAAACTTATCAAATACAAAAAGACCCTCATATTGCAGCCTTAGACTTTGATAAACTAAAATTTCCTCTACAAATTCGATTATGGAAACATGGAGATTTCTTTATGCCTCTCGGAATGAATCGGATGAAAAAACTAAGTGACTTTTTCATTGACCAAAAAATATCCTTAACCGAAAAAGAAAATTCCTACATCGTACAATCTAAAAATGATATTGTATGGGTAGTTGATAAAAGAATAGATGATCGATACAAAATAACTGCTGATACTCAGAAGGTATTTCTTATCACTACAAAAAAATAATTTTTGGTTATTCTTGCTCTAAACTCTTATTGTAAACCATCATTGCTTTTTCGCTCATTCCCATACTCGAGAATCCTCCATCATGAAATAGATTCTGCATCGTTACCTTTCTGGTTAAATCGGAAAATAAGGTTATGCAATAATCGGCACATTCTTCCGCCGTTGCATTACCCAAAGGCGACATTCTTTCGGTAAAATCTAATAAATTATCGATTCCTTTAACACCACTACCTGCTGTGGTCATAGTTGGAGATTGCGATATTGTATTAATTCGAACATTTTTATCTCGTCCATACATATATCCAAAACTACGAGCAATAGACTCTAATACAGCTTTTGCATCAGCCATATCGTTATATCTAAACAAGGTTCGTTGTGCAGCCACATAAGTTAAAGCAACAATAGAACCCCACTCGTTCATAATATCTCGTTTCTTTGCTTCTTGAATCACTCTATGAAAAGAAATAGCCGATATATCCATTGTTTTATGATAATAATCGTAATCAACCTTATCGTATGGCAATCCTTTACGAACATTTAAAGACATTCCAATAGAGTGTAAAATAAAATCTATTTTACCATATTTTTTTTCGGCAACATCCATTAGATTTTCAATATCCTTCATACTGGAAGCATCTGCTGCTACAACTTCTGTATTACATTTCTTGGCTAAATCGTTTATTTCGCCATAACGCATTGCAACAGGGGCATTTGTCAATATAAACTCAGCACCTTCTTCGTATGCTTTCTCTGCTATTTTCCAAGCTATCGACTTATCGTTCAATGCTCCAAAAATAATTCCTTTTTTTCCTTTTAATAGATTGTATGTCATAATCATTTATTATAGACCGCAAATATAATGAAAGTATTTTAGAATATTCAAAAAAGGTAATACAATACTCTTTTTCTAAATTCGACAAGCTTTCTCTCCTTCGTATTGAGTCAAAATTTCTAATAATTCATCTTTACGAATCGGTTTTGATAAAAAATTATTCATTCCAGACCCCAAACAAATCTCTCTATCTTTCACTGTTGCATTAGCTGTCATTGCAATAACAGGTATTTTACATCCTTTTTCTCGTAGCTCTACTGTTGCATCTAAACCATTCATTACAGGCATTTGAACATCCATAAAAATAATATCGTATGTTTTCTTAAAAGCCATTTCTACCCCAACTTCTCCATTCTCGGCAATATCTACTTTACAACCCAACTGTGTCAAAAGTTTTGAACCTACTTTTTGGTTAAAAATATTATCCTCAACAAGTAGTATCTTCAAAGAGAACAAAATCTTATCTTCTTCAATATTCTCTCTGATATCTTCTAATTCTCGAGGTTTTATTTTTTTCAGAAAATCACTAAAAATAATAGGATTATATAAAATATCGGATAATTTATTGGTTTGTATATTATCTTTTGTAACTCTTAAAGAACTCAACATTAATATTTCTGCTTTCGAATCAATTTTATCAATATATTCGGTTATAGAAAGATTGGTTCCTGATGTTGACTCTATCAAAATATGAGTAAACGAATTCTTTTTTATACTTTCCAAAGCCTCCTCGTTCTGAGAAAATATTTTATAAGAAATTCCTGTATCTTCTAACTTTTTAGTGAATAAATCTATTCCAACAGACTTTTTACCAATCAGAGCCATATTTATCGACGAATCAAGCACAGCAGAATCGACCGATGTTTGGATATCAACACCTACCATAATTGTAAAATAGAAAACAGATCCTTTATTTTCTTTTTCATATCTTTTATTAGGACTATAAACGCCTATTTTACCTCCCATTTTCTCAACAAAACTTTTAGAAATGGTTGTTCCTAAACCCGTTCCTCCAAATTTACGAGTTGTCGATGTATCGGCCTGAGAAAAAGCTTCAAAGATATCATCTAACTTATCTTTGGGTATTCCAATTCCAGAATCCTCTATCGAAAAATATAATTCTAATTCATTTTCTTTTAGAGATTTCTTTTCTACCATAACAATAATTTCACCTTGTTTCGTAAACTTGAAAGCATTACCTATAAGATTGACCAAGATTTGCGTTATTTTAACTTTATCAGCAATAATGAAATCGGGAACATCTTTTTCGACATAATAAAGAAGCTCGACTCCTAAATCTCTCGATTTATACGAAAATTGTTTTATCACCTGCTCTAATAAATAGACT
>Ga0256826_1000789_pt1 | contig 19656 bp, 20 predicted proteins | sample CV79metaG_FD_185975 | JGI IMG/M metagenome (GOLD analysis project Ga0256826, IMG submission 185975) | Hydrothermal vent microbial communities from East Pacific Rise, Pacific Ocean - CV79 | ecosystem: Environmental > Aquatic > Marine > Hydrothermal vents | place: Pacific Ocean: East Pacific Rise...
GCTTTCCACATAGACTCAGTTAATCCTCTATCAACCAAATCTAACTGTACTTTATATACTTCACCCCATTTTTCTTGAATGACATTATACTTATCAAAGTTTAAGCGATTAGGAATATACTCTTTTTTCCATACAACTACTTTAGAAGAGGCATCAACCAAAGAGTCATAAACACCTGCTCCAACTCCTGCACTCATGGCTGTTCCAAGTGCTGTAGCCTCTGTAACTTTAGGAATTTTAACCTTGCAACCAGTAACATCAGCTAATATTTGAGACCATAAAGTCCCTTTACTTGCTCCACCTGCAAAAACTATCTCTTTAATCTCAATATCTGTAAACTCTTCTATTTTTTTTAAATTAATAGCTGAAACAATACAAGCATTCTCTTGCAAACTTCTAAACATAGAGGCTCTATTACAGATATTGGGGTCAATAGATAGATTTATAAAACTGGGACTTGCATGATACCATTTTCCATATTTCATAGAGTCAGAAAAGATAGGTCGTATCCCATAAGAGCCAACAGGAACTTTTGATGCTTTCTCTTCTAGTATAGTGTAAGTATCAACCCCTCGTTCTTTGGCTTCAATCTTCTCCATATCACAAAAGGCATCTCTAAACCAACGCATTACTAAGCCACTAAAAAAGGTTATTCCCTCTGCTTGAGAAAGCCCATTAACAACATGTGGATTAACTCTAATTCCCATATCCAAAGAGGGAGCAGTATCAGATTTTATATTAACCACCTGTTGCCAAAAAGAGCCACCTAAAATAGCCACTTGTCCCTCTTTTAGCACTCCTAAACCTGCTGAACCTAACTGAACATCTCCTCCACCCATTACCACTTTGGTTTGAGTAGATAGAGCTGTTTGAACAGAAGCATCTTCTGTTACATTTCCCATAACTGTTCCAACCTCTAAAACAGGTGGAAAAATATCATCTTTTAATCCAACTTTGGTTGCCATATCTGAAACCCAAGAACGCTCTTTTAGTGAAAATATTCCCGTTGTTCCACCATTACTTGGGTCAGAGGCGATAACTCCACTAAGCTTTGCCAAAATCCAATCTCCTATCATAGAGATAGAGGCAACTTGGTTATAAATTTCAGGTCTGTTATTTTTTAGCCATAAGATTCGTGGCAATGCACCCAAAGCAAAGGTTTGACCCGAAAGAGCATAAAACTCCTCTTCTACTCCATCAAAGTTCTCTTTTAGAAATTTAACCTCATCAGAGGCTCTTGCATCTACATTAGCTACTCCCCAAAGCTCTTTGCCATCTCTGTCGTAAAGAACAATTCCCTCTCGCATAGAAGAGGCAGATAGTGCTAAAATATCATCTGCATCAATATCGGCTTTTTCAATAGACTCTTTAATACACTTTTTAGTTATATTCCAATTTTTAGAGGTATCAAAGGTCATACTATTGGGAATGCCATCTTCTTCTATATGCGTCCACTCTTGTTGTGCTACAGATATTTGATTTCCATCTATATCAAATATTACTGCACGAACCGAGCCTGTTCCTGCATCTATTGCCATTAGGTATTTCATAATTTAAATCCTTAAATGGTGCCTTGAAAACAGCACCCTACGCAAATTTTCATCTCGTTCCCACGCTCAGCGTGGGAACGAGGAGTTATTTCAATTTTGCCTGTTCTAGTTCCCAATACTCCATCTCAAAGCTATCTTTTAAACTCAAAGATTCAAACCCACCAAGTTTATCTGCACGAAGTACAGCCAACATAGTATGTTCAACGACATCATTTAATATATTGACCTCTTTTTCACTTTTGCCAAAAACAACCACACCAAAATCTTTAATCACTGCATAGTTAGGAGCAGGATTAAGCATTATCTCATCAGTGGCAAACTCTTTAAAGTACGATTTATATTTTTTAATATAATCCTTTAGAGCCTTTTTAATATTTTTATTCTCTAAAATAAGTGGTACTCTTTTGGTACGGAGAATATGTTCAGGGGTTAAAACACCTCTTGATGCAAAATGAGATAGATTCTCTTGTGATGCGTAGTGTAGAGCCAAAGGGGTCTGATTAACTTTTATCTCAATATCGACCCCTTTCTCTTTACTAAGCAACTCTTTTAATCTATCAATCTCAAAATCTATAGGTTCTATTTTATTAAACACAATATCAGCATTTTCACTTAAAAATTCTTCAGCCCTACTAACAGCCTCAATCATCTTATCATAAGATTTTTTAGCATCATTATCAAAGGTAAATATTCCATGATTATGCAAGATAATCCCCTCACACATCTCCCAATCTATATCTAAAGTCATCTCATTAATCTTCTTAGCCAAAATAAAACCTGGCATAATATAAGGAACAATCAAGAAATTTGGATATAGCTCTTGAATATATCTATCTCCATTTTTAGAGTTAGAGATAGTAACAACGGCATCTGCATGTGTATGGTCAACCACTTTAAAAGGGATAAGTGCATGTAAAATAGCTTCTACAGAGGGATTAGGAGCAGATTTATCTATCATCGCCTCTTTTTGACCCGATACCATATCACTATCGCTCAAACTAGGTAGCTCTGCCATCTCTAAAAGTTTAAGCATCTTAACAGGTGCAAAACCCTCTGCTTTAATAGATACCAAATCCCATCCACTACCCTTTACATAGAGAATTCCCTCTCCATCAATAATACTTTTAACCGATGTATTTCCACCACCATGAAGTACAAGCTCATCACTTTGACCTAAAAGGTTAGAGGTATATACTCTTAAATCTAAATCTGTATTAAAGGTCTCTGCCTCTTTATCACTCCATAAATTCTTCAAGACTTAACCTAATATTTCCAACTCATCAGAGTATTTTTTATCACAATATGGCTCGTAACTTGATTTATAAACAGCGTAATGTGCTGATGCTTTATGTCCATCTAATGCTTTTTCATCTCTCCAGCTCTCTACAGCCATAAATTTTCTTGGGTTATTCTCATATTGAAAAATATCATAAAAGATACACCCATCTTCTACTTTACTTGGCTCTACCATTGCAGTTAAAAGCTCTTTCATTTTGGCTTCGCTACCCTCTTTTGCTATAAATGTTACACGTTTGGTAATGGTCATATTTTTTTCCTATATATTATTTTTTGTGAATTATATCAAAGTTCAATAAACTAAAGCTAGTTTAAAAGTAACTTCTCCGAATCTTCTAAAAGCCTCTGAACATCCTTAACATAAATGTTCTTTCGTTGATTTTCAATAATCTGATCCTCTTCTAACTCTTTTAAATGACGTTCGACTACATGTCTTACCGTTCCTAAAAGTTTAGCTATTTCAGTTTTAGATAAATTTTGTAAAAGTTGATAGTGTCTTAAATCAGCAGGATTCATATTTTGTAACAGAAGCTTAGATAATCGTTCAGAAGTAGAATACAAAGATATATCACTTGCCAACTCTTCTGTATGTCTCATCTGAGAAGCTATATAAGGGAAAAAGTGTCGATTAAACTGTTCATTTGTCTTTAACCACTCACGAACCTTTCCAATGGGTAACTCTAATACATCACTCTTCTCTAAAACTTCATAAAGAACATCGTGTGGCTTACCATCTAATAAAATTAGAGTATCAAACATATCTCCACCACGATAGACAAAAAGTGTCTGCTCTCTGGATGTCTCTAAATTCAATTGATAGCTTTTTATCTTTCCTTTTAATACTATATAAAAATATCTGAAAAGTTCATTGTCTAAAAAAGGGGTCTCTTTTTTTTTGAAAGAGAGAATTTTTCCATATTTTAAAAACTGCTCCTCAAAGCTCTGGTCTAACTCTTTAAAAATCTCAATACCATAGTGTTGCATAGGCGTTTTTATCCTTTATTCTATTGATGGATTATAACATAGCCAATTTTGCCTAAGTTTAATATATTTCTATTAGAATGAGAAAAAATAGAGATAAGGTAGAGATTATGAAACTATACTATTACGCATTTACAAGTCATAAATATGGGCTAGATAGAATGAAGCGTGGAGCAGTTATTTTAAAAGGGTTAGAAAAGCATGGTATCGATACCATGCTTTTGGTTAGTGACTTTAGAGCAGGATTGGTTGCTCGTGATTTTGGAATTAATGAGTCAGTAACCATTGAGGGAATCCAAGATATTGATGCAATTGCAGAGATTGGAGATTCTGTGATTATTGACTCACCAGAAGATGACCATGGACGATTGGTTAAATACTGTTCAGACTTCAAGTCAGTATTTAGATTTGCAGAGGGTGATGAGGATAGAAGTATACACGGAGAGACACTACTCAAAGTAGATTGCCAAGATGATAGCTGTATCTCCTCATTGGTTATTGATGATATATTTTTTCAAAAACATACCAAAGAGGAGAGAACGCTATTTTTTATAGGAGACTCAGATGCAGATAAATTAATTTTAAACAATGCTAATTTTTTTAAAGAGTTTGAGATGGAACTGCTTTTAGGAAACTATTTTTATGTTAAATATGAAGATGATTTAGGAAAAATTTTTAAAACCCTTCATGAGGCGGATGAGTATACCGATTTAATATGTTCATCTTCTAAAGTGGTTACATCATCATTCCAAACTGCCCTAGATGCAACTGTTTCAGGTGCAGAGGTTACCTTTATAGAAATTAATAATTTAACGGAGAAAGAGAGAAACATCTTAAATTCACTTAAAATTAGTTTAATTAAAAATTTTAATATTCAAGATTACAAACAGAGCATATTAAAAAACGTTTTAAACCCCGTAACGATATTAGAAAGAAATGAAACAATTGTTAAAAATATTATAAATAGACTCTAAATTATAAATAGACTTAAACTCTTTTGCCTTATAATGAGTTAAATTTATTGAAAAGGATGAGTATGAGTGATAGACGTGATTTCATGGGTATGGCTTTAGGTGGTTTTACTGCCTTGGGTGGTATCGGTGCATTAATGGCGATGAAAAAGACTTGGGATCCACTTCCGAGTGTAAAAGCTGCAGGTTTTACAACTGTTGATTTAGCAGATGCTAAAGAGAATGTATTATCGGTAGAAAAGTGGAGAGGTAAACCAATTTTTGTTTTGAAAAAACCAAAAGATGCTAAACCAAATGACAGAGATATTATTATTGGGGATGATAGATTCCATGTCTCTATTGGATTATGTACACACCTTGGGTGTATTCCTGCGTATTCAAGTGCTGAAGAGAAATTTAAATGTGCTTGTCATGGTGGTGAATTTGATACTTCTGGTATTAACCTTCCAAACCTTCCTCCTCCAACTCCACTAGAGATTCCTCCATTTAAAGTTGATGGTACAAAGTTGGTTCTAGGTGAAGCTGGTCCTGAGTATAAAAAAATGCTAGATGCTGGCATTACGGCATAAGGGAGAGTAGATGGCACGAATAGAAAATGCAAAAAGTATTGGTGAGTGGTTAGATCAGCGTATAGCGATAGAGACACTTAAAAAAGTTATGCAAACAGAGTACTGGATTCCAAAAAACATAAACTTCTTATGGGCAATGGGTATGGTTCTTGCAGCTACGTTTGGTATTCTTTTAGTTTCAGGAATTTTCCTTTTAATGTATTATAATCCAAGTGTTGATTTGGCATTTGATTCAGTAAACTACACAATTATGACAGAAGTTGGGTATGGTTGGTTGTGGAGACATATTCATGGTGTTGGTGCATCTTTGGTCTTCTTAATCATTTATATTCATATGTTTACAGGTATCTACTACGGTTCATATAAAAAAGGTAGAGAGCTTATTTGGTTATCAGGTATGTTACTTTTCGTACTTTTTTCAGCTGAAGCGTTCTCTGGATATATGTTACCTTGGGGACAGATGAGTTACTGGGCTGGTATGGTTATTACTAACCTATTCTCTGGTGGTTCTTTAGAGGCTTATGGTCTTGTTGAGTGGATTAGAGGGGATTACGTTCCTGGTCAAGCTTTCTTAACACGTTTCTTTATGCTTCACGTTCTTCTTATGCCATTAATGATTATTGGTGCGATTGTATTCCACTTTGGAACACTTAGAATCCCACACGTAAACAACCAAGATGGTGAAGATTTTGATTATGCAGAAGCAGCAGAGCTTTACAAAGCAGGAAGAGTAAAAGAGTCTAAAGTTATTCCATTCTCTCCAGTATTCTTAAGTAAAGATGTATTTGTAATGGGTGTATACTTTATACTATTCTTCTTCCTTGTATTCTACAAGTTTGAATTTGCAATGGATCCAGTTAACTTTGACCCAGCAAATGGTTTAAGTACTCCTGCACACATTTATCCTGAGTGGTATTTCTTATGGTCTTATGAGATTTTACGTCCATTCTCTAAAGATATAGGTCTTATTGCATTTGCAATTGCACAAGTTATCTTCTTTACACTTCCATTCTTAGATAGAAGTCCAAACGTTGCACCAGCAAACAGAAGAGGTCTATTTAATGTTTGGTTCTGGTTACTATTGGTAGATGTTCTTCTATTAACATTTATGGGTAAACTACCACCAACTGATGCAACATTTGCAAGTATTGGAGCATTCTCTGCATATCTATTCTTTGCATTGTGGATTGTGTTGCCAATTATCACTAAATTCGAAAAAAAGCTGTAAGGAGGATAAGATGAATAAAGAGTTAAAAATATTCGCAGTTGTTGCAGCTTTTACGCTAGCGTTATACTACGGAGTTGAGCCTTATGCTCACTCTCAAATGCACAAGCATGTCGAAGGACATGGTCTTGTTTATGATGGTAAAGCTGATATAGAAGCGGCAAAAGATGAAAAAGTTAAAGCTAAAAAAGAGGCATTCTGGGCAGATGTTAAGAAAATCTCTGAGCTTAAAGGTGATGCTGTAGCTGGTGAAGCTACATTTGGTATGTGTGCAGGTTGTCACATGGATGGTGCTGCAAATATGGGTGGTGTTACACCTCCAAGCCTTGACCATGCAGGTGTTTTATATGACAAAAACTACCTAATTGCATTAATTAAAGATCCAGCAATGGCGTCTAATGTTGACCATAAATACCCTAATGGAACAATGACTCACCCAATGGGTAGCATTAGCTCTATGGTATCAGCTCCTCAAGATATTGCAAACGTTGTTGCTTACCTTAAAGAGAAAAAAGCAGGTCATGTTACACCAAGAGAAGCATTTAAAGAGGCTTGTGGACGATGTCATGCTAACCGTTATGGTAAGTTGACTCAATTAGGAGAACTTCCTAAAACAAAGTCAAACATCGCTACTGGTAAAGATATTGATAGAATGAAGTATGACCAAAAAGTTGCAGAAGAACAAGCTGCTGTAGCTGCGTACATGGGTAAACTTCCACCAGATTTATCTATTATGATTAGAGCAAGAGGCGAACACTTCATGCACACATTTATTGAGAACCCTCAAAGTCAACTTGCTGGAACAGCAATGCCTAGAGTTGGTCTTAATCATGAAGGTATGGAGAAAGTTATGGAGTTCTTAGAAGAGACAGGTGATCCATCTGCACCAGCAAGAGCAATGGCTGGACCATGGGTAATTGGATTCTTTATTATATTTACTATCTTAGCTTATCTTTGGAAATCTTCTCTTTGGAGAGATTTACACTAATTAATACAATGAAGATAGAGTTTACTCTATCTTCATCTTCACTCTTATATCTGCCGTAATAGAGTAAAACACAAACAATTATTAAATATTATAATTGTCCAATATTTATAAATCTTCTTCTAAAACTTCACTCTTTTTTATTTAAAATTTCAGAAAGACATAAAAAAGACATCTTTTTCATTTATACTCATCTTAACAAAGAAATTGAAGGATTTTAAGATGAAAAATTTAAGTTTAGCAACAATAGCAGGATTAGTAACTCTATCAAGCTCCCTATTGGTAGCAGATAATAATCTCATTACTCTAGACACATTAATTGTTTACAGCCAAGGATCAGTTGATAAATATGATGGAGATGCAGAGACAAGAATTAATCACTTAATTACAACTACCAATAAGATATATCAAGATAGTGGACTAAATGTAAAATTAAATCCTGTCAAGATTCAATCCTATCCAATGGATGATGAAGCAAGTTCTGGAACTGTTCTATCAGCAATTCGAGAAGATGCAGAAATAACAAAAATTAGAAATGCAGTTGGTGCAGACCATGTTGTAATATACAGACCTTATGCAGGAGATGGGGCTTGTGGATTAGCATATCAAAACAATTATCTAAATGACCCAAATGCAACATGGGTTGAAAAGTATGCTTTTGCACATATCTCTATTGATTGTGGTGCATATGTCACAGCTCATGAAGTTGGACACAATACAGGCTTAGGACACTCTGCTAAACAAGGCTCAACAGGAGCATATGAGTATGCACGAGGTCATGGAGTTCAAGATACATTTACAACCATAATGGCTTATTCAGGAGTTTATAATGGCACTAAAATATATAAATACTCTAGTCCAACTCTAGATTGTAATGGTCAACCTTGTGGTATTGAAGAGGGTGAAGAAGATTCAGCAGATGCAGTAAAAGCTCTATTTCAAACACTTCCTTTGGTTGCAAATTTTAGAGAACATATCATTATTGATGAGGGTAATAATAACAACAATAAAGATAATAATAACAGTGATAATGGAAATAACAATGACAATAATGATAACAGTGACAATGGCGATGATGGTGACGATAATAACGGAACAGTTGATGACTCTGCAAAAAAATTAGCAGTAGCATTTAAAGCCTATAATGACCAAAAAATAGTAGTTGATAAAGATAGAGAAGATCTAAATAAACTCAAAACCATAGCTAAAGAAAAACAAGATATTCTAAAAGAGCTACGTGTAGAGTATAAAAAACAACGAACTGAATATAAAGAGATACAAACCAAGTATAAAAATCTAAAACAAGCTTATAAAGTAGTAATTACAGAGTATAAACAGGCACGTAAAGATTATCAAGCTGAAAAAATCACTAAAGAGCAATTAAATAGAGTAAAAGCCGAACTAGATAGTGCAAAAGATAGCTATAAAGCATACTACAATGATATTTTACTTCCTACATATACATCAATTAAAGCGTTTAGAAAAAATACTATTCAACCCGCGATTGATGAATATAAAGAAGCACGAACAACCTATAAAACATTTTATACAGATGTTTATAAAACAGATAGAGCAAAATTAAAAGAGTTAAGAAAAACCTACTTACAATTAAAAAAAGAGCAACAATAAAGAACCAAGAGAGAGACTCCTCTCTCTTTAATATATAAAAAGGGTACTTATGACAAAAACTATATTAACTGCAATAGCTATTATCTTAGTAGCTGGTTCTACTTATCAACTTTTACCTCATTCAAAATCAAATCCAACACCTACAACTACAGAGCAGATAGAAGAGGAGCTTTTAGAAGCTCCAACAATAGATGATAAGCTATTACTTCTGTATGATGAAGAGATAAAAGTAGAAGAGTTAGAAGAGTTTCAGGATATAACTTCTACAGAGATAGAACCTGAGATAGTTTCAGATAATAGAGATGAAGTCATAGATATTATTCTTGAAACAGATATAGAAGAGGTCAAAAAGAGCTTTCCTATAAAAAAGGGGGTCTCTCCACTTATTGCAATAAAAGTGTTAAAAGGGAGTATTGATAAATTAGAAATTGGAGATAAAGTCTCTTTACCCTATATGGGTGAATATGAAGCAACAATAACATCAAAAACGTTACATAAAAATGGAAGTGTTAGTGTCTTTGGGGATATAATAGACTCTGGAAATAGATATTCTATGGTATTAACCGAAGGTAAAAAGATGAGTTTTGGAACAGTTACCACCCCAAATGGCTCTTTTGAAATAGAGACAAAAAATGGACAAGGATATATATACTCCACAGATAGCATTGATGAAAAATGGATTGATTATAGTAAAAGTGATACATTAGAGACACATCAACATTAATCTATTTATTATTTTATAGTAAAATACACCTTAATATAAATATATATATAAGGCAAGAGATGAAAACCATATTTAGAGAATACGATATAAGAGGAATTTTTGAAAAAGAGCTAAATGAAACAACTGTAAAGTTAATAGGATATTTTTTAGGAACAAAGATAAAAGGAGACAAAGTTGTATCAATTGGCTATGATGCACGTTCTCACTCTCCTATTTTAAGAGACTACTTAACTTCTGGACTCAATGAAGCAGGATGTAAGGTTCTTGATATGGGAATGGTTGCAACACCTGTTAACTACTTCTCTAACTATATAAGCCATAATGGAATAGATACAGATGCCTCTATTATGATTACGGGGTCTCATAATCCAAGTGAATATAATGGATTTAAGATAACGGTAGATAAAGCTCCATTTTTTGGAGAGCAGATATATAGTTTGGGCGATGAGATTATCGCAAATAGAGATATGGAGATTCCAACCAATACTAAATCAACAATTATTGATGTAAAAACACCATATATTAACTATATGGTAGAAAACTTCTCTCATCTAAAAAATATGAAAACAAAAATAGTGCTTGATGGAGGAAATGGTGTTGCCGATACTGTTATATCTGATATATTTAATGCCCTAGAGCTTGATTATAAAGGGCTTTATATGAAACCAGATGGAACATTTCCAAACCATCACCCTGACCCATCGGTAGAGGCAAATTTGGTTGATGTAAAAAAAGCCTTAGAGAAAGATGGAGATATAGCCTTTGCCTATGATGGAGATGCCGATAGAATTGCTGTATTAACCCATAAATATAACATTAAAGGCGACCAAATGGCTCTTCTTTATGCTATGAAAATGGAGAATCCAACCGTTATTGGAGAGGTTAAGTGTTCACAAGTGATGTATGATGAGCTAGAGAAGCGTGGTGCAACAGCAATTATGTACAAAACTGGTCACTCAAACCTAAAGGTAAAAATGCGAGAGACAGGTGCAGATTTGGCTTGTGAAGTTAGTGGGCATATATTCTTTAAACATCGCTACTTTGGATATGATGATGCAATCTATGCTACTTTGCGTATGTTAGAGCTTATTTATGATGGGATTGATTTAGACCATGAGATAGACGCTTTACCAAAAGTATTTTCAACCGAAGAGATAAAAGTAGAGACGACAGAACAAGAGAAATTCAAAATTATAGATAAAGTAAAAGAGCTTCTGAATAATCCTCCTGCAACATTTCCAAAAATTTTAAATATTATTGATGTAGATGGTGTAAGAATTAACTTCGAAAAAGGTTGGGGTCTGGTACGGGCAAGTAATACCACTCCTGTTTTGGTTACCCGTTTTGAATCTACAGATAAAGCTTTGGCTAAAAGCTACGAAGAGAGTGTAAATCAACTTATTCTAGATGCTAAAAATTTAATTCAAAAGGTTTAATAATGGAGAATAGACTCTTTTTTGATAGACCCAATAACCTAAATGAAGATAAAAAAAGATTAATCTCCAAAATAGATGAAGAGAAAAAAAATATTGGTTACTACAACTTGCCTAAGCAGAATATAGATGCTATCTTAAACTATGCAGAAACGTTTGACAACACTATTGAAACCATTGTTGTGTTGGGTATTGGAGGAAGCTCTTTAGGTTCAAAAGCCATTTATGAATTTTTAAAACCAATCGAAGAGCTAAAAAGAGAATTGATTTTTTTTGAGAGTACAGACCCCTTAAATATTAGAAATCAATTCCAAAATATTGATATGAAAAAGACACATTTTTTAATTATTTCAAAATCAGGAGGAACGGTTGAGACCATCTCTATTTTTAAATATATTTTTGCAAAAAACCAAGATAAAAAACTCTACACTTTTATTACAGACAAGGGTTCTAATTTAGAAAAATTTGCCCAAGAGTTGGGTTCAAAACTCTTCTATCTCCCCAATAATGTAGGTGGAAGATTTTCGGTACTCTCTGTTGTTGGACTGTTACCTTTGGCTCTGTGTGGGGTTGATATAAAGAGCCTACTTAAAGGAGCAGATGAGGTTTGTGAATCTTTTTTTGATGATGGAAAATTTAAAAATCTGCTTTTAGATAAAGCCCTATTTTATGCAAAAAATCACACACGTTATAATATTAACTGTATCTTTGCCTACTCTGAAACACTTAAATATTTTACAGAGTGGTATGTTCAACTTTGGGGTGAAAGCTTGGGTAAAAAACAGCGTCACTCACTCTTTAATGTAGGATTAACACCCATTGGTCTTATTGGACCAAAAGACCAACACTCTTTTCTTCAACTCATTATGGAGGGAACACGAGATAAATCAGTAACCTTTATTAAACTACAAGCATTTGAACAAAAACTCTATATACCCGATATTAAATTAAAACATTTAGAAAACCTAGATATACTCAACGGTATCGCTTTTCATGACCTAATTACCATGCAGTGTGACTCTGTAATAGAAGCACTAAAAAAAGAGAAAGATGTTCCATTAGATGAGATTATACTACCACAAGTAGACAGTAAAAGTATAGGTGCATTAATCTACTATTATGAGCTTTTAACCTCACTTGTTGGAGAGCTACTCGATGTCAATAGTTATGACCAACCAGGAGTCGAGTCAGGAAAGATTATTTTAAAAGAAAAATTACAGAATCCATAACACATCATCTAACTTTTATTAACATTTGGATAATCTAAATAAAAATTATAACTGGGAAAAATATGCTTATAGATGGACACGGTAGAACCGTTAATTACCTTAGGGTTTCAGTAACAGAGAGATGTAACTTCAGATGCCAATATTGTATGCCAGAGAAGCCTTTCTCGTGGGTTCCAAAAGAGAATCTTCTATCATTTGAAGAGCTGTTTCTATTTATGAAAGTAGCCATGGATGAGGGTGTCAACAAGATTCGTATTACAGGAGGAGAGCCCCTTCTAAGAGAGGATTTAGATAAATTTATTAAGATGATTCACGACTATAACCCCGATATTGATTTGGCACTTACAACCAATGCTTTTCTACTCCCAAAAGTTGCAGGACAACTAAAAGATGCTGGGTTAAAACGACTTAATATCTCTTTAGATTCATTAAAACCTGAAGTTGCACATCAAATTGCTCAAAAAGATGTCTTAGCACAAGTACTAAAAGGTATTGATAAAGCACTAGAGGTAGGATTGGGTGTTAAGATAAATATGGTTCCATTAAAAGGAATTAATGATGGCGAAATTATAGATGTAATGGAGTATTGTCGAGAGCGAAATATCAAAATACGTTTTATTGAATATATGGAGAATCGCCACGCATCAGAGAGCCTAAAAGGGATGCACGGACGAGAAATTTTAGAGAAAGTTAAAGAGAAATATACCATTAGAGCATTAGGTAGAGAGGGTGCAAGTCCATCATTTAACTATATTATAGAAGAGACAGGTTATGAGTTCGGACTTATCGACCCACATAAACATGACTTCTGTGAAAACTGTAATAGAATAAGATTAACAGCCGAAGGAAACCTTATTCCATGCCTCTACTTTGACGAAGCCCTAAGCATTGCCAAAGCTGTAAAAGCAGGAGATATAGAGGGAGCAAGTGAAGTGTTGGCTACGGTTCTGAGAGATAAACCAAAAGAGAACAGATGGAGCGAAGATAACCCAAATGAAGAGAAAGATATTTCAACCCGTGCATTTTATGAAACAGGTGGATAGATAAAAATGTTCTATCTAACCGAACAGTTCTTCTCTATTCAAGGAGAGGGTAAATATGCAGGAATCCCCTCATACTTTTTACGTACAGGGGGATGTAATCTCTCTTGTAAAGGGTTTGGGGCAAGTTACAGTGTCAATGGTGTTGAGCAGATGGGTTGTGATACCTATTTTGCTGTTGATTCGCACTTTGCCTCCTCTTGGCAGAAGGTTACAGAAGCTAAAGTATTAATTGCACATCTTGATAATGAGTTTAAAAAGATTGGTTATCTACCACAAATGGTTATTACAGGTGGAGAGCCGTTGATGTACCATAAAGATGAGGTCTTTTATGCTGTTATCAGTTGGCTGGTGCAACAAGAGGTTAGAGTAACCTTTGAGACAAATGGAACAGTAGAGATTGACTTTGATAAATATCCTATCTATAAGCAGACTATTTTTGCCTTGTCAATCAAACTAGCCAACTCTGGAGAACCAAAATATAAAAGAGTTAAACCACAAGCAATTGCCAATATTGTCAACCACTCACATGACAGTTTTTTTAAGTTTACAATTGACAAAAAGTTGACACAAACAACAGCAGTTCAAGAGATTTCAGAGATAACATCAGATTTTGAAAAACCCAATATCTACTGTATGCCTGTTGGCGAGAGTCGTTCTAATATTTGGCATAATGACCGAGCTGTTTTTGAGTTTTGTATGAAGCATGGATTTAACTATAGTGACAGATTGCATATTCGGGTTTTTGATACAACCCAAGGGGTTTAAATTTAAAACTGTCGATTCTTTATAATTTTAGAATCGACATATTGATACCTACTTTTCAATAGCCTCTTTTAATCCTGCTTCATCAGAAACAAATAGAACTTCAGAAACTGTTCCATTATCCAATTTTAAAACCGTCAGGCTATCCTCTTGTTGTGGAAACTGTTTCATAAATGCTGATTCAGTTGAAACCAAAATCTCAAAGCTATATTTTTTCATCTTTGGAAAAATAATTGTCTTTCTAAGTAAAGAGGGAACACCACTTACATCTGCCATTAGTTTAATGTTATGGGTTGTCAGGTAGTCACTCTCTTGTGCATTAAAGTAGCTACTAATGAGCTTTCCACTCTCTTTTCCAAAACTACAAATTAAAAACTTAGGCATCTGCTCCAAGTTATGCTCTTTTCCAAATTGGTCATTTAATTTAAATGACTCAATGCTACTGTTTCGTTCAATCATTCTATCTCCTTTTTGTCTGTATGATTCGCCTAAACTAGGTAAAGTAAAAAGCAGTGATAAAAGTAATCCCAATATAAGTTTTATTGTTAGGTGTTTCATAAAAAGAATTTTATCATAGTTTATTAAGTTTAGCCGTATATAATCGCAAAAAAGAGTAAAAGGTATTATTGTGCCAAACAGTCAACTAAAAGCAGAAGCGTTAGAACTTTTTAATGCAAAAGAGTATCCAAAAGCGTTAGAGTTATATAAATATCTTGCAACAAAAGGGGATTTACCCTCTCTTGCTACAGTAGGTTATTTTTATCATAATGGTTTAGGGGTTGAGCAGAGCTATATCAATGCAATTGAATATTATAAGAAAGCCTCTGATGCAGGAGACCACACAGCATCATTTAATTTAGGGCTTTTACATCTAAGAGGGTTGGGTGTACCAAAAGATGAAGTCAAAGCACACGAGTATTATCTAAAATCAGCAGTCAAAGGTATGCCTCAAGCACAATTTGATGTGGCACTTATGTTTGAACATGGTGAAGGGTGTACCCAAAACCATTCAGAGGCAGCTTTTTGGTATGAAGAGTCAGCAAAGCGTGGAAATGCCGAAGCTTTCAATAACTTGGGTGTTCTTTTTAAAGAGGGCATAGGTGTAGAACAGAGCGATAAAAAAGCCTATATTCTATTTAAACAGTCTGCAACCCGTGGCTCTCCAGAGGGGCAGTTTAATCTGGGTGCGATGTATGACCAAGGTCTGGGATGTGAAGCCAATCAAGAGAGAGCGATAGAGTGGTGTAGAAAAGCTTCATTCCAAGGACATCAAAAAGCCAAAGATATTATGCAACGAATGCAACAAGATGGGCAGATAGTTTTCTAATGATAATACGAAAATTATTTAAATTTGAAAATGCACATATTGTACGTAACTGCTCTACTATACGATGTAGTGAAAGTATTCATGGACACTCCTATAAAGTAGAGGTACTTTTAGAGTCAAATTATCTTGATAATGGACAGATGATTTACGATTTTGGTTTAATGAAACGTACTATAAAAGAGCTAATTGATGCCTTTGATCACTCAATTACCCTCTGGTCAGGAGACAACAAAGAGTATATAGAAGCAATGAAACAGTACTCTTCTCGCTGGGTGATACTGCCTGTTTCTCCTTCGGCAGAGCAATTTTGTCGGGTTATTTACCTTATGGTAGAGCGTATTTTAGAGTGTACAGGAATGATTAATGGAGAACGAGAAGTGATACTAAATAGTATTATTGTTCATGAAACAGAGACAGGATATGCACAAGGTTTTAAAAAAGATGCCCACAGTAAATTGATGGGAGAGTTAAAATTAACAGATATAATTTTTTCAAAACAGATTCAAAGTGAGTGGGGTAACACCTCGTTATGGAGTGATTTATTGGCTCGTAAATTAATGGTAAATCCGAGAAAAGTGTAGTATAATTTTGTATAATTTTATACAAAAGGATATACAACATGAAAAAACTTACAGTTTTATCACTTATCGCAGCATCTCTTCTATTGACAGCATGTGGAGACTCTTCAACAGGAGCTGAAGCAAAAGCAGCAAATGAAGCACCAGCAGCAGCACACGAAGCACCAGCAGCTAAAGAGGCTCATAAAGAGGTTAAATCTGCAGCAACTGAAGCTAAAGAGGCAGCAACTGTAGCTGTAGAGAAAGCAACAGAAGCTGTAAAAGAGAAAGCAGAAGAGGTAAAAGAGAAAGCAGCAAATGCAGTTGAAGCAGCTAAAGAGACAGCAAGTTCAGCAGTTGATTCAGCAAAAGCAGCCGTAGCTTCAGCAGCAACAGCAGCTAAAGAGGCAGTAGCATCTGCTACAGGACCTGATGGTAAAGCTCTTTTTGCAAAATGTGCTGGTTGTCATGGTGCAAACGGAAAAACAGCTGCTCTTGGTAAATCAGCAGTTATTGCTGGTCAATCAGCAGCTGATTTAGAGACAAAAATTGCTGGTTACAAGGCTGGTACACTTAATACTGCTGGTATGGGTGCATTAATGAAAGGTCAAGTTGCTGCATTTAGTGATGCAGATATTAAAGCAGTATCTTCTTATATTTCAGGACTATAATCCGTTATTATCCTTGGTCGTTCGGGTAGACAATAGGTCTACCCCTACGGGGTTTATCTTATAAAAAAATCTTCTTCTTTATCACTTTGTATATCTATTTTTATCGGTATCATCTGAACCTCTCTATCTTTTTCTAATAGGGCTATCTCTTTAGTTGTTACAATCATTCCATCTGCAAGAGCCATTGGTGAAACCATTCCTGGTTTTTGATTTGAGATAGGAGTAAATGTACTTCCATTCCAAGTTCCTAAAATAACACTATTTTTACCTGCTCTTATCTTATACTCTTTAGCCATTTTTGTGGTTATAAGTGGATGATAAAAACTCTCTGTTCCCGAAAGCTTCAAAATAGTAGGTTTAACAAACATCTCAAAGTTAACCATTCCAGCCAAAGGGTTTCCTGGTAAATTAATCACCAAACAGTTATCTAGTTTTCCAAATGTTGTTGGTTTTCCTGGTTTAATATCTACTTTAGAAAATAAAATCTCCATTCCCAACTCTTGAAATGCTTGAATGGTAAAATCTTTATCTCCTACACTTACACCACCAGAAGTTAAAATAAGATCTGCATCATAAGCATTTTGAACCGACTCTTTTAAAGACTCTAATGTATCTCCTGATGTTGAAATATAACTTACATCACAACCTAACTCTTTTGCTCTAGCATAAAACATCGGTGCATTGGAGTTATAGAGTTGATGTGCTTCAATTTTTTCATAATGGGCTTTTAACTCTTCTCCTGTACTAAAAATAACCACTTTTGGTTTTCGATAAACTTCAATATGGCTAATACCTTGAGATGCCAAAAGTGCCAAACTATACGCCGTTATTTTTGTATTTGTATCTAAGAAGTTCTCTCCACGCTTAATATCTTCACCTTTCCAGCGAATCATCATGTTCATTTTTATATTACGAGGAAGTACAATTCCATCCTCTTCTACCACAACATCTTCGATAGGAACAATAGATTCACACCCATTAGGAGTAGGCGCACCTGTCATAATTTTAACCACTTCTCCTTGACTAAAGCCCTCTTCTGCTTGGTCTCCTGCATAGGTAATCTCTTTAATCTTGACCTTTAATCCTGCATCGGCAACTTTAACAGCATACCCATCCATTGCAGAGTTATCAAAGCGTGGTAAATCAAAAAAAGCTTTATAGTTTCGAGAAACAACTCTACCTATCGCCTCTTCTATTGGAATAATCTCTCTACTTTTCTTTTTTATATTTTTATAAATAATTTCTAATGCGTCATTAATACTAACCATAAATATACCTTATATTTTTATCAAACTATTATAGTATAATTCGCGTAAAACAAAACAGATTTATATCAAAATAAATCGACAAAGGATTACAGATGTTTGGTGAATTTACAGAGATGATTGCCTATCACTCAATTTTAATTAAAGCGATGTTGGGGGTACTAATTGTTGGTATGATTATCCCTTTTTTAACCACAGAGTGTTCTAAAACCATTAAAAGAATGCGTATTTATATGTTTGTCTCTCATGGTTTAATCACAATGATTGCCTTTACAGGTCTGATTGCACTTATCTTTGCAAAGATGGATTTAAGTCTAGAGATTATTGTTATGATAGTAGCCTTTCTAGTTATGATAATGGTAGAGGTACTAAAGTATAAAAAGATTTTAAAAGCAGGAAAAAATGAAGATTGTGCAAAAATATCAAGAAAATCAGCTATTCTCTTTACCTTAATAAATATTGCTATTATTGCAGGATTGGTAGTTTATAAAATTATGGAAGCGAAAAGTGCAATACCTACAGCATAATGAAGCAGGTTCATCATCTCTACTATTAAATGGAGATGAACACCGTTATATTTTTAAAGTTCGACGACATAAAGAGGGTGAACTTATCACTCTTCGTAATCTGCAAGATAACAATATCTATTTTTATCGCATAGCCTCTTTAGATAAGAAACAAGCCCACCTACACCTTGAAAAATCGAAACAGTTAATTGTAAAAGCAAAAAAAAGCCTTCATATTGCATGGTGCATTATTGACCCAAAAAGTATTGAAAAAGTTCTACCAACCCTTAATGAGATGGGTGTAGAACAGATAACCTTCATCTACTGTAAACGGTCTCAAAACTCTTTTAAACCCGATTTTAAACGACTTAATAAAATCCTTTTAAACTCCTCTCAACAGTGTGGACGAAGTAATATATTAAAACTAGAAATTAATAATTCATTAGAAAATTTTTTGAAAAAATATCCAAAAACAGTCATGTTAAATTTTTCAGAACAGAAATTAGATAAAAATGAAAAGATAGAAACCATGCTTATTGGTTGTGAAGGTGGCTTTACAAATGAAGAGATGGAGATGTTTAATTCCAGTACCATTATAGGATTAGATACACCCATGATATTAAAAAGTGAATCGGCTGTTTCTGCTGTAGCTACTAAGATACTTCTTTAATTTTTATAGTATCTTTTAGCTATTAATAAAAAAGAGAAATGAAAAGTTTTTTCAGACAAAAAAAGCATAAAATATCAATTTTTTGTACGATAAAATCGCAATTTACAGGCTTTTTCACTCTTTATTGTTCAATAAGTATCTGTTATAAACTAGAATAGGCGTAGATAAATATATACTTAATTATTGTTTTTTTAAAAAAAAAATTATTTTATATGATATAATCTTATGTTTTATTACAATTACAAAGGATTAAAAATGTCTAG